>JAEAME010000510.1_pt1 | contig 38544 bp, 31 predicted proteins | sample 8958731 | NCBI WGS metagenome assembly JAEAME01 (sample SAMN16933194, study PRJNA681113) | bioreactor sludge metagenome | isolation source: anerobic bioreactor sludge (Control) | place: India:Bengaluru | collected 2018-10-24
GTTTCCCGCTCCATCCTTCCTCTTGCAGCGCGGGGGCGGTCCCGCCGGTTCCCGTGCGGGTCGATCCCAGCGAGCGCGACAGGACGGCGCCGTAGCCAAGTGGTAAGGCAGAGGTCTGCAAAACCTCCATCTCCGGTTCAAATCCGGACGGCGCCTCCACTTCTTTCTGGGGTCAGGTCTTGAAACCCCGCTTTTTGCACGTGAGGCACCGCCTTGTCTGAGGGGCAGACGTGACGAAAGCGGGGTTTCAAGACCTGACCCCGTTCCCGACGGAGGCGTGTCATGGCTCGACGTGCAATGTGGGCGGCATCGTTAATCCTCGTGTTCACGACGCTCCTGCCTGGGCCCATGGCAATGCGCACTGCGGCGCAAGCGCCGCAGGCGATCCAGTTGCCAGCCCCTCAGACTGACGGCGGGAAGCCGCTGATGCAGGTGCTCAGGACGCGCCACACCTCGCGGGAGTTCGCCACGACGAAACTGCCACGGCAGGTGCTGTCGAACATGCTGTGGGCGGGCTTCGGCGTCAACCGTGAGGACGGCAAGCGCACCGCGCCGTCGGCCATGAACTGGCAGGAGATCGACGTCTACGTGTTCCTCGAGGAGGGCACGTACGTCTATCAGGCGAAGGAGAACGCGCTCAAGCCGGTTGCCGCCGGGGACCTGAGGGCGGCGACGGGCTCGCAGCCCTTCGTGGCAACGGTCCCGGTGAACCTCGTGTACATCGCGGACTTCTCGAAAACCGGGACCGCCGCGCCCGACCAGCGGGACGTCTGGTCCTCGTCACACGCCGGCTTCATCGCCCAGAACGTCTATCTCTTCTGCGCCTCAGAGGGGCTCAACGTCGTCGTCCGGGGCCTCGTTGATCGCGACGCGCTCGCGAAGCGATTGCAGCTCAGGCCCAATCAGCGCATCTGGCTGGCGCAGTCGGTCGGCTACCCGGCACAGTAGGGGAGCCGAGGGCACAGCAGAGCCAGACTCGCGCGTCGTTACGGCTGAGACGCCGGCACGTAGGCCCAGTTCAGCAGTGCGTTGAAGACGAGGTTGAACTCGCCGTGGGTCTGCCACCGGTAGATCGGGTTGTTGGCAAACAGAATCACACGGCCCTTTCCGTTGTGCGCGCGCGGCAGGTCGACGGCAAACACGCGCTGGCGCAGCTGATCGGCCCCCACCAGCAGCCCGCTCAGCACCGCGCCGTCGCCGCCGACGTACCGCGCGAGAATCTGCGCCTGGTCGGCGACACCGACGCGCAACACTGAGCCGCCCACGTACTTGACGGGCAGCGTCTTCTCCGCGTAGCCGAAGAAGATCGGATGGTCGGGGCGGCCGATCTCCGCCTGGACAATCGGGCGCTGAGCGGTGACACCCGACAGCGACTCGACGTCGACGCTTCTCGCCCAGCCGAACTCGATTGGGAAACGGACGGCAGCGCCGGCGGCGACAAGCGTGCCGCCTTCCTCCAGGAACCGCGCGAACGCGTCGACGCCCTCTTGCCCGAGGCCGCCGGACATGTCGGGCGTTTCGCCGTAGGCGCCAAGGAAGCGGTACTTGTCGCTCTTCTGATACGGCTGCGGCCGGGACGCGGGAGCCTGCAGCGCCACCTGGCGGTTGATGGTCTGGGCCGCCATCAGAATCACGTCGTACTGCTTCCGCAGCTGGCCCTTCCTCACCTGCTCCTTGTAGATGAGATCGTAGGGCACGCCGAAGTTGTCGAGGGTGAGCCGGTACCAGCCAAGGTCCTGCGTGCTCGTCCACTGCGAGTAGATCGCGATCCGAGGGGGTGGCGCGTCATGCATCGGCACCGCGGGCAGGGCTGACAGCGCGGCCGCGGTCAGCCCGAGTTGCTCGATCGCCGCGCGCGCCTCCGCACTCGGAGGGCCGGAGACGACAAAGGAGCCAGGCGGGAACTCGATGCCCTCCGCCGTGAAGCCGCGTTCGGCAATCCTCATCGGCACCGCGGCAAGGCGGAACCGGAACGAGATCATGTTGTTCGATCCGTAGTGCGCGACGGCCAGAGCGGCCGTGCCACGGCCCGCGGTGCGTCCCGTGTGCGTGACCCGCGTGACCGGCTTCGTCTCCAGCTTCAGGACAGCGGGATCACTGACCTCTTTCACCTCCACGTGCATCGCGAGCCCCATGGTCCAGCCGCTGTCGTCGTACGTGGTGAGCCGCGAGTCGGGGTACACCTGCTTCTCGAGGAGGTTCTTCACGAGCCGGCCGTACGGCTGGTCGCGTTTGATCACGTACGAACCGGCGGGAAGGATCTCGTCACCGACCTTGGCCTGGCTGCCGATCTGACCGACCTCAATGCCCTGCAGGCGCAGGATCCTGACCAGTTCGGCGGCCTTCGTCATGTCGCGCTGGACCGGGATGACGTACCCGAACGGTGGTGTGGTTTTTCCCTCCTCGATCGAGTTACGCGTCTTGATGTAGAAGTTCTCGACGACGGCGCGCGGGAACTGGGCTGTCAGTTGAAGGGCCGACAGGACCCCGGTCTGCATGTAGTTGGCGTTGGCGCGCCGGCTGAAGGTGGCCGCCGCGTTCGGCGGGACCGGAAGGCCCCGGTACCACTCGCGCTCCTGCATCCCTCCCCGCCCGGTTGGCACGGCCGAGGCTCGCCCTCCGCCCGGCGCGGGTGAAACGGCTGGGGTGGCGGCCGTCGCGGCTGAGGTCGCCGACGGCGGCTTCGCTCCCGCGGGTGCGGCAGGGGCAGACACGTCGGATGCCGCTGTCGGCGCGCGGGCCGGAGACGCCTGCGCCGTCGGAGCTGCAGGGACCGGCGCCGCAGAGGCCGCAGGCGAACGCGCAACTGGTGTCGCCGAAGCCGCAGGCGAACGCGCGACTGGTGTCGCCGAAGCCGCAGGCGAACGCGCAACTGGTGTCGCCGAAGCCGCAGGCGAAGGCGCATCGCGCCCGGACTGCGTCTCGTACATCCGCATCACGCCGTTGTGGTTGTATGCGACCGACGCCAGGTAGCCGGGCGACCACCCATCCATGAACGCGTGAGTGTACACGCCGGGCATGCCCCACTTGGTCATCTGCGCGAGCTCCCAGTTGGCGAACCAGGGCAGCTCGGCGAAGAGCAGCGGGTCCAGGTTGGGATTCTGCGGCGGCCCGCCGCTGTAGGTGTACATCAGCGCCATCGACTCGTGCAGGTCGTGCATGATCGGTGGGTGCGCCGTGTAGTACCAGTCGGTCAGCGCGCGCATCTGCACGAGCGCCACGTTGATGTCCCGGTTGTTGTCGTGGTACACGTACTTGCCCCAGTAGGGCAGGTTCCCGATGCCGCCCGCCTGACCGCCGCGCGCGCTCGATCCCGCTTCTGTGCGTCCGCCCGCGGCCTGGCCGCCTCGCTCCCCGCCTGCCGGCATGGCCCCGCGGCCGCCCCGCTGTCCCGCCGCGCGGCCCGCCGACGCCCGAGCGGGTTCCGCCGCGCCGGCAGCTGCTGCCGGCGGGTCTTTCTGCGCGGCCTCGAGGCCCAGGTAGAACCAGTCAACGACACGGTCCCGTCCGTCCGCGTCTGCGACGGGAGTCACGGACACGAACACGTTGTCGCGGATCTCGGTGACGAACGGCGAAGACTCGACTGCCAGCCTGTAGACGAGTTCCATCAGCATCTCCGGCGCGCCGGTCTCGCTGCTGTGCAGGCCGCCGATGACGTGATAGTGCGGCTTGGTCGTCGCGATGAGCGTGTCGATCTGCTGCGCGGTCAGCCCGCGCGGGTCAGCCAGCCGGGCGAGGCGGCTGCGGTTCTGATCGAGGGCGTTCAGATTCTGCTCCGACGAGACCCAGACCACCACAAGCTCGCGGCCCTCGTCCGACCGGCCGATGGTCTCAACCCTGACGCGTGGCGTGGCAGCGGCCAGCGCGCGGTAGTACTTCAGGATGTCGGCGTAGTAGGTGAGCTTCTGTGGAGCGCCGACGTGGTAGCCCAGCACGTCCTTGGGCGTCGGGATACCCTTCGCGAGCGGCAAGTGATCGACCAGCGGGCTGCCGTACCGTGCCTCGCCGGTCCACTCGGCGTACAGCTTGGCGAACTCCTGGTCCTGCAGCTGGCTCGGATCCCGCGTCTCCGACGTCGTCTGGCGCGCCGCGGCCACAGCCACGGCAACCGCGAGCCCGACGGCGACGCAAACCGGCAGCAGTCGCGCGGGACGGAGCACGTGTCCGGCTCTCAGCGACAAGCGAAGTCCGGTCATCTACTTCATACCCTTGCGGATCAGATGGGTGTAGTGGTGAATGGCGCGCCGCACCTCGTGCAGCTTCACGCTGTCGTGCGCGGTGAGCGCCTCGGCGCGGGCCTGTTTGAGGGCTTTGACCTTCGCCTTGGCGGCCGCCCTGTCCAGGCCGCGCACCTCGTGATGCTCGTGCAGGGGGATGCCGAGCGCCGTGCAGATGGCGGCGAGCAGATGGTCTTTGTTGAGCTGCGTGTAGCCTCGAACGGCCTCGTGGTCGATTCCCTTGGCAATCTCGCGCAGCTCCGCAACGGTCTTGGCCTTGAGTTCGTGATAGTCGTGTGCCACTGGGTCTCCCTCCTCACCGCCCGCGGGTCGCGGTTGGCGGACGATTGTACGCCAAGGCCGCGCGCGGAGCCAGTGTCCCGACTCAGAGGCACGTTGTCGCGCCGACGCGGCGCCCGGTGGCCGGCGTGCGGGCCGGGCGGCGCGAACACCTGTGATAGGCTATCGAACGGGACTCGTCACCGATGCTCATCGGGGGCCGGTCGGAAGGGGACTGCTGCATGGCGCTGAACCGCTTGGATCCGGGCGATCTCGACTTGGTGCTCAAGACCCTGAAGGAGTTCACCGCGCGCGAGGCGACGCTGGAGCAGCGGCTGAAGTGGGACGCCGCTGACGTGTGTCCGGTCGAGGTGGTGCGGGCGATGCTCAGCCCCGAGGTCGGCCTGCACCTGGTGTTCATTCCAGCCGACTGCGACGGGATGGGGGGCGGCGCGTACGACGTCTACCGGCTCTCGTGCGAGTTCGCGAAGATCGACCTCGGCCTGGCCACGGCGATGCTGGCGGTGGCGCTGGGCAGCGACCCGATTCGCGTCGGGTGTACGCCGGAGCAGCGGCGCCGGTGGCTGACGCGGGTGGCCAACGAGGGATTGATCGTCGCCTACGGCGTGACCGAGCCGGAGGCCGGCTCGAACGTGCAGAACCTGGCGACAACCGCCGAACGGATCACCGACGCGAGCGGGCGGATCACGCACTACCGCCTGAACGGCATCAAACAGTTCATCTCGAACGGCTCGATCGCCAGCCTCTACACGATTCTGGCCAAGGCCCCGGACGGGCCGACCTTCTTCGTCATCGAGCGCAGCACGCCGGGCCTGACGGCCGGAAAGCACGAGGTCAAGCACGGTATCCGTCTGTCGGACACGTCGCAGGTGCTCCTCCAGGACGTCGTCATCCCTGCCGATCAGATCGTGGGCACCAAGGAAGGCGAAGGCCTGAGGCAGGCCAACGAGGTTTTCGGTTACACGCGCGTGATGGTCGCGGCGTTCGGACTGGGGGCGGGGCTGTCGGCGCTCGAGAAAGCCATCGCGTACTCGAAGGTCCGCCGGCAGTTCGGCACGTACCTGTGCGAGAAGCAGGGGTATACACACAAGCTGCTGGTCCCGTCGAGCGTGAAGCTCGCGGCGGCGCAGGCCTACATCGAGTACGTCGCCGACCTGCTGGATTCGAGCGACCAGGATCGTCAGATTGAAGGATCCGTCGCCAAGCTTTTCGCGACGGAGGCGGCCAACGTGGTCGCCGACCTCGCGCTTCAAGCGCTGGGTGGCTACGGCTACTGCGTCGACTTCGAGGTCGAGAAAATCCGGCGTGACGCGCGAATCCTGACGATCTACGAAGGCACGTCCGAGATCCAGCAGAACATCATCGGCGTCTTCCGCATGCGGGACAACGTGCGCAGCAAGGGCCGCTTCTACGGCGCGCTGGCCGAGGAGGTGGAGCCGCTGTCGGAGGTCGGCGGGCCGGCGGCGGCCCGGGCCGCGCGCTTCCTGTCGGAGGCGACGATCCGGGCGTTCCGCGCGAAGCTGACCCACCAGCAGCACGCGGTCTTCGAGTTTGCGACGGCGATGGCGGACGTCGAGACGGCCGTCGCGCTGGCCCGGGCGGCAGCTCGCGGGGGAGACCCCCTGCTGGCGGCGCAGTCGCGGGTCTGGTCGAGTGAGGTTGAAACGTCTGTGGCGGTGCGGCTGCTGTCGGTCATCCAATCAGCCGGCGTGCTCGAGACGGGCGAACTCGAGGCGCTGACGCAGATGGCCAACCTCAACGGCGCCCTGGCGAGCCAGAGGGGCAGGATGGCCGACCTCGACTTCATCGCAAAGACGATCACCGCCGGCTGACCCGAGCCCGCCGAGGATCCGGCAGCATACGCAAATGGAAATGGCCGCACGGTGTTGCCGTGCGGCCATTGTTGGTTGCGGGGGCGGGATTTGAACCCGCGACCTTTGGGTTATGAGCCCAACGAGCTACCGGACTGCTCCACCCCGCGACAAATCAGCCGGATCGACCGATAAGATAGATGTACTGTATCACGCGGGTCCGTCTGAGAGCAACAGCGGAGCAGCGGGGTCGAGAGGGGAGTTGCCTGGCAGGGCAGAGGGTTGTCGGCGCTGAGGCCTACTCGGCAGCTTTTGTTCTTCTTTAGAGATGACTGTTGTTAGCCATCTCGGCAGCATAAGGCCCGGAGTGGCGATTTCAGCGTCGATCTTGATTGGTATCGCTCTTGCTTCGCCGTTTCAGTGGGGTGTCTCTCCTTGGTTCAGGCACCCCAGAGGAGTAAGATAAACAGCAATGCCACGTGTGCGGCTCAGTGAACGCGCGAAGCGCCGTCGAGCTTTCGCCGCTGGCGGCATGGCGGTTGCCCTTCTGGCAGCCGTGTACGGGACGTGGCGTTTCGGCGACGAGGTGGCCAGTTGGATCCGCCCCGGGCCGCACGTCACAGCCGCGCGTGAAGCACCCCCTGCCCTGACGGCCCCCGCGGCGTCGCCACCCGAAGCGCTGCCGGTGTCCCAGCCGCGTCCAGTCTACCCGTACTCTATCGTGAGCGGCGGCGTCCACTCCGTGGACGAGCTCAGGCTCGCCATGCAGTTCGATCCGGTCGTGGCCGCTCACTTCGCCGACTTCGACCTCGACCGGACCAGGGTCGAGCGCGTGGGCGTTTCGCGGGCGGTCTACGTGTCGTACCGGTCGGGTGCCCAGGTGGGGTGGACGAGCAAGAAGGTCAGCCTGCGCGCCGGGGAGACCATCCTCACAGACGGTGTGAACGAGGCTCGCACCCGTTGCGGGAACCGGCTCGTCGAGGTCAAGCCGGCGGAAATCGTTCTCGACGACGAGCCGGCGCCGGAGGAACTCGAGACGCCGCTGCCGGCGCGTACTTTGCCGATCGACCCGCTGGCCGCCTACGACCTCTTTGCAGCGGAGGGTGACCTGCCGCCAGCCTTGGATGCCGCCGATGCGCTGCTGCCTTCGTCGCCTCTGCCCGGCTCGAGTCTCGCGAGTGCGGTGACGGACCTTCCCGGGATGGACATCCCGCAGATTCCGCTGCTGCCCATCATCCCGTACGGCGTGATTACCGAATCCGGTCCATCCGAGTTCGACCCGGTCCCGGAGCCGGCCACGCTCCTGCTCGTTTCGCCCGGCCTTGCCGCGTACGCGTGGTGGCGGCGCCGGATCCGGAGACGGGCGTCTTCGGGCCCACCGGTCCACTGACGCGTCTCTGCTGTGTGAGATCGAGGGGGAACGCCCCGCTTGAAGCCCCCGGGGTGGGGCTCACTTCAGCGGGAGCTTCGTCGCCGGCACGTCCTTGACGATAAAAAGCAGCTCGCCCGGTTTGATCAGGCTGAGCTGACGCCGGGCGAGTTCCTCGATGGCAGCCGGCTCCTCCCGCAGCCGCCGGGCTTCTTCCCTCAGCCGCGTATTCTCGGCCCGCGCCCGGGCCACATCGGCCGCAAGCGCGCGGTGCTCGCGCCGCGCCTCCATGAGGGCCAGCACGCCGCGATCGCCGACCAGAGCATTGAGGCCGAGGACGAGGGCGAAGAACAGCAGCAGGAACCACAGAGTGCTCCGCTGCCGCTGAGGCCCCCCGGTCCCCTCTGCCGCCTTGCCCGCCGCGCGTCCTGCTTGCCGCCGTGTCATCCTGCGATAATAGTACGACCTTTTTACCGCACTTTGCGGAAAACTCAAGCACAAAGTTCGGCCGACGCGCGTGTCGTGAGGAGGGACCCGTGACCGAGCCTGACCACGTTGTGGTGCTGACGACGTTGCCCGTCGATCATGATGCGTCGGCGTTTGCCGCCCAACTCGTCGAGGAGCGTCTCGCCGCGTGCGTGACCGTCCTCGGCGACGCGCAGTCGACCTTCCGATGGGAGGGCCGTGTGACGTGCGAACGGGAACGGCAGCTGATCGTCAAGACGACCGCTGTGCGGGCGCCGGCGCTGACGGCGCGGATCTGTGAGCTCCATCCGTACAACGTGCCGGAGATCATCGTCGTTCCGGTCCAAGGCGGGCTGCCGGCGTACCTGCGATGGGTGTCAGAGATGACCATCTGATATCATGGCCTCCGTTTCGTCATGCCTTCAACGACTCCCACGCCATCCGGGTACCCCGCCGTGACGGCGCCGCCCGCCGCTTCGGTGCGTGCGGCGCTGACGGGCACGTGGCCCGGGCGTCTCCTGCTGGCGGGCGCTGCCGTCAAGCTCCTCCTCTGGGGGGCAAGCGCGATTCTCGGCTCACTGCCGCGGGCGCTGGATGTGATCGACACGCTCGCGAGCGTGTGCGTGGTTGTCGGGGCGGGCTACGGCCTGTACCGGCTGGCTCTCGGGGCCAAACGGCGCCTGCTGTGGCGCGTTCGCCGCAAGCTGATTCTGTCCTACGTCTTCATCGGCTTCGTGCCGGTGCTGCTGATCATTGCCTTCTTCATCGTGGCGGGCCTGCTGCTCTTCCTCAACGTGGGGTCCTATCTGGTGAGGAGCGCGCTCAGCGACGTAGGCGGCGAAGCGAGGTTCCTGGCCGAGACCATCGTGCGCGACACCGAGCGCGGGCCGGGGCCGATCGGCGCGGAGGTCATCCTGAAGGAACGGCAGGCGACCCTCGCCGGACGGTATCCGGAGGCCGCGATCGCGCTGGTGCCGACGGCAGCCGGCGCGTGCACCGGGCCTGCGGCGACGCCTTCATCCTCCGCTGCCGCGACGGCCGGGACGCCGTCGGGCGTCCAGACGCCCGGTGCCGCGACAAAGGCGCCGGTGATCGCCCCGCTCGCCGTCGGCCGGTGGGCGCACGTGGACGCACCCAGGCTCTTGCCCACCTGGGTCAGCTGCAGCGGCTTCTCGGGCATCGTGGCGGTGACGATGGGATCCGCGAGCGGGACGGCCCGGCCGCTCACCGATGAGGAGATCCTCCTCGTGGTTCGCACGATCGCCCTGCCGCAGGTGCCGGGGCCGCGCTACGCCGTCATCATCGACATTCCGGTGAACGACAGCCTCAAGGCCCAGTTGCGGGAGGACACCAGCATCAAGCTGGGAGGCGTGCGTTTGGTCGTGCCCGCCGGCGAGCAGCCGGCGTTGCCCATGCGCGGCCGCCTGCTCGGCGCGGAGCCTGCCACATCCGCTGCCGCGCCGCCCGAGGACGCCTCTGACGTGCCGCGCAAGACACGGTGGCAGTGGATGGCGCTCGTCGAGTTCACCGACTGGACAACGGGCTGGCTTGGCGACACCTCGGTCTGGATCGAGGTGAGCATCACCGACATCTACAACCTGATCTCGGCCGGGCAGGTGCGCGGGCAGAACAGCGGCCGCGTTTACGTCATCATCCTGCTGCTGCTCGCAAGCCTGTTTCTCATCATTCAGTCCGCCGCGCTGGTGATGGGCCTGCTGCTGGCGAAGTCGATCACCGGCTCCGTGCACCAGCTCTTCACGGGTACCGAGCGGGCCCGCACGGGCGACTTCGGCTACAAGATCGCCGTGGTCGCCCGCGACCAGCTGGGCGATCTGGCGGAGTCGTTCAACGAGATGACCAGCAGCATCGAGGATCTGATGCGGCAGGCGCAGGAGAAGCGTCGTCTCGAGGAGGAACTGAGAATCGCCCGCACGATCCAGATGTCGCTTTTGCCGCAGGGGCAGTTGTCGATCCCGGGGTTGTCGGTCACGGCCCTCTGCGTGCCGGCGCGCGAGGTGGGCGGCGACTACTACGATCTGCTCCCGCTCGGCGACGGCCGGTACGGCCTGCTGATTGCCGATGTATCGGGGAAGGGCACATCGGCCGCGTTCTACATGGCGGAGCTGAAGGGGCTCATGCTGTCACTGTCGCGCATCCACCGGTCGCCCCGCGAGCTGCTCGTGAACGCCAACCGGATCATCTCCGACCACCTGGACAGCCGCAGCTTCATCACGATGATCTACGCGGTCATCGACGTCGGGGCCCGGACGATCTCGTACGCCCGCGCGGGCCACACGCCGCTCATCCTGCGGTCCGAGGCGCCGGGCGGCGAGCCGTCGGTCCGGATTCTCGCCCCGGACGGAATGGTGCTGGGTGTCCGCATCGATCGGGGCGAGCTGTTCGAGCGCCTGCTCGAAGAGGACACCCTGCCGCTCGGCGCCGGCGACCTGTTGCTCTTCTTCACCGACGGCATCAGCGAAGCGATGAACGCCGAGTCGGACTGTTTCGGCGAGGCGCGTCTGGCGCAGCTCGTCGAGGAGCACGGGGATCTGCCGCCCGAGGAGTTGCGGGAACGGATCCTCCGCGAGATCCAGGCGTTTGTCGGCGCCGCGCCGCAGCACGACGACATGACGATGATTCTGCTCAAGGTCGATCGGGTTGTCGAGAGGCGTGACCGCCCCTCCGCCGCGGAAGCCGCCTGACCCACGGGGTGCCCGCATGTCTGACACGGATCTGGTGGCCGTCCTGCGCACCCGTTCCCACGTCGAGGCCAACATCGTGCGGGGGCTGCTCGACTCGCACGGCATCCAGGCGATCCTGATCGCGGACGGGCCGCTGACGGCCTTTCCGTTGAGCGCGCGGGGGCCCGGCGAGATCCGGCTGTCCGTCAGGACGGAGGACGCGGCCCAAGCGGCGCGGGTCATCGAGGCGCAACGCCAGGACGCGGGACTCGGGCGGCTCGCCCGCGGCGACGCCGGCTTCGACGAGCTGGAACGGCAGCTCGGATACCGGTTTCGAGACCGGGATCTGCTCGAGCGCGCCCTGACGCACCGGTCGCGGGCGCACGAGGACGCCTCGGGCGCCGTCACCGACAACGAGTCGCTCGAGTTCCTCGGCGACTCCATCCTCGGGTTTGTCGTGGCGGACGAGCTGTTCCGGACGTTTCCCGAATCCGACGAGGGCGAGAAGTCCAAGATCAAGGCGTCGCTCGTGTCGACCACCATGCTAGCCGCGCTGGCGCGCCGGATCGGACTTGGAGAGTATCTCGTTCTGGGGCGGGGCGAGGAGAAGACCGGCGGCCGGCGGAAACAGGCGCTGCTGGCGGATGGCTACGAGGCACTCATCGCGGCCATCTACCTGGATGGTGGCATCGAGGCGGCCCGCTCGTTCGTGACCGCCCAGCTGGCGCCTGCCATCGCCCGCGCGCGCGAGCCGTCGTGTCCCCAGCACGACCACAAGTCGGCCCTCCAGGAGTTCCTCCAGGCGAGAAGTCGTCCCCTTCCGGAGTATCGCCTCGCCGCAGAGACCGGACCCGATCACCGGAAGCTGTTTCAGGTCGAGCTGTGGATTGGCGACGAGGTCGTGACGAGCGCCACCGGGCGCACCAAGAAGGAGGCGGAGCAGGACGCCGCCCGGCAGGCCCTCGCGGGCCTCCGGTCCGGCCCCGCACTGTGAGTCGACAGCCCGACCGGGATGCCGCCGGCTGGCGGCGCGCTATGGCCGGCGGGAGATCCCTGCCACCGCGGCGCCTGCCGCCGCAGAGGCGGCGCTCAGCGACTGGGACAGGCGGTCGAAGACGAACTGCTGGATCTCGCGCGCAACCTCATCGTCGGTCGGCGGGCGCGGGCGGCTGTACAGCCTGACCCAGAGCCGCAGGATCGGATCGGCGAAGCCGTACCGCTTCTGGCTGCACCCCACGAGGTCGACGTCTTCGAGCCAAGAGAGGTAGTCCTTGGTGGACCCGGGTGTGCGCCCGAGCCGCTTGGCGACGTCGGTGAGCGTCAGCGGCTCCTCTTCGGCCAGGATGTCCAGGATCGCCTTCAGGGCGCCGTACCCACGCGCGCGGTGCAGCCGGATCTCGTACGACCGGAGGCAGCGCTCGGCAAGCCGGCCGTCGGGCGCCAGCACTGCCGCAAGCGCACTCACGGGATCGCCGCCGCCGCTGTGCCGCTGGATCCACATCGCCTCGCTGACGGCGCGGACGCAGGCAGGCTGACCGCCGGTGAGCAGGTGAATGATGCGGCTGAGCTCGTCCGCCTCCGCCTGCGGTTCCTGCGGAGGGGGCGAACCCGGGGTGTCACGCCCCATCTCTTCGAGCAGGACACGCACGTCGGAGACGGCGAACGGTGCGGCGTCAAACCGCACGAATGGCCGATCGACCGCGCGCACCAGGCGGGCCGTGCGCGACACATAGCGGCTTGTGAGCACGAACCGGTTGGAGGAGCTCGCCAGCACGCGCAGCAACTCCTCGACGGCGTGGCGCAGGCCGGGGAAGCTCGCGAAGGTGCGTAGCTCGAGGAACTCGTCCAGCAGGAACATCGCCGGCTCGGCCGCGCCGGGGCGTGCCGTCGCCAAAAACGCCAGCGTCCGATCGTACGCGTCGCGGGGCGTGCGAACCGGCCGTCCCGCCGCCTGGGCGCTGAACGGAGAACCCTCGACGAGCGCCCGCAGGAAGCGCTCGGGCGTCGTGGCCGAGCGCTCGACGTCCACGTACTGACAGGCCGGCGCGCCGGCACGGCGTTGCAGGTTGTGCAGTGTCGTGGTCTTGCCCGATCCGCACCCGCCGACAAGAACAGGGATGACCGGCGGGGAGGCGCGCAGCGCGGACAGGAGGGGCGACTCGATAGTTTCGCGGTCGACGACGAACCGCCCGCAGGATCCGGCTTCCATGGCTGAAGGGTAGACGTTATGAGGCCCTCGCGGACTTGTCAACCGGAATTGGAGACGCTGTGGCGCGACGACCGCGCAGGCGCGCTCTCGGTGGCGGGCGCCGGCCGCGTCTGCTAACATCGGCTGTCGTGCGCGCGCGCGGCTGCCGCGCGACGCCGGCATCCGGACGCTGGAGCCCGAAGAAGGACGGGCCGCCACCATGAACATCGCTGTGATTGGCGCGCAATGGGGGGATGAGGGGAAAGGCAAGATCGTCGACCTGCTGACGCCCCGTTTCTCGATCGTGGCCCGGTACCAGGGGGGGCACAACGCAGGCCACACCGTCTACGTCAGCGGCACCCGCTTCGTGCTGCATCTGCTCCCATCGGGAATCCTGCATCCCGGCGTCACGTGCGTGATCGGCAACGGCGTTGTCGTGGATCCCGAGGCGTTGCTGCAGGAGATCGACGGCCTTACCGCACGCGGCGTCGAGGTCGGTTCGCGGCTGCTCATCAGCGACAAGGCGCACGTGATCCTGCCGTACCACCGCGACCTCGATCTGCTGCACGAGGCGCGGCGCGGCGAGCGGAAGATCGGGACGACCTCGCGGGGCATCGGCCCTGCCTACGAGGACAAGATCGGCCGCCGCGGCGTCCGCATGGGCGACCTGGCGGATCCGGCGGCGCTCGAGGAGGGCATCCGCGAGAACGTGCAGGCGCGCAACCGCCTGGTGGGAGACACCGCGATGGACTGGCGCGCCATTGCGGACCGCCTCAACACCTACGGCGAGCGGATGCGGCCGTGGATCAAGGACACGGCCCTCTTCCTGTGGGAGGCGATGAGCGCCGGGCGGGCGGTGCTGTTCGAGGGGGCCCAGGGGACGCTGCTCGACATCGATCACGGCACCTACCCATTCGTGACCTCGTCGAACTCCACCGCGGGCGGCGTCTGCACGGGGCTCGGCGTCGGCCCGCGCGCGGTGCACGGCGTGCTTGGGGTGGCCAAGGCGTACACAACCCGCGTGGGGGGCGGGCCCCTGCCGACGGAACTGTCGGGATCGCTGGCCGAGCGCCTTCGCGAGGGCGGGCAGGAATACGGCGCGTCCACGGGACGGCCCCGCCGCTGCGGCTGGTACGATGCAGTCGCCGTCCGCTACGCGGTCCGCACCAACGGTCTTGACGCCCTCGCCCTGACCAAGCTCGACGTCCTAGACGGACTCGAGACGATCGACGTCTGCACCGCGTACCGTTGCGGCGGCCGGACGCTGTCCGAGTTTCCGGCCGACATTCGAGTGCTCGAGGCCTGCGAGCCCGTCTATGAGCGCCTGGCCGGTTGGTCCCGGCCGACCCGGGGCGCCCGCCTGTTCGCGGACCTGCCGCCCGAAGCCCAGGCGTACGTGCGCCGCCTCGAGGAGGTCAGCGGCGTGCCCGTCGGCATCCTCTCCACGGGTTCCGACCGCGACGACACGATCGTGCGCGCGCCGTCCACCGTGGCAGACTGGCTGGCCCGCTGACTACTCCGCGTTCCGGGAGCAGAACGCCTGGAAGGCGTCCCTGTCTGCGTGCGCGAACTCGAGTCCCGCGCGATAGCAGGGTTCGGCGCCTTTGTGGGGGCGCACGAAACTGGCCCAGGCGACGGCGGCTCGGTAGGAGACCGCGCCGGCCGCGTCGGTGAAGGTGACCAGCACGCGCTGATTGGGGCGGAGCACGAGCGGCGACAGCACCTGCGCTCCAAGCGGCGAGAGATTCACCAGCGTGACGGCGTTGCCGTCCACCTTGACGTCGGTCTCCGACCGAATCTGAACACGTGGCGCGCGGCGCGTGCCCGTCGGGTCCAACGCGGGCGAGGGCTCCGCCCTCGAGACCTCCACCTGCGGTTTCGCGCGGCGTGCCGTGCGCACGTGCTCGCCATCGTCCGACATCACGCGGACCTCCAGGGCGTCCAGCGTCGGGTCGGCTTTGATCCGGGCGATGAGAGCGGTCCCGCGCGGTGTTGCCGCAAACAGCCGCTCGAGCACGACCAGCGTCGGGCGGTGCCTGACAATCGCCCGAAGCGCCCTGATCACGTCGGCATCCTCGAAGGTGAGGAGCGAACCGTCCGAGGGAAAGTGTCCGGCCAGCGCGGGCAGCCGGGCAGCTGCCGCAATCAGAACTGTGCGCACCTCAGGCATCGCACACAGTCTAGCAGTGGCCAGTAGCCAGTGGCCAGTGGTCAGCAGCCAGTGGCCGGCTCCAGGCCGGCGTTCTGTGGCACAATCGCACGGTGCGCGCCTCGGGCGCACGCGGAACGGTCGCGCGACTTCACCGTCCTGGCTGCCTGGAGCGGCGTCAGCGTCGACACGGAACCGACGTGGGTTCGCTGACAGGAGCCGGCTGCGGGCAGCGCAGCGGCTGCCGGCAACGGATCTGGAGGTACGCGATGGGTGTCAACGGCTGCGGTGGGCGTGTGTGGCTCGTGCTGCTGGCGGGAGCCCTGCTGCTGGTGCCGGCGACAGGCGCGAGGGAGGGGCCGGGAGCCGGGCTCCAGTCTCAGTCGCCGCCGTCCGCGTCGCCTGCCGCGCGGGCGCCTGCGGCCGGCGGCATGACCGACCCGCAGCTGAGGCTGAAGTGGTACGAGCAGTTGGTCGCCATGAAGAAGACGGGCCCGTTCAGGGACCTCCGCTGGCAGTTCCTCGGTCCCTCCAACATCAGCGGGCGAGTGACCGATGTGGCCGTTGTGACGCCAAGGGGGCGGTTCTACACGATCTACGCCGCGACGGCGACCGGGGGCGTCTGGAAGACCGAGAACGAAGGCGTGACCTGGGAGCCCATCTTCGATCAGCAGATGTCGACGGCGATCGGGGACGTCACGCTGGCCCCCTCCGACCCGTCGATCGTGTGGGTGGGCACCGGCGAGGCCAACATCTTCCGCAGCTCGAACGCCGGCGCGGGCGTCTACAAGTCAACCGACGCCGGCAGGAGCTGGCAGCACATGGGGCTGGTCGGCACCCACACGATCCCCCGCATCGTGATCCACCCAAGCGATCCGAACGTGGTGTATGTGGCGGCATCGGGCCACGAGTGGACGGAGAACGAGGATCGCGGCGTCTACAAGACCGCCGACGGCGGCAGAACCTGGTCGAAGGTGCTGTACGTGAATGCGCAGACGGGCGCCATCGATCTGGTCATGGATCCGGCTGACGCCAACGTGTTGTACGCTGCCACCTGGCAGCGCACGCGCAGGAAGTGGAACGACCCCCGTACCGAGGCCGGCTTCAGCGGCAGCGGGGTGTGGAAAACGGCCGACGGCGGGCGGAGCTGGACGCCGATCAATGAGGGGTTGCCGCGCGCCTCCGCGCGCGGCCGCATCGGCCTCGACGTGGCGAGGTCGAACCCGAACGTGCTGTACGCGTTCCTCGACAACTACGACGTCGCCCGCCAGCCGAAGCCGGGCGAACTCGACTCGTACGGGCGGCAGCGGGGCCCGGTCATCCGGGGGGCCGAGGTGTACCGGACCGACGACAAGGGAAAGACCTGGCGGAAGGTCAGCGAGACGAACGCGTACATGGAGGGGCTGGCGGCGACGTACGGGTGGGTGTTCGGGCAGATTCGCGTCGATCCCACCGATGCCGAGACGATCTACGTCATGGGCCTTGCCCTGAACCAGTCCACCGACGGCGGTCGGACGTTCCGCGAGTTGGAGGGCATGCACGGCGACCATCACGCGCTGTGGATCGATTCGGAGAATCCGAACTACCTGGTCAACGGCAACGACGGCGGCGTCGTGGTGTCGTACGACAGGGGCAGGACGTGGCGCCAGTTCCTCGACAACCTGCCGGCCGTCCAGTTCTTCAGCGTGGCGTACGACCTGATGTCGCCGTTCCACGTCTACGGATCGATTCAGGATCACGGAAGCCGCCGCGGCGTGGTCGATCTCAGCCGGGGGCGCGATCGCATCGCGCCGGTGGCCTTCGAGGACGCGCCGGGAGGCGAAGGGAGCCGCCACGCCATCGATCCCCGCAGCCCGAACATCGTCTACGCCGCGGGCTATTACCACGATGTCTCTCGGTCGGACCTGGCGAAGACGGACGCACGCGGCCGGGTGGTGTCCCAGAGCGCGACGCCCCGGCTGTCCCCGGCGGACGGGCGCCTGCGGGGCCAGTGGCTGACGCCGTTCCTGCTGTCGCCGCACAACCCGGACGTCTTCTATTACGGCGGGCAGTACGTGTTCCGCTCGTGGAACCGGGGGGAGTCGTTCGAGCGGATCAGTCCCGATCTGACCTTCAACGACCCGACGAAGATCGGGGACATCGCGTATCAGACGATCTTCGCGCTGCAGGAGTCGCCGCTGCGATTCGGGCTGCTGTACGCAGGGACGGACGATGGGCGGCTGCATGTGACGCGGGATGCGGGCAGGGCGTGGACCGACATCAGCCGCGGGCTCGAGCCAGGGCGGTGGATCTCGAAGATCGCCGTGTCGGCGTTCGATGAGGCCGCGGTCTACGTCGCGCAGAACGGCAAGCGGGACGACGACTTCGCCGCGTACCTGTGGAAGTCGGCGGATTTCGGCGCCACCTGGAAGAGCATCGTCGGCAACATCCCGTGCGGGCCGGTCAATGTGATTGCCGAGGATCCCACCGACGCCTCAATTCTCTATGTCGGCACCGATCAGGCCGTCTACGTGAGCGTCAACGGCGGCATCTCGTGGGACGTGCTGGGCGCCGGCCTGCCGGTCACGTTCGTGCACGACCTGGTCGTGCATCCACGGGACAGAGTGATCGTCATCGCCACGCACGGCCGGGGCCTGTGGGTGATGGACGCGATGCCGGTGCAGAGCCGCAGGCCGTAGCGGTCAGTGGATGCCCGAGCTCATCTGCAGGTTCGCCGGGTCGGCACCCAGGCGCCGGATGGCCGTCTCCCACATCACGGCCGCGTCGATGTCGAAGACCAGATCCAGGTCGAGGTCGCCGATCAGCCACGCGGATTGGGTCAGCTCCGCTTCGAGCTGACCGGGGCCCCAACCGGCGTACCCCATCATCAGGCGGGTTCGCCGCGGCGGCGCGTGCTCGAGCAGGCGGCGGAGGAGGCGAGGCGAGCCCGAGAGGAACAGCCCGGCTGCAAGTTCGACGGCGTCAGGGTCTTTCGGGTCGTCGCCGAGCAGAATGCAGCCGCGGCTGGGCTCGACCGGCCCGCCGACCCAGATGTCGAGGCCGCTGTCCCCGACGAGCGGCGGGTCCAACTGCACCACCTCGGCGGCGCGCTGCCCGGTCGGCCTGTTCAGCACGAGGCCCCAGGCGCCCTCGGCGCTGTGCTGGCAGAGCAGCACCACGCTGCGGCTGAAGTTCGGGTCCTCGAGTTGCGGCATCGACAGCAGCAGGGCGGGCGATACGGATTCAAGGTCCTTGATCACGTTGTCCATGGCTCAGCTCACCGCCGCCGCGCTGCCGGCGCCGGCGCCGCCGGCGGACACCTCCGAGTGCGGCGCGGCCCGGTGTTCCATCTCTTCTGATGTTACCGCAGTTGGCGCACGTTTCGGTTTCATTTGACATTCACCCGGGCGCTGCACACGATACCGAGACTGGTGTCGCCTCGCCGGCGCCGACCGCCGGCGAGGTCACGGGACTGCGGTTGGCCGCAGCGGAAACGGGAGAACACGATGGCAGAGCGGTCCGACCGGCAGAAGCTGCGGCTGGTTGCGGCGGCGCTGGCGGCCTGCGCGCTGGGTGCGGCTGGTTTCCCCTTGTCGCGGACCGCCGGCGCGGCTGCTTCGCAGAACATCAAGCAGGCGATGCTCAACCAGCTCGCCCGGCGGGCGGAGGTGCTCAACACCCCGAGGGTGCGGCGTGGTCTCGCCGACGACGCGCGGCGGTCGGTGTTCGTGCCCGGGCATGTCGTCGTGAAGTTCCGGGCACGGGCGACCGAGCGAGATCGGGCGTTGATGGCGTACGAGATCGGCGGCACGGCCCTGGTGCGGCCCTCGTACGCGGACTTCCACTACGTGTCGATCCCGCTTGACGAGGATCCGGTCGAGGCGGCCGCCCGGCTGCGGCAGGAGCCCGACGTCGTCTACGCGGAGCCGGATGCCGCGGTGTTTCCGCTCTACGTGCCGGACGATCCTGCCTACAAGTACCAGTGGCACTTCCAGCGGATCGGCATGGAGCAGGCCTGGGATATCAACCCGGGCGCGAGCACGGGCATCACGGTGGCCGTGATCGATACCGGCGTCGCGTACCTGGACAAAGGGGCATTCGCGCGGGCGCCTGACCTCTCCGGCACGCGGTTCGTCGCCGGATACGACTTCGTGTGGGACGATGCCGAGCCGATCGATTTCGATGGGCACGGGACGCATGTCACCGGCACGATCGCGCAGACGACCGGAAACGGCGTGGGTGTGGCGGGTATGGCGTTCAACGTGACCATCATGCCGATAAAGACGCTCCACACGGATTGGGACGAAGCCTGGGAGGCGCCGTACCCGTACGGATCGTCCACGACGGCCCGAGGGATCCGCTTCGCCGTTGACAACGGCGCGAAGGTCATCAACATGAGCCTCGGGGCACTGGCGGGGAACACCGCGACGCTGGAGGCGCTCCAATACGCCGTGTCACGCGGCGTGTTCGTGTCGATTTCGGCCGGCAACGAGGCGCTCAAGGGTAACAGCCCGAGCTGGCCCGCCGCGTACGCGAAAAACCTGAACGGCGTCGTGGCGGTGGCCTCGCTCGGCTACGACCTGACCCGCGCCCCGTATTCGAGCATCCAGGACTACGTCGAGCTGGCAGCCCCGGGCGGGCACACGGGGGTCGATCGAAACGGCGACGGGTACGTCGACGGCGTGCTGCAGCAGACCTTCGACTCGACCGCCCAGGAAGCGGGGATCTTCAACCAGTTCGCCTATGTGTTCTACCAGGGCACCTCGATGGCCGCACCCCATGTCTCGGGGCTGGCGGCCCTGCTGATGGACCAGGGCATCACGTCGCCGGCCGCTATCGAAGCCGCGATGAAGCGTTTCGCCACGGACATCGGGGCATCGGGCCGCGACAACGAGACCGGCTACGGGGTCATCAACCCGGCCAGGACGTTGCGCGGTCTCGGGTTGCGGCGTTAGCCGGGCCAACTCGTCCGGAAGGCTTTCCTGTGCGGGTCGAACAACCACCTCGCCCGCGGGCAGTTGGGGCGGACCGAATGACCATCCTCAGGTGTGCGAGAGCGTTCAGCATGGCCGCGGCGCTGCTGCTGGCATCCGAAACGACGGCTGTCGCAGCCGAGAGCGTGCGCGTGGCAGCAGCAGGCGCGGTCATCCGGGCTGAGCCGAACGCCAGGAGCGCCGTCGTCCTGACGGTCTCCAGGGGCACGGTGCTTGAGGTCATCGGTCGGTCGGGCGACTGGTACCGGGTGCTTGCGCCGCCCGACCCGCAGGGAACGCGCGTGGCCGGCTACATTCTCGCCCGCCAGGTTGCCGCTGAGCCTGCGGCCGGACGGGGCGCGCCGGGACTGCCTCCTCAGAAGACCGACGCTGCGCCGGTTGGCCCCGCGGCGGCGAAGAAACCGTCTCGCTTCACCGTCCGCGGGTTCGGGGTAGTCGAGTACGAACGGTTTCAGGCGTGGAGAAGCTTCGACGCGATCTTCGGCACCTCCATGGGAGTCTTGGCGGGCGGCGGCGTGGAGTTGTCGATGGGGACCCAGGTGTTTGTGCAGGGGCGCGCCGAGTACTTCCGCCGCACTGGTGAGCGTGCGTTCGTCTTCGAGGGGGAGGTGTTCCGGCTGGGGCTGAGAGAGACCGTGACGCTCATCCCCGTTGACGTAACGGTGGGCTACCGCTTCTCCACGCGAACGCCGTGGACGCCGTACGTGGGCGGCGGCCTCGGCCTGCTCCGGTACGCCGAAGAAGGTCAGTACGGCGCCGAATCCGTCAGGGACACTCATCTCAGCTATCATGCAGCCGGAGGGCTGGAGTTTCCCGTCACGAAGTGGCTGGCGGTTGCAGGCGAGGTGCAGTACCGCGCGGTGCCGAAGGTGCTCGGCTCGGAAGGCATCGGCGGGGAGTTTGGTGAGTCCAACCTGGGCGGCGTCTCGGCCTGCGTCAAGGTCCTGTTCGGCCGGCAGCCTCCGCGCAAGGTGCGCCCTCCGAAACCGGCTCCCGCGCCTCCGCGGCCGGCCCTGCCGAAGGGGAAAGGCGACGCGGCGGGAGGTCAGTCGCGCGAGTAGAGATCGATCACCCTGGAAATCGCGCGCTGGCAGACGCGGCAGAACCCGACCTCGTCCCGGCTGAACATGATGCAGTCCGCCTCCGGACGGTAAAGTCCCGTCGCCTCGTATGCGGCCCCCTCGAAGGCGCCCACCGTTCGTGAGTACGTCATCGAGCCGAGCAGCTTGGTTTCGACGGCACGCTGCTCGGTGAGCAAGGCGTTCATGTCACGTTCAGGCGCGTTCCGCGCCCGGATCTCCCGCCGCCGCGCCTGGATCTCCCGGCTGTGCGCCTCGAACGCCGCCTTCTCCCACGGCGTCGGAATCGGGGTGGCCGAATCGACAAGATCCCGCCATTTCAGCTTTGCCGGGTCGCGTAGCGCGGTGATGTTCGGCTCCCAGGGCTCGGGGAGGTCGGTGCGGCCCGTGTCGTAAGCGACATCGGAGGTGTAGTACTCGTCGCCGAGGCCTGCGAAGTGGTGACCGAACTCGTGGACGAAGATGTACTCGGCAAACGCCGTATCGACGGCTGCCGTCGCCTGGGCGTTGAAGATGCCTCCGCCGCCGTAGTACTCATCGTTGATCAGGATCTCCAGGCACTCGTACGGCGCGGCGGAGGCGACATCACGAAGCATGCGGTTGTCGGTGACCAGCGCGTACCGTTCGGAGTCGAAGATGTTGTACTCCGTTGCGAGCGGCGTGCGGCGCACGACGCCGGCCTGCGGGCGATGTACGCCGCTTTCCGCGGCCGGCAGGTCGATCGCCCTGACGTTGAAGTCGGCCCTCCGGCTTCGAAACGGCTCGGTCGCGAACAGCTGGGCCACGAGCCGCTCTGCATCCGCGTGGAACTTCGGCAGCTCGGCTCGCGTGTACCCGTCGCCGAGGATCAGCAGGTCGACCTTCGCCGCGGCGGGGCCGTTCTCAAACAGCGTCCAGACCGTGCCGAGCGGAGCACGATCGGCCTGATTCACCGACCGAGAGGCCGGGTCGATCCGCGTCGACCAGATCTCATGAAAGGCGTTCTCGCGATCTCGCTTCTTCACGACGAGCTGGACCGGGTATTTCGGCCACGGGAAGCGGACCGATTCGTGGAACGTGCGGGCGACGCCCTGTCGGGCCTCGTCGGTGGCCTCCCACTCTCCGAAAAGCGAGGCGAAGCCGCGCGAGTAGACGACCCGATTGGTCGCGAGATCGACGATTTCGAACAAGAAGGTGCCAAGGTTGGTCTCGTCAACAAGCCGCGTCCGGCTGCCTGGCCACGGGCCGTCCGAGACCACCCGGTCCAGCGCGACCGTTTCCCGGCCGCCGCTCCCCGTGTGAAAGTAGTCGACCCGCATGGTTCGCGAGGTGAAGAGGTCATCGAACCCCGGAGGCGAGGATCCGGCTGTGCGAGGAGAAGGTACCAGCAGGCAGAAGAGCGCGGTCATCGTTGCGAGGGCCAGTGGAGCCGGGTTCACGTGAACCTCCTCGATCGCGGCGATCGCTCAGGCCGCCCGAACGACAAGCAAAAGGCCCGGCCGCCGGGCGGCGGGCCGGGCCTGGGAACTGCCAGGGAAACGACCGGCGCTAGCCGTGGAGCGCCTTGTATTTGGCCTCGAGCTGCCCGCGGGTCTCGGTGTGATTCGGATCCACCACGATGCAACCGTCAACCGGGCAGACCTCGACGCACTTGGGCGCATCGTGCGCGCCGACGCACTCGGTGCACTTGTCGGGCGCAATCACGTAGATCGTGTCGCCCTGAGTGATCGCCGTGTTCGGGCACTCAGGCTCGCACGCCCCGCAACTGATGCAGTCCTCATTGATTACCATTGCCATCGTAAACCCTCCGGATGATACGGGGCCGGAAGCCTCCGGCGCCCACGCGTCCTCACCAGATGATCCCACTTTTCGCCGGCGCCTTTCAAGGAGTTTGATGGCCGGTTTCGCCTCGGTCGGGCTCGGCCGGCGGGAGGAAGATCGGCTATGATGAGTCGTTCGTTTCCTGCGGTCGAGCGCCCATGCCCATACGCCAACGGACCGGGTCGGTCGTCTGTCCGTCCTGTCGGAATCTGGTCGGCGTCAACGACGAGCGGTGCTTCCACTGCGGGAGATGGAACCCCGGGCTCTGGGGGTTCGCGCCGCTGCTCCGGCGTCTGGGCAACGACCTGGGCTTCGTGTCGTTGATCGTGTGGGGCAGCGCGGGCCTCTACGTCGGCATGCTGCTCATGTCCGGTGCGTCCATCCGGATGGGCTCGCTGTTCTCGTTCCTGTCGCCGAACACGGTGACGTTGTTCCTGTTCGGGGCGAGCGGCGGCGTGCCGGTGTTCGGGTACGGCCGCTGGTGGACGGTTGTCAGCGCCGCGTGGCTTCATGCGGGTTTGCTGCACATCCTCTTCAACATGCTCTGGGTGCGCCAGCTCGGGCCTGCCACCGCGGAGATCTACGGCGCCGCGCGCATGGTGATCATCTACACGGTCTCCGGCGTGTGCGGCTTCCTGCTGAGCTCGGTCGCCTTCGTGGCGCTGCCCCCGCTGCCGCTGCTGAGCGGCGCCGGGTTCACCGTCGGCGCATCGGCGCCGATCTTCGGTCTGCTGGGTGCGCTCGTGCAGTACGGCCGGCGGAGCGGCAGCAGCCTGATCCGCCGCGAGGCGGTCGGCTACGCGCTGACGCTGGGCGTCTTCGGCCTCCTGATGCCGGGGGTCGACAACTTCGCCCACGCCGGCGGGTTCGCGGGCGGGCTGCTGGCCGCCTCGTGGCTCGACCCGCTCCGTCCCGAGCGCCTGGACCACCTGCTCGGCGCTCTTGGCTGCCTCGCGCTGGTTGTCGGCTCGATCATCGTCTCCATCGTCCAAGGGGTGACGCTCGTTCGGTAGAGGCCGGCCGCTCGAGGTCGCGCCGGAATGACGGGGCGACCGGCGTGCCGAACGCAGGAGGACTGTCGTGCGGAAGTCCGTCGTGCTGATCACAGGGGCGGGGGGGGAGATCGGCCACGGCCTCATCACGCGCCTGGCGAACGAGGACGCCAGGCCGATTGTCACCCTGGACGTCGCGCCGCTCGGCCCGGCGGTGACGCGGTCTGTCCACCGGGAGATCACGGGCTCCATCCTGGACAGGAGCCTGCTCGAGCGTGTGCTCGCCGAATACGAGGTGGACTTGGTCTTCCATCTGGCGGCGGTGCTCTCCTCGCGCTCGGAGTTCACGCCTGTTGCCGCGCACCAGGTGAATGTGGAGGGGACCCTCAACCTCCTCGAGTTCGCGCAGAAGGAGGGCGAGTCGCACGGCCGGCCGGTGGTGTTCATGTACCCGTCGTCGATTGCCGCCTACGGGATGCCAAGCCTCGAGGTCAAGTCCCGTGCGGGCCGGGTCAGGGAAGACGAGTACCTGCATCCGACGACCATGTACGGATGTAACAAGCTGTACTGCGAGCAGCTCGGGCACTACTACAGCCGCTACTACAAACAACTGGCTGCCGACACGCTCAGCGGGAAGGTGGATTTCCGGGCGGTGCGGTTCCCCGGCCTCATCTCGGCCGTCACGGTGCCGTCGGGCGGCACGTCGGATTTCGCCCCGGAGATGATCCACGCGGCGGCGAAGGGTGAGCAGTACCGCTGCTTTGTCCGGCCGGATGCCCGCATCCCGTTTATGGCGATGCCCGACGGCGTCGAGGCCCTCATCAACCTGGCCTCCACGTCGCGCGAGCGACTGACGCAGACCGCCTACAACCTCGGGGCGTTCAACCCGTCGGCGGGAGAGATCCGCGAGGTTGTTCTCGAGGCGTTTCCCGGCGCGACGATCACCTTCAGCCTCGACGCCAAGCGTCAGGGCATCGTCGATACCTGGCCAGCCGACGTGGACGACAGCGCTGCCCGGCGCGATTGGGGCTACGCGCCCGCGTACGACTTCGCGCGGGCGTTCTCCGAGTATCTGATCCCGACCATCCGGCAGCGGTATCGTTGAATGATATGATGCCGCCCGGCATGCGTTGGGACGACCTGCGGCAGCACGCCTCCGACTTCGTGCGCGGCATGGCGCTCGCCGGCCAGGAGCGTCACCTTCGGGGGCAGGCCATGGAGCTGGCCGACCTGTTCCTGCTGCTCTGCTTCATGGACTCGCTGGGGTTGCCGAACCCCGCGGCGCTGTATCTGCTCGAGGTCTTTCCCAGCCTCCTCGAGGAATTCCACCTGTGGCACCGGCGGATGGGGGCGGACAGGTCGCCTCTCGCCGCCTTTTCCTGCTGCTGACGTGCGCTCCCAGCTTGCCAGGCGTGTGCTCTTCTTCGGCGGCAAAGGCGGGGTGGGGAAGACCACCTGCTCGGCTGCTGCCGCGCTGGCTGCGAGCCGGGAGGGGCGGCGCGTCCTGCTGGTCTCGACAGACCCGGCCCATTCGCTCTGCGACGTCCTCGGATTCCGGACAGGATCGGACGAGCGGGAGGTCATGCCCCGCCTCCGGGTGCTGGAGATTGACGCAGAGACCGAGGCCCGCCGGTACCTCGAGCAGGCAAAGGCGCAGCTGGCTGCCGTCTTCGGTCCCGCGGTCCTGCGGGAGGCGATCCGGCAGATCGAACTCACCGCGGCGATGCCTGGCGTGGCGGACGTCGCGTCATTCGATCGAATCTCCGACATCCTGCTCTCGCAGCGGTCCGACGTGGACCTGATCATCTTCGACACCGCTCCGACCGGACACACGCTCCGGTTGCTCGCCATGCCCGAGTCGATGGCGGTGTGGGTCCGGGCGCTCGCCGAACGCCGCCGGGCGGCAAGCGAGGCATCTGCCGCGCTACCTCAGGCGGGGCCACGCCAGCCTGCGGCGGCGGATCCGGTGCTCTCGGTCCTGGATCGGCGCGCGGCCCGGCTCGATGCCGTGCGACAGCTGCTCACGAGCTCGGACACCTGCGTCGTGCTCGTACTGGTACCCGAGCGGCTGCCAATCGAGGAAACCGGGCGCGCGATGAGACTGCTCGACGAGTCCGGGATTCAGGTGGGCGGTCTCGTCGTCAATCGGGTTCTGCCGCAGGGGCTCGAAGGGGAGTATTACCGATCTCGGAAGGCGCAGGAGGACCTGTATCTCCGCGAGATTGAGCGCCGGTTCGACGGCGTTCGACGGGTCCTTCTGCCCCAGCTGGAGGCGGACGTGCGGGGTGTTCGGGAACTGGAGCAGGTTGCCGCGTTCCTGCTGGACGGCGGCAGCCGCCGAGGGGCCGGCCCGGGGCCGGGTAGCGGCTCTCGTGCGGGCGTCTGACGTGCTGGCGGCTCGGAGGACGAGAGGCGTCGATGTCCACGACCATCGCGATTGACCGCCCGTACGTCGTCCGAACCCTGACCGAGCTGGTACGCATCAACTCCGTCAACCCCAGCCTCTCGCCGGAGGGGGCCGGGGAGCGCGAGATTGCCGCCTACATCTCGTCGTCGCTGTCGGGCGCAGGTTTGCGGACGGCCATCCACGAACCGCAACCGGGCCGCCCGACGGTTGTGGGCACGCTTGCCGGCACGGGAGGCGGTCGTTCGCTGATGCTCAACGGTCATGCCGACACCGTCGGCGTCGACGGCATGCCGGATCCGTTCGCGGCTGCCGTCCGCGGTGGGAGGCTGTACGGCCGCGGCGCCCACGACATGAAGGGCGGGTTGGCGGCGAGTCTCGCGGCGGCGAAGGCGCTGGTCGAGAGCGGTCTCCGGCTCCGCGGCGATCTGGTGATTGCGGCGGTCGCCGACGAAGAGTACGGCAGCCTCGGCACAACGGATCTGCTCGGGCGGTACCCCGTCGATGCGGCCATCGTGGTGGAGCCGACCGAGCTCGAGATTTGCCTCGCTCACAAGGGCTACATCTGGTTCTCGGTCGAGACGACGGGCAGGGCTGCGCACGGGAGCCGGTTCTGGGAGGGGACCGACGCCAACATGCGCATGGGGCGACTGCTGGCCCGCCTCGATGAGCTTGAGCAGCAGCTGCGAGCCCGCGCGCCGCACCCTTTGGTGGGTCCACCGTCGTTGCACGCGGCCATGCTCAACGGCGGAAGCGGTCTCAGCACCTACGCCGCACGCTGCACGCTCAAGATCGAGCGGCGCACGGTTCCGGGCGAAACCGAGGCGACAGCGCGGCAGGAGATACAGACCATCATCGACCGGCTCCGAGAGGCCGACCCATCCTTTCACGCCACGGTGGAGTCGTTCTTCGTGCGACGGCCGTTCGAGGCGTCGCCTGACTCGCGGATCGTGCAGACGCTGGGGACGGCGGCCCGCGAGGTCCTGGGGCGGCAGCCGGCCTTCGTCGGCGACTCGCCCTGGATGGACGCGGCGTTGCTGTCTGAGGCCGGCATCGAGACCGTCGTGATGGGGCCGCGCGGCGCCGGGGAGCACTCGGCAGAGGAATGGGTGGATCTCGACAGCGTCTGCCAGATGGCCGACGTGCTTGCCCGAACGGCGGCGGCGTATTGTGGATAGGGAGGGACGGAGAGGCAGGGGACAGGCACGGAGGGGCAGGGGACAAGGCACGGAGGGGGCATGAGCATCCCGGTGTTCGAGATGGAGCGGATGCAGTCGACGTGGGAGAACCTCGTCGAGTTCGACCTGAGCGAGAGCGGTGTCCGGCCGGTGTGCCTGCGCGACCTGATCGAGCTGGGCGTTGATCTCGACGACGTGCTCGACATGCCGCTGGGGTACAGCCAGTCCAACGGGACACTGCAGTTGCGCCAGCGGCTCGCTGAGCAGTATCCGGGTTCCACCGTCGATCAGATCGAGGTGACAAACGGCACCTCAGAGGCGAACTACGTGGTGGCGCTCAGCCTGCTCGAACCCGGGGACACGGTGGCGTTCGAGGTGCCGAACTACATGCAGATGTGGGGCGTATCACAGAGCCTCGGCGCCACGGTGACGCCATTCCGCCTTTGTCTCGACGCCGGCTGGGAGCCGGACTGGGACGAGTTCGACCGCGCCGTGACGCCGTCCACGCGCCTCGTCTACCTGTCGAACCCGAACAACCCGACCGGCTCGGTCTTGTCCGACGCCGCGATGGCTCGAATCGTCTCCCGATGCGATCAGGTTGGCGCGTACCTGATGGCGGACGAGGTCTACCAAGGAGCCGAGATTCGGTGCGGGCTGACAAAGAGCTTCTGGGGGATGAGCGACCGCGTGATTGTGACGAGCGGGCTGTCGAAGGCGTACGGCATCCCCGGCATCCGGATTGGCTGGGTCGTTGCCAGTCCGCACGTCGTCAATACGTGCTGGTCCCAGCATGACTACTTGACCATCGGACCGAACAAGCTGTCGGATCTGATGGCGCGCGTCGCCGTTCGGCGCGACAACCGCGAGAAGTTGTACGGCCGGGCCCGAGCGATCCTCGCGGAGAACCTGCCGATCATCACCGACTGGATCGGGAGTTTCCGCGGGTTTCTGCAGTTCGCGCCGCCTGAGGCGGCGGCCATCGCCCTGGTGAAGTACGGCGCCGCCGTGCCCTCGATCGAGCTCAGCGAGCGAATCCGGCAGCGTCAGAGCACGCTGGTTGTGCCCGGCAGCCATGTCGGGCTCGAGGGCTACCTGCGCCTGTGGTTCGGAGGGCGCCAGGACTACGTCCGCGAGGGGCTCCGGCGCGTCGGCACCGAGCTCGTGCGGGTCATGTAGGCGCAGACGGCCATGGAGGCACGCGAGATGAGTCAGCAGCCGGCGTTGCCGCAGACAGGGGCGGAACTGCGCTCCGCCATCCGGCGGGGTGAGTTCCCGTGGCCCACCTCGGGCGCCGCCCCAGGCTTTGTGCAGGCCAATGTGGTCATGCTGCCGCGCGACGTCGCGTTCGACTTCCTGGTGTTCTGCCAGCGTAATCCCAAGCCGTGTCCCGTCATCGAGGTGCTCGAGGCGGGGCAGGTCGAGGCCCGGCTGACGGCGCCCGGATCGGACCTCCGCACCGATGTGCCGAGGTACTGCGTCTATCAGGCAGGCGTGCTCGTGGACCAACCCGCGACGCTGCAGGGGTGGTGGCGTCGCGACCTGGTCACCTTCCTGCTGGGGTGCAGCTTCACCTTCGAGCACGCCCTGGTGCGCAACGGCGTCGTGATGCCGCACTTCGGCACCGGAAAGAACGTGTCGATGTTCGTGACGAACATCGAGACCGTGCCGTCCGGCCCGTTCCATGGGCCTCTGGTCGTGACGCTGCGCTGGATCCCCAGGGACAAGCTCATCCGTGCCGTGCAGGCGACGACCCGCTTCCCGGCAGTTCACGGCGCGCCGGTGCACATCGGCAATCCCAGTCAGATTGGGATTGCCGATCTGCTGAAGCCTGACTTCGGTGATGCGTGGCCCGCGTTGTCGGCGGACGACGTGCCGGTGTTCTGGGCGTGTGGCGTGACGCCACAGGCGGTGGCGCGTTCGTCGAAACCGGCGCTGATGATCACGCACGCTCCCGGGCACATGTTCGTGACCGATCTGCACGACGAAGAGATGGCGGTGCTGTAAGGATCAGAGGCCGGGGTCGAGGATCGACGACGAGGGACGGGCGTGGAACCTGCCGTATCGGCGCGGACCATCGAGGATGTCGTTCTCGCGGACGATCGCCGCAGTATGACGGCGCTGCGGCGCCATTTGCCGGCGGATTACGTGTCGGATGCAGCGCGGCTGCTCCTGTCGCATCCCGGGCCGGTCCTCATCGTGACGGGCTTCTTCGTCCGGGAGGCGGGTGCGGCCGAGACGGACGGCCCGCCGGGCGCTGCGGCGCTCGGGTCCGCGCTGCGGGCGCTGGGGCGCGAGGTCGCCTACGTGACCGATCGGTTCTCGAAGCGGGTGGTCGAGGCCGTTGTCGGCGGTCCGGCGATCGAGTTTCCTGTCGCTGGGCACGAGGAGTCGAAGATCCGTGCGGCGGACCTGCTCGCCGAGCGCCGGCCCGCCGTCTTGGTGGCCATTGAGCGCGCCGGCCTGGCGAGCGACGGCACCTACCGCAACCACGCGGGTGCGGACTTCTCTGGCTACAACGCCAAGACGGACTACCTCTTCACGCAGCATCCGCTGTCGGTCGGCATCGGCGACGGGGGCAACGAGGTCGGGATGGGCCTGCTGCGGGAGCTTGCGAGCCCGCTGCATCGGCTTGCGGTCGAACCGTCGGTGACTGCCACAACGCGGCTGGTCGTTGCGAGCTGCTCGAACTGGGGCGCGTATGGCCTCGTGGCCGCGTTGTCGATGTTGACGGGCCGACAGCTGCTGCCAACGGTGGAGCAGGGCTACCGGTGGGTCAGGCTGGCGGTCGCCGCTGGCGCCGTTGAAGGCTTCACGGGGGTGCCAAAGGACTGGGTGGACGGCCGGTCGCCCGAGGAGGACGCCCGATGCCTGCGCGATCTGCACTTGCTGGTCGCGCTCACGTGAACGGCCGTGTTGTTCGTACGGCCGCCTGCGGCGGGGTCAGCGCACTTGGGCCGCCGTCATCTGGACGCAGGCACTCTTGGGCTGCGGGTAGCTCGACTGGGTGAGCGCCTTCAGCATCTCCTCGGCAAGGTACTGATGCCCCGCGTCGTTCGGGTGAAAACCGTCTGCCGCGAAGATGTCGGGTGAGGAGAACCGCGCGTCGCAGAGCAGATCGACAACGGCGATGCCCTGCGAGGCCAGCGGGTTGATCACCTGCGTCGAGAAGCCCACCGAGATTCGCCGCAGGACCTCGCGGTCGTTCGCGGAGAAGGATGCCGTGAACGGCATCGCCGCGAAGTTCGGGAGGTTCGCGACGGCGATCCTCGCTGCAGGTGCGCGCTGCCGCACGATCTTCAGCATCGAGGCGTAGTCTTCACCGAAGGCCTGAATCTGGGCCGCGATGTACGCGTTCTGATCCGCGCCTCCCGCCCCGCCGGCCGCCGCCGCGGCAATCGTGTTCGTGTCGTTCCCGCCTGCGAAGATCGTCAGGTGCGTGGTGTCCTTCGGGACGAAGGGGGCTTCCTCGGTGAGGAACGTCGCCGGAGCTTCGCGACCGTAGGCATTGCCGATGGCTTGAATCCTTGGACTGATGACCGCCGCGGGGATGCCCATGTTCAGCAGCGTCACGCTGACGCCGCTGCGGCCGAGTTCTCTCGCCACCCGAGGCACGTAGCCGGTGCCCTCCGTGCACGTCGTAAACGGCAGGCACGGCACGGTCGATCCGACGCCGGCGGCATCGCTTGCGCCAATGGCCGTGTAATAGACGGGCGCGTCCGGATCGGGCGCCGGACTGGGACCGGACGGGCTGCCCGAGCAGGCAGCCACCAGGAGAAGCAAGGCGGCCGCGGGGAGGGTGCAAACGGTGCGTTGCTGGGGCCGGTGGCGCATCGAGAGACGAATCGACCTGTCTGGTACAGCTATCGGCGGATTGCGCGGCCTCTGCAGGGGCGCACGGGACCGCTGCCGAGCCGCCGCACTCAGCTCGACGACGTTCCCTTCTGCGGGGCGGTCCGAATCTGCTGCCAGAGCAGGCGCTCCTCACGGTGCGGATCGTTGATGACCGTGCACTCCCCGTCGAGGAACATCGTGGCGCGCTGTTCGAGCGTGTACGGGGGCCACCGCGGGATCCCCGCATGGCTGGGGTCACCCGTTCCCGCAAACGTCGCCCAGGCCTCGCTCATGTGCTTGGCCGCCCGCACGCGCCTCGACGTCGGATCCCCTGTCACGTTGTTGAACTTGAACGGGATCTCCGACGCGTGCGCCGCCCCGGTCAACGTCCCGGGGGCGCCGGCCTCCTGCGCATAGGCAAAGACGTACATGAAGACGGGCCCCGCCTTGAGCGCCGCCTTCCGCTCGGCCAGGGTGATGGCATCGATCCCCATCCACTGCGCCGTCGTGATGGCAATGAAGAGCTCCGCCGGCGTGGCGGAGGGCCGAGTGCGGCGGTAGACCTCCAGCACGCGGTCCGTGTCGGCCTGCAGCGTCGGCTCGAGCCGCCGGCGGAGGCCGTCGGCGTCGAGCGTGGCCACCTCGGGCGTCGACCGGTACATGAAGAGGGTTTCTTCCTTGTTGATGCCGACGAGCAGCGGGACTTCGGCCGACAGCGGCGTCGCCACCGGGTCGTACGGATGGGCGGGGACGTGGACACCATCCACCATCGGGCTGAACCCGAGGCTGCCGGCCAATGCACTCGACACCGACCCGGAGGTCGCCCGCCGGCGCGGGAGCGTCTGCTGAATGTCCCGGAGCTTCTCGGCGGGCACCCGCAGCAGATCGCGTGCCTGGCTCCGGCCGAGGCCCAGCGCGTCGAGCACGGCTCCCGTGGTTTCGCCGGCCGACTCGCGCGTTCGAAGCCGCAGCGTCGGCCCGCTCTCAATGCTGGCGCGGTGAAACAGGCCCTTGGCGGCCGGCATGGCGGTCAGGGCGGCCGTCTTGGCGCCGCCGCCTGATTCGCCCCAGATCATGACCCTGTCCGGATCGCCCCCGAACTCCACGATGTTCTCACGCACCCACTTGAGCGCGGCCGCGATATCCAGCATGCCGGCGGCGCCGGAAGCCGCGTACTCCTCGCCCAGCAAGTCCCCGAGGTACAGGTATCCCATGATGCCGAGACGGTGGTTGTGGGTCACGACGACGACGTCGTAGTCGCGTGCCAACGCCGCCCCGTCGTGCATCGTGTCCTGCGGCGCAACGTCCGCGCCGCCGTTCCCGGTGGCAAACCCGCCGCCGTGCGAATAGAACATGACCGGGCGCCTGCGGCGATCGCCCGTGCCCTGCGTCCAGACGTTCAGGAACAAGCAGTCCTCGCTGGACATCGCCGGCTTCCAATCCTTCGGCCAGTTCGGGTCGGGCGGCTGAATCGACTGCGGGCCGTAGAGCAGCGCGTCCCGGACGCCGCTCCACGGCTTCAGCGCCGGGGCCGACTTGAAGCGGTTGGCGCCGGCCGGGGACCCCGCGTACGGGATTCCCTTGAAGACGAGCACGCCGTTTTTCCGAGCTCCCCGCACGCGGCCGTACGTTGTCCGCGCGATGGCATCGGTTGCCGGGGACTGCGCGCGGACCGTGCCGGCGAGCAGCGCCGGGGCGGCACAGGCTCCCGCGGCCATCACACACCCCAGAAACGCACGGCGGTCAAGCGTCTGAGCGTGTGCCGCGTTGTCGCGACGATGGGCCGACGGCACTCTGGTCATCTGAAGTCCCTCAGCTGTTCGTTTCAGGAGCGTCGATCGTATCGCACCGGGACGCTAGCAGATCGTTGGAAGCGTGTCCAATCAGCCGTTCGGTGCCGCGTCAGGCGCTCCGGGTAAGCTTCACTTGCACACGTAGCTTGCCGCAACGTCGGGGTCGCCGCGTCCCGTGTACGTCGCCCGCCTCGGATACGGACAGAGCGGACGAGTGCGGACGGCCACACTGTTGACCACGCGGGACGCGATGAGGCGATCCGGCGCGACTCCCCGTTCGACCCACGCGTCGAGTGCCGTCAGCAGATCGTGCTGTGCATCCACGACCGGTGACGGCCCGCCCTGGTTGCCGAAATTCGTCGCGCCCGGCCCGCCGGCGCAGTGGCCCATCCCCGCCACCAGGAACAGACGAAAGAAGCTGTCGGTCTCGGCTTGTGAGCGCTGCCGCTCCCGTACCTGCTCGTAGTACGTTATCGTGTCGAGCGCGCTGACGACAGGATCCTGCCACCCCTGATAGACCAGGGCCTTGCCTCTGCGTGCCTTGAACGCGGCGAGGTCGGGACTCACCTGATCGACGAGGCGGCCGACCTTCTCATCCGCCAGCGCCACGTGGCGGTCGAAATCGAACGACCACCAGTCCCACGCCGGGTTTTCGAAGACCCAGTGGCGCCAGAAGTTCGCGCGCGCCGGCTCAGCACCTCCCCAGTACTGATGCCAGCCCGACCCCGGCCTGCCATCCGGCAGGACCGTCAGCGCTTCGCTGCTCTTCGGCCAGCCGGGGTACACCTGTTCGCCGGTTCGTGGATTCCGCGCGCCGGCGTACATCTGGTTGAGCGCCCCGATCTGCTCGCGCGTCAGACAATCGCTTGCGTCGCCCGATGTGCACGCGAGCGCGGCGGGATCGAAGAGACAGGTCCGAGGGTCATCGACGATGCCATCGGTGACGCCGTCGCTCGCGTCACAGGCAGCGACCACGGCGTTCGTGATGAGGGGGAGTTTTGCGGCCGGAAGAATCGGGGTGGCCGGATCGCCCCGGCGGCGGTTCGCGAGGTACTGCCAGAGGAAACCGGCGTTCAGCCGGACGCGGTTGTTGCCGGGGGCGCCCGCAATCACGCCGTCGAAATCCTGCGGGTACCGCTGGATCTCGGCGTAGCCCTGATGGCCGCCGGTCGAGCAGCCGTAGAAATACGCGCGGGTGACCGGCTGCCTCGTGACACTCTCGGCGAGGCGTCGTGCCGGCCCGGTGATGGCGTGGATGGAGCGAGTGCCCCAGTCGAGAATCCGTTCCGGGTGGCCCACACCCCAGAGCAAGTCATCCGGCGTCGGCGTCTGGTGCCCAGTGTCGCCGCCGGCCGCCGCATAGCCCAGAGAGAGGGCATGAGCCATGTCCCGGTAGCTCGGGGTGTTGCCGTACCCTCCGTTTCCCGTGACCACGATCTTCCCGTTCCACCCTTCGGGAATCCACACCTCGAAGTTGACCAGAGCGTCCTTCCCCGAAGCGACGCTCCCCCTGACGCGGCAGTAGGAGGGAAGCGACCCGGCGGGGCCCGCCGTGCGGGGTGACTCCGTGCCGCCTGGCGGCACGACGGCGGCGTCGCGGATCGTCGTCGCGTCGATCTTGAGAGCCGCCAAGCCCGACACCTCACAGCCTTTGAACTCATCACGAGCCTGTTCGACGTGAAGCGCACCTGCAAGGAGCGACATCGATACGCTGCACGCTACGGCTGCGGTCATCGTGCGGATACGGGACAGTAGGTTCATCGACACAGCCTCGCGGCCACGCGGCGAGCCTCGGCGCTGCTCTGTGCGCCGGGTGGCAGGACACGCGCGCTCGATGCGGCGGCAACCAGGCGATCCGCATCGTCGCGCAGGAGGAACCGATCGCGCACGAGTGCTTCCGCGGCTCGCCGGACGACGCACGCGTAGCCCTCGGCGGTGCCGTAGCGCTCTTCCAGCGAGAGGCGGGGATCGCCGCGCGCGAGTCGCTCGGCCTGCGTCGCCGGAAACGGCACGTAGCCCCCCTGGAACCCGCACAGCTGGCCCTCGAAGAAGCCGGATGCCTGGATGTTCCACCCGAGGTAGGTGCCGAGCGGCGCCTGGTGCAGTACGGACGGGACGCCTCCTATCTCGTTACCGTCGGCGTTGACGCGAGGGACGAGCGTGGGCAGCACCTGTCTGATGATCGGCGGCTGGCGGGTGATCTCGCCGGACATGTCCTCGTAGCGGAACGGCGGTCCGAAGTCATAGTCGAGCAGCGGGTTGACGCCCACCATCGACACGCCGGGAATGGCGGGGAAACCTGTGTCAGCCGCCGTCGCGAGCACGAGCACACCCTCGGCCAGCGTCGGGTACCGGCTGGGCGGCGGCAGCCTGCCGGAGACCACCCACTCGACGAGCGCGACGGTCAGTGCCCGCATTGTGTCGCTCATCGGGTTCGGGTTCATCGGCAGGGCGCAGCGCCCCGCCGCGCGCGCGGAGGCCTCAAACCCGCCAGACCCTCCCCCGTGCGTCGTCCCGGGCATGTAGTACCGACGGACGTTGTCGGGCAGCGGGATGTCCTTCACCGCGTCGGTGCCCACGAGACCGGGCGACATCCGCAAACCCCAGAACTCGGCCGATCCGAACGCCTCGATGACCTTCGGGCACGTGCGGGTGGCCGTGCAGCGGGCGAGCAGGCTCGAGGGCTGGCGGCCGCGCGCTTTGTCGGTGTACGAGCTCCACCACAGCGCCGGCTCGCTGCCCGGCTCGTAGAGCCCCGCCGCCCCGCCGGGCGCGGCGAAGCGGAAGTTGAGGGGCGTCTGCCGCGCGGCAATGTACGGGAAGATGCCGTCCCAGACGACCCGGCCCGACAGGTCCTCGTTGAAGCCCAGATGAACAAACGTCTTGAGGAAGTTCCCGGACTGCGACGAGCCGGTGGCAATACTGTGGGTGACCGCGTTCGCGACAGGATTGGGCGTTCCGTTGGCGTCCGCGAGCGCATGGCGGAAAAACGACACGATGTCGCGTGTCGCGGCCAGGCCGATGCCCAGCACGAGCGGGTCCCTGGCCGTATAGACGAGCTCGTACATCCGCGATGGATCGAAGCCATCCTTGAGACAGACCCTGGTCGGGTCGACCGTCCCGGGAAACGGCGTAGTGCGGCAGTCGGCAAAGGCCCAATCGCCAGGCGGGACGATGCCGCGGTCGCGCAGGCCTCCGGCGGGCGTTTCCGCAGTGTGGAACGTCAGCGTCGCCTTCGCGGTGTCGAGCGTGTCTGGCGGGTAGAAGGCCGTGCCCATCGATCCGATTCGAACGGAGGCTGTGTTGGTGCCCGGTCGAAGATCGCTGAATCGGGCGAGCACGGGCCCTGTGATCGCAGCGCCGTCACGGCGCCTGGCGACCGGGACCTGGATGGTCTGGTTGGCCGGCGTCGGCTCGAGGTCGCCCTGCCAGCCGCTGACAAGCGAGATGTGGCCTTCCGGACCGGCGGTGGGGCTGCCGTTGCCGCGGTTGACCACCGAGTACACTAGGACGCCGCTCGCCCTCGCGAGGTCCAGGGGCTTCACGAGCGAGAAGGTCGCGACGTATTCGACCCTGCCTCGGGCGTTCCGTGGCGCCAGATCGAGGTCACAGATGATACGGTTGCGCGCTTCGGTCGGATCCAGTTCTCCCTGGACACGCCCGCTGACCTGTTCGTAGGCGCCTGCCGGGCCGAACGCCTTCCCACCGGAGACAGGCCCGCGCGACACAATCTCCAGGCGCAGGACCTGTGCCGAGGCCGTCGGCCCGAGGGCGGCCAGCGACGCGGACACGAACAGGGCAACTGGCGTGATTCTGAGCATGGGCATGTCCTCTCCTGCCGCGGCCGCCCTGCCTATCCGGCGCGGGAACTCGGGGGAGGGCGACCCCGCGATCATATCCCGGTACGGTAAACGGCCGACCGGTCCTGTTCGTAACTAGCTCAAAGACGGGCGGCCCCGACGGCTCGGGTTAACTATCCTCCTGCGTGTCCGTGGGGACCAGGCCGAGTTGACTCAGGCGTTCTGGGAGCGCGTTCGCGCAGGGCTGAAGCTCGGTCGTCGAGATTCAGGCAGTCCCCGGAGGGTCGCGGGATGCTCAGAGACAGGCGCGCTGGAGTGGCGTTCACTCAGGAGCTTGAGCAGTACCTCCCCCACGTGTCGATAGACTGCGTGATCTTCGGCTTCCATGCCTCGGCGCTGGTGGTGCTGCTGCACAAGTGGAAGCACCTGAACCGATGGTCGCTGCCGAGCGGATACGTACGGCGCGACGAGTCGCTCGACGCCGCGGTGGAACGTAACCTGCACGAACGGACCGGCCTCAGGCAAATCGGCCTGCGCCAGTTCCATGCGTTTGGGGGCGTGGACCGTCGCGAACGGATGCTGCTCGAGGTGTACGACACGCTCGGGATCGACGTGCCGAAAGATATCTGGACCCTCACCCGGGTTGTCTCGGTCGGATATTACGCCCTCGTTGATATCCGCCAGGCTCAGCCCAGGGCGGATGAGATCTCGGACTCCTGTACCTGGTACCCGATTGACAGCCGGCCGCCGCTCGCCTTCGATCATGACAGCATAGTCGACATGGCCCGAAAGACACTTCAAACCGATCTCCAGATGCGGCCGATGTGCAACATGCTGCTGCCGGAACAGTTCACGATGTCGGAACTGCAGGAGCTGCACGAGGCCATCTTGGGCCGGCGGCTGGATCGCCGGAATTTCCAGAAGCGGATGCTCGAACGTGGCGGCTTGGTCAAGCTGCCCGAACGTCGGACCGGCGGCGCCCACAGGGCGCCCTACCTGTATCGGTTCGACGTGAAGGACGAGCCGCGACCGTCGTAGGCGCGACACGCACGCGAACTGCACCACCCCCCCGCTTGGCTGAGCGCAGCCACACAACCAGCCGGTTCGCTCCTCCTCGATAGGGCATACGAATAGAACCAGCACGAGCTTCGTGTCAGGGACGAATGAGGCTCGACAGATGGTATTGTCCTATCTACATATATTATTGTTGCATCAGATGTGTGTGGCTGGTAGCATGCGCTGACGAGCGACCTCGCCAGAGGTCCGGGCAGACGGTCTACTCGTGATTCCCGGTTGCGTTTCGGTGTGCCGCGGCAGCAGCATCACCCACCCCGGGGTGGTCCAGGCGGGCGGGTAGGACGCTGCGGTCGCCCAACCAGAGGAGGGGTAATGTTGCGAAGCAGGCGATGGGGGAGAGCAGTCGGCGTGATGCTGGCGCTGGGGCTCGTGCTTGTCCCAGGCACGGCGCTTGCGCAGATCACGACATCAACGGTGATCGGCACCGTCAAGGACAC
>JAEAME010000511.1_pt1 | contig 38517 bp, 56 predicted proteins | sample 8958731 | NCBI WGS metagenome assembly JAEAME01 (sample SAMN16933194, study PRJNA681113) | bioreactor sludge metagenome | isolation source: anerobic bioreactor sludge (Control) | place: India:Bengaluru | collected 2018-10-24
CTTCATTACCAATCGTGTATGGCCCATTTTCGCGGTACACACGCCATTTTGTCACATCGCCAGGAAGATGCAAGGTTGATTCTGCATTAATCCACCTGGTGCGTTTTTGCGCGGTCTGTGTCGGTGCTGTCGTTTGTGTGGTAGTCGCCTGGCCAACTTCACTGCCGATAAACGCGCTGATTAAGTCACGTGATACCTCATCCAGGTTATTTAAGAAATAATTACGATCCGTTGCGTCATTGATGAAAAACAACTCAATCAGTCTGTAATTGATGCCGGCAGCTGCACATCTGCGCGGATTGGCCAGATCGGTGCGCTCGTCATAGCCGGAACCGTCACGATACACAACGCCAAAGTTCTCTTTCAGCTTCTCAATGATATTCTTGTCAATCGCATCAAGTCCGCCAATTCCTTCTTGAATGATGATATGTCCGCCTTGTCCGGCTGTTCCGGCGCTGTCTAGGTGCAATTCATACACTGCGCGTCCTTTTGACCATGCCACATTGTTATCTGCGTACATGTTGCCCATATAGAAGCGGATCGCAACGCCGGCCTTGTCTGCGTAATTCTTCAGGCTTGTTTGCATACGGCGAACTAAATCTTGTTCTTGATAGCCGGTGCTTTGCGCGCCTGGATCTCCATTGCCGTGACCAAACCAAATATCTAACCCACTGAATTTTGTGTAATTCGTTGCCAGCATATTATTTTTCCTCCTTCAGCGTCTTCGTAGCTGCGTCCCACATGCCTGATGCAGATGCCCCATACAGCAATCCCTCAAACGAATTGACAAAGATATCGCCCTTGTAGATAAAGCCGTAAAGAGCGCCGAATAGCGCGCCAAAGACGACCGCAACAAACGCCAGATACTTGCTTTCCAAACCTGCCCGTTTTGCCATTTCCACGGCAATCATTGTGATCGGCGCAATAAAAATATTAAATTCCATTATGCTTCCTACCTTTCGATTTTTGACTTGATTTCGTTCACGGTTTTTTCAATTAAATCAAGACTTTTCAGCGAATCTGTCAGATCACTAATAATCTGCATATAGCGATTTTCTCTGTCCGTGTTGGCTCGCATCACCCAAATAAGCAAGCCGACAAACAACGTTGCAAAGGTCACATTCTCCGGACTTTCTGCAATTTTTGCTAGTATCTCCATTTCCCACGCTCCTTTGGCATATTAAAAGGACCACCGGAATGATGGTCCTTTCTGTTTTGCTTATACGATTAAATCTTGAAATCCGTCATTGATCAAAATCGTATCAATGTCTGCTTTGAACTGCGGATAACGTGCGACTACTGCCGTGTAATCCAATTTCCCGGCTTCAATTCTCATTGCCAAATATCCTGCCATTTTACATTCCTCCCATTAATAAAAAGTCAAGTGCTTCTTGTGCGGCTTCCAGTTCCGTTTGTGTGATTACCAGTTGCTCGGCCATTTGTGTCAGTTTTTCATCGGTTGACAATTGCGGTGTAGTTGGCTGCGGTTCCGGTCTGGGTACATTCTCAATCCATTGTGTTCCGTTCCATTGCGGGCAGATTCCCATTTCTGAATAAATGTTATTTGGGATATCATCGGAAATGTAATGCGGATCAAGAACTTGATTACCTTCTGCATCTATTGCCGGTTGTTCTGTTGCGACTTCTTCGGTTGTGCCATCCTCATATGTGATGGTTTCCGTCACGGTTTCCATCAGTATCGGATGTTGTTCAAGTATCATCAGTTCAACCCAGATTCCATTTTCATCAATTTTTTTGAATAGATTCATTGTTTACGCCTCCGCTCTAAATGTAATACCGTCTAACTGAACATTAACGTTTGACCCAACAGAAGGCGTTACTGCTCCTGAACTATTAATAAAGCCGGCCCCAAAAGCTCCGCTAGATATAAGAGGATAGAACAGTGTTTCTAAAGGCCTGTAACCAACCGGAAGCGAAAAAGCTGCTGCGGATAAAGTTCCGCCGGTTAAACGACCTTTTAGGTGTATAAAACCAAATTCATCCTTCATGTATCTAACCTTGTATCCGCTAGCTTCCGTCCACCCATTTTGCAAAGTTGGTGTAATCCACGATTCTTGCACCTTGTTGGCCTTCTCCTGATACAACGTTTCAATCGTCTGCACAGGCTTCACACCATCAAACCAGCTGTTAGGGAACCGCGCCATCAGTCTGTCCATTTCTGCAAGCGTTGGCTCTTTGCCGGCTCCGAATGTAGCGGTTAGGTCGATGACGGTTGCATTTTTTGTATAAGTCGGTGTCCATCCGCTTGATCGTGTGTCGGTAGCTGACACATAGGTTTGGCCTGTCGGCTTATCGTTTGTGATAATGCCGCTAATACGTTTATATGTGTTTACTTCGGCAAGTACACCAATTACAGCAGAATTTGACCATTGTAATCGTACCGCATTCGGTGTATCACTTTTAATTTCTAAAGCTACATAATACTTATTCCCATTCACGGCGTTAATGTAATACTTGTAGCCTCCCCAAATACCAAGCGCGGTATCGATGCGTTCGACATTTCCGCCACTTACTAAATTCGTCGCCTCAAATTCCGTCCGCGCATCAACGGTAATGGCTTGTGTTTCTAGTTCTTCAATCCGCGCATCCACGTCCGCAAAAGTCTTGCCTTTTACCGCGGAAATTTTGTTGGCAGCCGTGGCGGTTTCCTCGGCTGTCAGTCTGGTGTTGATTCCATCTGTTGTTGTCTTGTCCGCTTTTAAATTTAAAGCTGTTTGTGTCGCCGTGCTGATAGGTTTGTTGGCATCGCTCGTATTATCCACATTGCCCAGTCCCACTTGCGTCTTTGTGACGGCATGAGGGTTAGCTATGTTTAGTTCGTGCGCGTCTAATTTGGCTCCCAATCCGTCAGCCCCGCCAACGTACAATCCAATACTGTACTCACCACCATCCAGTTGACCGTCTACGGCGTAAATGAACTGTCCGTTGAGGTAGTCAGTATGCGACGCGTGATGCATGGATCGGCTGTTCCATGTACCATCGGATTGGAATTTCGTGAAGATCCCCATATCCGTAGCACGGAAATCAGCGGTGCCGAAGTTACTCAACTTATATAGTCTTGTGTATTTCCCATACACCCCATCTGCCGAAATCTGTACAGGCATAAGGACATAGCCATCACAAACAATCGGATTGCCAGCGCAGCGTCGTGAGTGTTCATCAAGCGTATTGGCAATGATGGTCCCTTCCAGAACCCAGTCGGAAGTACGGAAATCGCCACTGGTATTGCGATAAAGGTCAACCCCGCCATTATCCTTGGTGTTCGTCAGATACCAAGTGTTCTTCACTTTGAATATGTTCGTATCGACATACGCCCCCGTGTTCGGCAGAAGATACTGATTGACCAATTCCCATGAAGACGGAAAAGTTGTAGCCCGGTACAAATTACACTGCCATCCCGTATCTGGAGTCATGTACCATGTACCATCCACTTTAAATACTCGAGGATAGGCGCTGCGGTGATAACCAGCCTGAGGCAACACAATTCCTGTGTACGTCCAGTTGCTCAAGTTGTCGCTGTATGCGTGCCCGATTTCCTGAGTCGTTGCGGTCATTACCTCGAAGAACATATGGTAACGGCCTTTGTCATTCACGATAAACGGATCAGCGACACCAGTAACACCCGTTCTATCCGTCACGATCGCCTTTGTGATGACTGGATTATTCACACGACCAAGCGGTTTGATATAATCCAGCTCATTCTGCTCACCGATTACGAATCTGCTTGACGGCAAACGGTACTTCTCTTTCGGGATTTCCGTTCCGCGGACACCGATTGCCGTCCGGTCATTGAGTGCCTGCGCTGAGATATTTGCACGCATTTGGGTGATCGTACTTGTCGAAGGTACAGTGAACGCTCCCTGCACATCCAATCCGCTCACATAGGCGCCATTCGCATCCCAGAACGTCCTTTGTCCACTACCCGTATCAAAGAACATTTGCTCTCCGGGTTTGACGGGGATCAATGCACTTGCTGTAACAATAAGTGAGTTCACGGCGGCACCGGTATCATATTGGTAATATTTATTGATTTCCAAAGCGTCATAATCAATCAAATTATCGACAGGGATTGTCTCAACGTAATCCAAAGAAGCCGGATTAACTTTGAAATCTTCTGATAATCTATATTTTGTGACGGTTCCGGCAGATATCTTCTTCACATACGCGTTGCCCTTGGAAATTTGTTGTACCGTACGGATATATCTAATTTTCGGATTGTCTGGAATCTCAATCTCTGTAGCCGTACCGACCCCGTTAGCGCCGCCGATAAACTTCTTGTCTGCGCCCCAGTATGTGTATTGTCCACTTCCCGTGTCCTTGGCAATCACATCGCCTTGGTCGACTTCGATGAAATTGCTTGTCTTGTAGGCTTCGCTGGCCGTCCATACACCTGAGTAGTTGTAGTAACCGCCAACAGTTGATCCCTCAGCTCGCAACAAGTTGCTGTTCGTCTCAGCGGTAACATTCGCAATTTCGGTTGGCGTCAACGGTGCGTCAAATGGTCCGACGACTACGTTCTGTTCGGTAATTAATGAAGAACCACGAACGACATAGTTGGCACGTTCCGGTGAGGTATTAACGACAACACGAATCCCAGTAATGAAGAAGTTCGGAGGTACCGTGAATGTTCCCGCAAGGTCAACTCCGGCCACGTATGCACCGTTTTTATCAACCGCCATTACCTGTCCGCTACCGGTGTCGGAAGTCAGCACTTCACCTGGTTGGACAGGGATAATATTACTCGAGCGCATAAGTGCGCTGGTTGTCCAGACACCCGCACTGCTATAATATCCACCAGCAGTGTAACCTGCAGGATCCAGTAAGTTCCTTGACTGCTGATCTATCAGGCTATCCAGTATCTCCAACGATTCAGTTCTCGCCGCGTCATTTGCAATACGAACGTTTTCGTTTGCGACACGTTGCGCTTCCTCCAGAACAATGTCTTCGAACAGGTCGAGATATTCCTGAGCCTCTCTCGTCAGGGTCGTCCAGTCATGGATCATGACTTCCTGGGCGACCATCGTTTCTAAGCCGTTGGTGATTTCAAATTCGAACAACTGCGATGCGAACTCCTTATTAGGTGTCCCGGGCAGAGTCACTACCAATTGAATCTTGGCTACGCCCTTGTGGTTCCCTTCATTCTCTTTGAGAACGTAGTTAAAGACATTTCCGGCTCTCGAAACATCTTCTTTTGGGTTCTGGAAAAACGATCCGTCCCTCATATAAATCATGGTTACCGCTTCAGCCGTAGACAGCTCTTCGGAAGTCAGATCAAGAATATTAAACTGAATTTCTACAGAATTTAAATCATTGGTGTACACCGTTGGTCTGTCGAACCTTTTCATATGGGCTGTTGATTTTAGTTCTACATCAAACCTAATTATTTTTGCCGGCATTATAACACTCCTTTACTTTTTTTCTAATGAGCCTATTCGCGACTCCAACGTTTCAATCTTCGCCAACAACTCCTGGACTCCCTTTGTGTTCAATGCGATTGCCTTGTACAAATCAATACTCTTCCCATCGCTTCCTGCTATGTATGGACTATTTTCTGCGATAAAGCCAAGTTGTTTATTCTCGACTCCGACCTCCACATCGTGGTTCAGATCATACTCCACGACGTCAAGGTTTTTTAATTTGGCCAAGGCGCTGATTTTCGCACTTTTTACATTTTGTTTGAAGTCCCTACTCGACCCAACCTCAAAGCCCGAAGCGGCGATAGGCGCAAAGGATAAATCCTCTTTGTGGATAACATGCACCCTGTCGATTGTCTCTAGGTACATAATTGCGTTCCTGGCGCTAACCCGGTGTTTGTTGGATAGCTCGCCTGTGGTTGGGTCTTTGTCCATAAAGTCCACATATTTATAAGACCCCACAGATCCACCGCGCAGAATCAGCGAAGTATTCAGTGATGTGCCTGTATTGCCATCACCAGGTTCAAAAATGAAACCTTCTTCTGAGTATCTTAAACGCCTCACCTTGGTTCCGTTTTGATAATAGATTTCACCCTGATTCAACACTAAGATATCTCCTGAAATAGGGTTCGTGAACTGCATGATGCCGGTGATGAGGTTTAGCCAGAAGTTAGCGCCGGTTAATGTGCCAGTTGAAATTGCATTGGCATCTATGTTAATCGCTTGTACAGTCGCAAAATCAACCGTTCCGGCCAAGGTATCGGCACTGGTCTTCTGCATGGCCCAGATAATGCCGTCCCAGCGATACATCTCTACCGCTCCGGACTCGACTGGCTTGTACCATAAATCATTAATATTCGAAGCAATGGGTTCTGCCACGCCGGTATAGATTTTCGTTTTCCCGTCCGCAGCTAATCGGATCGTGTTCAAGTTGACGGCTACTGTTTCCAGCTTCCCATCAACAGTCGTGTTGATGCTCTGCGCCAGACTTGCCCGCGCCTCGCCGACTTCAATAGAATCGTATTGCTGCAGCAAATCATCCCAGACCGTTTTGATAATCTTTTCGTTTGTTTTGATACCATATTCTTCAAAGTAAATCGTTACCCAATCGCAGACATTCACTTCTTCAATCGCTTGCGTCGCTTCATAGTCCAAGGTTTTGGCCAGATCTACATACTTGATTTTAAGATTCACTTTTGGCACACCGATTCGATTATTGATGATGTAGGCCTCGGCTTTGGCCCGGAGCTGTTCGACCGTCGTGACATCATTTCCCGAAAAATCAACGGTGAGAATTTTCCTTCTTGCGTAATTGCTAATGTACTCGCTGTCGAGATAGTATTCCGGAACCGTCAGAATAATTTCATTCTGATTGTCGTCCGTCACCACCGCATAGGGATAGATGGAGGTGTATGTCTCCGCTATATTCTCTTCTTGTTCGAGATCCGTCAGATTTCGGCCGTATGCAATGAGGGCCCCGGATTGTTTCCCACGGTTCGCATACAGCTTGATATCATAGTTATCAAACAAATACTCCCCGCCATACGTATCCAACAGTGATCCATCGACACCGCCAAGCGCGTCCCTGGCATTCTTAACGTCTTTGATTGACCAGGAGCCGCTGCCCGGCAATGAAATATCCGAAAATACCGTGAACGGATTCGAATCAATTCCGATAATGGAATTCTTCCACGTATTCAATGCGCTTGTGGCATCACCCGAGTAACTCACATTTGGTGGTAATGGCAGGTCACGCGTCAACATACTGACGTGTTCTGCATAAACGGTTACGATCCCATTCAATGGCTTTGTAATCCGGATGATTTTGAATCGCTGGTTCTTCAAAGAATGCCCCGCATCGGCCTTAATCAAACGGTCCAGTTTCAAATCCGCAAACCGATCACCACTGACCGGATACTTCATTTCCAATTCAAAAACACCGTTCCGTTCTTCAGTTACAAAAATCTGAATAGCGTCGTGCAGCATTCCCAAGCCAAAGTGAGTGAAGTCCGTTTCATTCGCTTTGTACAAAATAGCCATTAAGCGATCGCCTCCCATCGAGGAGTGATGCTAACCGTGAAGCCTGTTTCAGCCCAAGTAATGACGTTCGAGCCTTCGTTCAAAAGCGGAAACAGCGGAGACAAAGTAGCATTCATTTTTTCAAATTCATTTGAATCTTTATAGACACTTTTCGACTCCGAATCAACCGTAATTGAGCCATCGATAGCACTCAAAATAAGCCAGTTCGCGCCGTTTTTCTTTAGGGTGATATTTCCGGTCCCTGAAATGGTAATCAGCGGCTTGGCTGCTCTTTTCTCTGGATTCAGCAGCGTTTGCCCGGAGGTTATCTCCAAAGCTTGCTGACCACTAGCCAGATACTTGATCGGGTGACACTTGAAATTCAAAGCGATTTTCCCGAACCTAGGCAGGATATCAGTAATACTAAACTGTTCATTGTAAACAGCCTTGTAGATATATCTAGGATCCCATGACAGGAAAAGTTCATGATAACGAACGTCCCCCTTCAGCCACTGCGAAATGCGGGCAGCTGCCTCGTGGATATCAAGATCATTTTCCGGTCGTAAATACGTGTGAATCGGATAAATGAAGTTATTCAATCGTTTGTTATCGATGATCAGACTCCCATCTCGGCCTGGGATATTCTGGAAAGAGATTGAGGCTTCCGGGCTCGTTTGAGTTGTCTCGTTGCTGATCACTAATCCCATATCTTTCGATACAATCCCGCCATAAGCAAATACCGCCTGATCCGTGCCATTCAGTAATTGTTCATACAAATCTGCATCAGTAGGCACTCAATCTCCCCCTTTCTTTCTTCGTCATCCAAGCCAGGTTATAAGCCAATGTTTCTAAGTCTCGATCTGTATTATTCTCGAATCGATCGATTGTGATATTCACGTCCCCCTCGTTATAAACGCCGGAACCACTCTCCGATTCTCCAACTGTGTTTCTCGCTGCTTCCTTGGCGTATTTCATGGAGACGTCATGCGGAATGACTTGCGATCCGTTCGGCAGATTCACCAGTTCACCACGGCCTCCCTCGTTCATCATCGCGAAGCCGCCTTGCCAGTTATTCGTGCCATTCACCAGGTATGGGATGGATCCGATGGAAACGCCTGGTATCTTATTGATGATGCTTATGGCTGAGTTGATTCCTCCAATTACACCGTTAACGAACCCTTTTACCTGTCCGACAAGAGACTGAACAGCCGTAGAAACACCACTAAACACACCACTAACAAAAGTCGTAAGCCCTGTCCAAGCGTTTCGGATATTCTCAAAGACACCCGTAATCGTATTAGACACATTGTTCATAATGCTGGATATAATTCCGCTTATGGCTGCAAAAACTCCACTTACAACACTTGATAATCCACTCACAACAGTGCCGATATCCGCGAAAATTTGACCCGTAAATGTAGCCACGCCTTGCCATACGCTAGAAATCACCTGAGCAACAGTATTGAATACACCTGTGACAAATTCGACAATTGGCCGTATTAAAGCAAAAATAGTGGTCATGATCCCGGCTGTAAATGTGACAATCGGAGCGATAATCGAAATGATGTTCGAGATAATCATGCCGATAAACCCAACAATCGGTGTAATTATTGAAATGATATTTGTCATCACGTGGATTACAACTTGAATAATGCTGCTGATAATAGGCAGAATCACCTGTATAGCCGCGCCGATAGCTTGTATGATGGCTATGAACGCCGGAGCTACTGCAGTCACAATATTCATTACCGTTTGAACAATCATGGATAAAGCCGGAACTAAAGCTCCAATAAAGTTTGCAACCAATGGAATGACAACCGCCAATATTGCAGCGAACTGCTGAACAACCATCATGATTATTGGAACTAGGTTATTGAATAGATTAACTACAATCGGCAGTACCGTCAGGATCGCGCTTATGATTATTGCGCCCACTTGCATAACGATAGGCACCAATGATGCAAAAGCACTCATAACCAACGGAATGATAGTTGTAGCTAATTGGCCAATCATCTGTCCAATTGTTCCGAATACCGGAGCCAAAGCAGCGCCTACCGTTTGAAAAGTTGACACTATTTGCGGCCCAAACATTTGAAACATGCCAATGACAATCTTCAAAATAGGACTGATGCCAAACAGGATAGTGGTTAAATTGACCGAAAATCCCGACCCTGCACCAGTTGCCGTTTTAAACCCACTGATAAGACCGCTAAAGAAGCTAGAGAAAATTGGGTAAACAGCTTGAATGATTCCCCAGATGGTCTGGAATACTGATCCGATCTGTGAACCGATATTTCCGAGTGAGTTCATGACTGAAGGACCGATCGCCTGGAATGTATTCATGATGAAATTCCCGATATTTACAAGTATCGGCAGGATAAACGCAATCGCGCTTTGAATGATTGGACCAATAATTTGGAATACTGTTGAAACTTTTTCTTTCACTGCTTCAAAAATACTGCCTATCTTCTGACCAACTCCTGACAATAGACCAGGAACACTAGAAGCAAAACTTGCAATAACTGGTTGTGCTTTTTCCCAAATGGCGTTCATTTTCTCGCTGATTTCGGCAAAAATCCCCAGCGCAATTTCTTTCACGTTGTTAAAAGCCGTTATGACTGTGTTCCGGAACGATCCACTCTTGATCATCGCTGAAGCAAAGGCTGCAACCAAGCCTATAATTGCGGCAACAACTAAGCCCATCGGACTGAGCAAGAATCCTAGCACCCCGACAACCTTTCCGACTCCCATGATCATCACGCCCAATACAGTAAGCACTGGACCGGCAACCGCCGCAATCCCGGCCGTCATCGCAATCAGTTTCTTCGTTCCATCAGGTAACTCGTTGAATGCATTGACTAAGCCTGTGACTCTTTCTGCGATCTGTCTTATCATAGGTGTAAGTTGGCTCATGACTGAGATTGTGGCCGATTCAACAGATCCACTTAATTCGTCCAATGCACCTGACAAATTATCTTTCATCTTTGCGGCCGCTTCTGCAGAGGCTCCGGCAGAATTCTCTAACTCCTTCGTCATGCCTTGAAGTTCTTCCTGCCCGGCTTGCAGTAGGATCATCATCCCACTTGCCGCTTCAGTTCCGAAGATAGTGGACAAGGTGGACAGCTTTTGCGCCTCGGTCATTCCTTCCATCGACGTGCTCAATTCACCCACGATTTGATTCAGCGGCTTGAAGTTTCCATCAGCATCCGTTGCGCTAAATCCGAGTTGTTCCATCTTCATGGCCGCTTCATCAGTCGGATCTACCAAACGGCTGAAAGCCATCCGAAGCGTCGTTCCAGCTTGACCACCTGCCATCCCTGCATCAACCATGAATCCTGTAGCTGCTGTTAACTCTTCGATACTGATTCCTAGTGCGCTTGCACTTGGACCGGCATATTTCAACGCATAGCTCAAGTCCTCCACGCCTGCAGCTGTTTTATTCGCAGACATTGCGAGGATATCAGCGACCCGTACAGAATCACTTGCTTCCAAGCCAAACCCATTTAACGCACTTGTGACCGTATCGGCAACTAATGCCAAGTCTTCTCCGGAAGCTTCCGCTGCACTTATGACACCAGGCATGGCAGCTATTACTTGATTGGCATCAAAACCTTTCGCGGCCATCTCGCTCATCGCAACAGCTACCTCACTACTGGAAAGCGAAGTGCTTGCTCCGAGATCCACTGCGGCTTGTGTCATGGCTTTCAACTCTTCCGAACTGGCCCCGGCAATCGTACCTGCCTTCGTCATGGCCTGTTCAAAATCCGCTGTCGTTTGGACTGCTTTAGCGAAAGGAACCGTGATGGCAGCTGTCATGCCGGCTCCAACAACGGAGATTGTTTTACCGGCATTTGAAATCTTGTCGCTGATTGCAGCAGTTTTATCCTGTAGCGTCTTCAGTTCATTCATCGCGGACCTTACTGCAGCATTGAATTTATCCGCATCCGCCGTAATATTTGCACTTAATACATAATCAGCCATTCTTTACTCCTTTCTTTTAGCGATAGCCTTTTTCATTCCGGCGGCTTTTAATATCCTCTCGATCCAACCTTGACCATTGTTTCGATCCATTTCTTCGATGATTTTTACTGCATTCTCGTTATATTCCTTGTCCACCTTGGTAGGCTTTTTAGGGAACAATTCGATAAAGCGTTTATGCTTCTTACGGTTGAGGTTTGCCTCAGCATTCAGAACCGCGTTGCGCGTCCAGGTCGTGTCCGAAATCAATTTATTCTCATGCTCTTTCCGGATGAACATCTTCTCTTTCTCGGTCAGCATGCCGAATTCAGCCGGCGTCATATGAAAATGGACAACAAAAAAAGCCAGATCTTTCTCGTAAGAGAAATCCCTGGCTAATTCCGCACGTCGTAAATCAGCTGGAGTAGGATTGTCGTTTTCAGGAAACTCGCTCTCAATGAGCTCTAGCGGAACATAAACCCCAAGTCATCTTGCAACTTTTCAATGATCGCCATGTTTAAGCTGATTAATCCATTTTCTTCGACCACACCATCGAATAATTCGAGTGCTTTTTTCTGTTTTACTGCCTCATTTGTTTTTTCTTCCACTAGACCGAAAGAGAACAGCTGCTCAATCAGGGAGTACGGAAGAATTCCGTTATTTTTGGTGATTTCTCCAATGACGCTTGTCTTCGCAGTCAGCTCGATCGTTTTTAGTTTCTGTTTGTTAAATTTCAATGTATAGCTTACGCCGTCAACTTCAAACATAGTTCCACGCTCCAGTTAATTATTAAGCCACTAGCCAACCGTGATGGTTGCTGTAGCCGATTTTGTGCCGTCCTCTGTCGAGGTTGCGGTGATTGTTGCTGTCTGTCCGGTGGTCGCTGTTTCCAGGACTGTGACCAGACCATTTGCGTCCACAGTTGCGACCGCAGCAGCGCTTGTTGTCCAGGTAACCGTATCGATATCCGTTCCTGTTACCGTTGCGACTAGTTGTTCTGTCTCGCCAGGCAAGACGGTAGCGCTAGCCGGCGCCACCGTTACCATTATTGGCTCACTAGGGTGTAATAGTGGACGCGGCATCCGCCAGGTCAACCAGTTCGCCCGTGCCTTGCAATCCGATCGTATAAGTCACGGCATCATCATAAGGCGCCTCAATTGGGTAGCTGTTCAAAATAGCTAATCCCCCGAACATGTCTTTGGCGGCTTTAATGTTCACGACTTTAATCAAAATCGGTTCGCCGGAAGCAAAAGCTTCTTTCAACGCGGAATGCGTTTCATCCGAACGAACGTAAATGCCATCATTATCGATGGACCATTCATTCAGACCTCCGATAAATTCTTTCCAACCGTTCGAATTTTTTGAAGTCACTTCGAAAGTGTCCTTATCGCGATTGATTGTCAGTCCTTGTTGACCCGCAACGGCCAAAAGACTAAACGTTGTGCTGTTGTATAAAGCTAATACCAAATCTTTCCCGGCAATTGCACTGGTTAATGCGCTTGTCAGTTGTGCGTATAATGGATCTGCTGCCATTTAATCATCCTCCTAAATTTTAGTTTTAAATCCGTAGAATATGGTGAAGTCATAGCCCATGATGGCATGCTTCGACCCATCTGCTTCATCGTAAATTTGTTGTACGCCCGTCGGTGTCTGCATGATTAGCTCATAGCCGGCAGGTAGTTCAATTGCCATTGTCATGGCTTCAGCAAGCTTGTCGATTATCTGGAATAAAGCTACTGAACCATTCGAACCATCAGCGAACGCATGAATGACAATTTGATAACGTTCTTTCCACATCGTTTTTGACGGTTCCGGAATCTGACCGATGATTTCCGCCGAATAATACGGATAAGGAAGATCACTCGGAACCGAATCGTAGCAACGCAGCTGCGTTCCGTCTTGGACCGTCTTGATGACAGCCGCTAACACGGTTGTGAAACTCAATTTTTCAATCATGCGCCTACTCCTTTAGTTTGTTTTTCAAATCTTGCTTGTATATCGGGCGCTGGGTATCCACATTCCGCTTCAGGTAATATTGACCAGGCACGTAGCCGCCGTTTACAGTTCTGTGACCGTATTCGACGTGCGGAGCATAGTCCATCAGGTATCCCATACTGCTTTTAGTGTAGCTGGCTGATTTCCGCAATCCGCCACCACCTAGGTAATCCCCGACTGGCGTCCCGCCACCTTGCTGTGAGCGGGCGAAAATATCACGAATATTTTTATTACTGACCGCCTCAAAATCAAGCATGCTCTTTTCTAACAGCTTAATCTGAAGGGCGCTTAATTGCTTTCCGTTCCATTCAAATTTCACAGGACATCACTTCCATAACGATCCACAATAAGAATTCGCCAACGATCATAGTCCGAACCCTTCACTTCTTTCACAGAATAGTAACAACCCTCGAATTTTACTTTGTCGGTTTGTTCCAAATAGCTTTTTGATGCCCGGGTTACAATCTTCCTGTTATTTACCGTCACGTTCCGATTATCCAAAGCAACCTCTTGAGCAGTCCAGTTGGAGAAGCGTCCATCCGATTGCCAAAATTTCTCCAAAGTGTTGATCGGATTGCCTAGAGCATCTGTCTCCAAAGACTCATTTTTATAAAACAAAAGAGGCTGAAATCTCATAAGAATCTCAACACCCCTCTTTTTGTATTTGCTTGTTTTTCTTTAATGGCAAGATACCTGGCGAACTCCGATTCATATTCTTTTAGAATGTCGTCAACGAATGTCGTGCTGAAGGTATCGACACCCTCAGTTTTGATTCCTTCATGAAATGATCGGTTATACATCGCGCAAATCACTTCTACTGCGATAGAATTCAGTTCAATGGGAAACTCTGAAAGTCCCAAACGCAGCTTGATACGGTCCAGTGCAGTTGTTTCCAGTTCATACATCAGGTCTGATCCTATTTCAGGAATACGGATTCTCACCCGATCGATAATGCTGATTTCAAAACTCATGGTTATTCACCACTTTTCTTTGGCTCCGCCTTTTTCTTCGGCGGTTCTTTTGTTGTGGCCTTCTTCTTTTGCGCCGCTTCCTTCTCGGCCAACTCCCGGCGCATGCGGTTAAATGATGCTAATCCCAAGTGAATACCTCCTCACCAATAAAATAAAGAGAGGCGGAAGCCCCTCTTAAGATAATTTGTGCTTGAACTCCACGATGCGGATATTTTTGTTTTCATATGCACGAACCCAGTTAGATGCAGTCGCCAATTCAGCATTCGTTGCGGACGACCCAGCAACAGATGCTGCTTGGAAAGCAACTCCGCGTGGGTGCAGGATGAAGTGTTGACGGTTAATCAGGATGTCATCACCTTGCAAGGAATCACGATCTGTTTCAGTAGGGACAGGAGCCGCGCCATTCCCTTTTGCGATAGCACCAGCGCCGAACAAATACGTGCTGTACACGCCACCAGCTACTGGCATGCCGTCATCAACGATTACACGTTTTTCCATGTAAACCGCAATTGGTTTGTTGTCAGAATCAAAAACATAATCAATCAAGTTCTGTTTGCGCAAAGAAGCAAACGTTGCAGAATGCATTGCAATAGCGGTCAATTTACTCTCTGCATCCCCAAGCTTATAAGCTGCATCGATGAACGTCGAGGCAGTAAATTCTGCAACTGCAGGAGCAACTGCTGCAGAGATGTCAGATTTATTTCCGGCCATCGAAGCGGCAAGGAAGACACCTTTTAACGTGTTGATCAGTGTTTTCTGTTCTTGTCGGGCCCAATAAGCCGCGACCAAATCACCAATGGCAGCCATCGGATCAGATCCGGATAAGGCTGTCGCCAAGTCATTGGCTTTCCAAGCGCGGCCACGCATCAATAGTGTTGCAACGTCTTGTCCAGCGGTAATTTTACCAGGTGTCAACGGGGTGGAATCAGAAAGGACTTCATCATCACCCGTCAGATCAGACCAGAATGGCATGTTGATCAGTTTCCCTCCGGCAGTGGCCAGAGCATCAAATGCAGGATCATTTGCAATTACGCCCGCTTGTGCGAATGCAGATAGTTCTGCGGTTTTTTGTACGACATAAGGGTTAAATACCTCAGGTACGATAACATCAGCAATTTTTGTCATTATTTAATCACTCCTATTTAGCTTGCGCTTTTAATTGTTTGTATAATTCAGGGTTTTCTTTCAATAGCTTGGCCTGTTCGGTTAAGTTGAACGTATCTTTGTTGAAGGGGTTCTTTGCTACCCCACCATTAGTTACATTTGCTTTTGGCGGCGTTCCGGAAAGAGCTTGCTTCACGCCATCAGTTACTTTCGAATTGACTAGAGCCACAAATGAATCCACGGCTAACTTTGTAGCCTCTGCATCATCTTTTACAACGAATGCCAGCAATTCATCATCAGCATGGATATTATGCTCAGAAAGCATTTTTGATGCCTCTTTGGATAAACCATAAAAGGCATGCTCCTTCTTCAGGTCCGCTAATTCTTTTTGTAGCTGTTCAAATTCGTAATGCCTTTTTTCATCCTCGTTCATTTTTGCTAATTTTTTGCTCTCCTCGATTTCCCTCTGGATGCCTGATTTTAAGTCAGCTAATTCTTTTTGATGTTTCTCTTTTTCTTTATCAAGCCTTCGTTTCATTTCAGCAACCGAAACTGTTTCTTCTCGAGTGTCGACTTGCTCGGATTCAACGTCTTCTGTTGTCTTGGTGATAATTTCTTCATCCATATTGACAAATCCTTTCTACGCTTTTACGTGCAACCCCCACGATACTCATGCATCTTTTAATGTCATACAGCACGGTTTGGACAAAATAAAAAGGCCGAGAATAAGCACGGCCATGATTCATTTATTCAGTTTGTTCATCCACACATTTGCTGTAATCTGTATCGTTCCCTCTGAATAGCACTTCTTTTGCATATTCAAGCATGCCAATATTCACAATGAGATCATCGTTATTCCCGTTGACATAGAAGTTTTCGTTTTCTGTTTCAAACGCAATAACTAATTTTGTGATATCCGTTGAATTCATAATCAGATAATCAATAATTTCCGGCACTGTCTTTGCTGATTCCAATACTTCACCCCCTTTAGATATTACGATCGCCGCAAGCGCCTGGACGGTAGGCAACAGATGTAATCAACTCTTCTCAATTATTCTCGATGCCGAAAATTGTTGTCCTGCACCACGGGTGGAACGGAGGGAAATTCGATCCGACTTTCGCATTTTCAAATTTAAACTGCTGCCCATCCAGATGCTCACACGTTTGGCTTGTCCGCTTATCCAGAACGGCTGATATCTCATACCGCTCAATCCCTGCGTCCATAAAAGCCTGCTTGTTGGCTTGATTGGTTACGAATGAACTCTCGGTAACAGTCAGCCTCAAAGACTCGTATGCGCCAACCTCAGTCCTTTTCCGTAAGGTCATGTTCATCTTCTGATAACTGTCGCCGCGAATGATGCCATCGCGGATCTCGTTGTTGAGCGTATTGATAAGCTTGTTTTTATTTTCCCAGATGCGATCAGAAAAGTTCGCCCCGTTGGTCCACTTCTCGTTTATCGTCTGAGCCATCGCGTTATTGTTCACGCTAAAAAATGAAGAAGCACTATCCAGCCCCTTCATGGTTGATAAATATCCATTTTCATACGCTTCTTGGAGCAGTTTTTCTAACCCTTCTTGTTCAAATGCTCCCAATTCAACCATCTGCATCCTCGTGGATAGTTGCAGCCCTTCTAACCGGTTCAACTTGTATATGCTTTCCCTAGTTGGAATAAGGTGCGCATATTTGGGGTTTCTGGCAAAAAAAGCATCGTAATCCTTGTATAACAGATTGCGCTCAGATTCAGTCAGGGAGAGGACCAATTTCCGATACTCGATCACATCATCTTTACCGTATTTCTGGTAATAACTGGCGATGTCTTTGCTGATGCTATCTTCCAATGCGTGATACTGCTTCCGCATCGCTTTATCAAAGGTGTTATTCCGTTTGTCCTGGGCTGCATCAAGTTCCGTCATCCGATCAAGCCAGTAGGTTTTATTATCTTTGGATTTCACTTTCTCTTCAGTAGCCAAGCAATCACCTAACTTTCTTCAGTAGCTATAAATCCACCGCTTGGATCTGTAGCATATCCGCTAGTGCTGGCATTGTTTTCCGCAGCCATTTTCTCGATTTCATCATCGACGTTGCCAACGATGGAAAGAACGCTCAGCTGAGTCTCTTTCGATACGACACCCTGCAGTGCGGCAGCCGTTGCCGCCTCATTCGCAATGTTCCGCGGGATGTTCCGGGTAAAGCGATAATTCAGATTGCGCCATTCGTCTTTCTTGCTGGCTTCCATGTTCGTCGGCAGATTGAACAGCATTTTAAAACGCCGGTTCATGCCTGAAGTGAACTTTCGCTCTTTCATGGCCGCTAAATTTTTCATGGGCTGCAACTTGAACTCGAGCGCAACCCCAGAAGCATTGCCGAAGCTCTCATCATTGATATTAGAAACCATGGCGATCTGATAGATCAAGCGCTCCAAACGGTCCAGCAAGTGCTCCTGAGTCGTATCACCGTCGGGCTTCTGCAGGAACTCAACAACAATCTTGCTTGCATCATCCGTGCCGAAAATATTAATGATTCGATTATCCCGGATTCTCATCACGCCCTCTTCGTCCAGCTCTGCGCCCAGGATGGAGAGATAGGCATCCGCAAAGTAATCAACATCGTTGGCCTTCTCGGACAGCGCCTTGTCATATGCATTGATCAGGGACTCAATCGGTTCAAATAGCGCCTGCCGCTCTTCGTTCTCGATGTACTCAATCACAGGAACATCACCGTAATAGTGCGGCTTCTGCTCCGTAAAAGCTATGTCTTTTTCCATCTGAACGAACGCTATTTCTTTTCCGGCAGTGAACAGCTGTCCATTTATCTTCCCTTCCGAATCAAACTGATACCGGACCGCAAATAAAGGCTTCTGGGCGATCGTATCATCATAGACAATAAACATATCCAGCGGATTGTTGTACGTGCAGCACGTCTCAGATTCTTCGTTCTGATAAAGCAATTCGAATCCATGGCCATAGATCGAGGCAATCTTGCTCAACTCCGCGAAATTATCGTCCATGTCATTCAGCTTCAAGAACTGCTCGACTCTTTCGCCGACGTTTTTATCTTCATGGCTCACTTTGACGGGGATCCCGGCGAAATAACCGTTGAAGGTTTCGACCGTATACTTCGCATGATTCACTACCAGCCGATTGTCCGGCTTGTAGGCTTCTTTCTTGTCCAGGTTAAGTATCGGGGCCTTGCTTTCGAAAAGATTCTTCAGCCGCACGTATCGCGGCAATTCGGCTTGATGCAATTCGATGAAACTGCTCACGACTTCGCCCGTTATTTCTTCCCCTGATGGGTGAATGAATACCACTTAGATCCCTCCTTTGATTGATTTGAATACCGGCTTAGCCTTGCGCTCTTGTTCAATCGAATAGCGCAGCATTGCCATTGCATCATCAAACACATTAACCGGCTTATCAGTGTAGCTGTTTGTTTTTTCGTCTTTTATCCACTTCCATTGCTGGATCTCTTTTATCGTATTCACGCAGCTAGGATGGATATGTATCGTTGTTTGCTTTAAATAATCAATTTGAGCTGTAACACTATTGGGTTCTTTTTTTACACCTACAGCCCTGTATCCGGCTTTTTTCCACATCTTAATGCGGTCAGGCTCCGCGGAATCGCAGTACATCATTAATTTTTTATTCAGATTCATCTCGTTTGCCAGCTGAATGATTTCCTCTGTGTCTTTTTCGAACACATACAACTCGCGGCAAAGATATAATTCCCCATCCTTGAACCCTACTTCACCGATTGCATTCGCGTGATTGAACCCAAAATCTTGCGCGTTTACCATATAGTCGAAACGCCCAGGATTTGCATCGAAATCATCGATCACATAGTTATTCAGAATAAGCCCGCCGCTTTCTCCCCATTCTCCCAATCCGTAAATGCGATAGCCATCCGGATCACGCTCTTTACGCATCATCATTCGGCGATGATAAGCAGCATCGATGAATCTATTTGAAAGGTAAGTGGATTGGTGGGTGTAGATGTCTTCGTTCTCTACATCGAAGTATTTCGCCTTTATCCAATGCGTGGCACTTACTGGATTAAAACTGAAGGTCATTTGATAAAAAAGGTTAGGGTTAAAACTCAAATCCCCACGAAGCCGGTCATCCAGAATTTCGATATCCGCTTCGTAGAGTTCCGTCGCTTCCTCAACCCATATCCAGGTGAGTTTCCCCTTTTCAAACGTGATGGATTTAACCTTTTCTCTTTGACCATCGTCCTTCACGCCTCGAAAAATCACCATGTTTCCAGTAACGCGGCTTTTCAATTCCATAGGATTACTTTTTATTTGCCAGTATTTATCCGCCTTGTCACCATAGATACGATAAATAGCACCTTTCAGCTCTGCGAAGGTGCTATCTTTATTTGATGTATCGATTTTTCTTACACATAAAAGGTTTGCCCCTTTATATTTTGGATCTCCTAGCTTTAGGATATAGTCCTGGGCGACATTTACTGATTTTCCGGAACCAGCTGAACCTTTTGCTAATCTATATCGTTTCCGGCAGCCGTTGAATGGTTTAAAGATGATGTTAAACGGTACCTTTTTTTGCGTTTTACTCTTCATCGCCATAATCAACGATCAACTCCAAGCCTACATCAGCCGTTATGTCTTGCTTATCCGTCCACATGGCGTACCGCTTGCCGATTTGCTCTAACGCCTTATTAACGTCTTCGAATGACGGAGAGTGCTCATATTCTTTTGTAACCTCAACAACCTCTTCGCCAGTGGTCACTTTCTCACGATATACAGCTTTTTTAGGCTCTCCTCTTGCGATTGCCGTATAACGTTCCATAACCTCTTGCTGGTCCATTATTTTGCTACTCCGAAGCGACTCAGTCTGCTCTCTTATGAATTCCGAAACCTTGACATTTCTCAACAATCTGCTTCCCGCCTGCGCAGCTGTTGCATCTTTCTTAACGTTTGGATAAGCCTTCTTATATGCCTCTGTCGCATTACCGCTGATGATGTACTCATCCGCAAACTTCTGCTGCTTCAACGTTAATCCTGCCATTTTCCATCACCACCTGTATTTTTTGTATAAAAAAAGACCTCGCTTGAGGTCTCCGCATGATTATAATTTAATCCAATCACGAGCTTCTTTTAATGTGTTGTATGCTTTTTTCCAAGGAGCATTCTCTTCTAGGTAATTTTCACCTTTTTCTGTTAATATTGCGCCATTAAATATCCAAGGTCTGTCGTCTGCATAGAAAACGCCTTTTATGTAACCTTCCCTATCTAAAAATCTCAACGCATTATCGAATTCATCGGTAGTTACCTCAAAATCATTCTCATTAAAGTTATTCCGCTCATCCAATTCCTTTAGAATTGCATACCGTAATTTCTTTTTGTTCATAGCGAACCCTCCTTTTCTTATATGATACCAAAAACCCCACACAAATGTGCGGGGCTAAGGAATAAAAAGGAGATTTTGAGCCTGATTTTTCGCAGACCCCTTCAAAGACAGTATATACCTTTTTAGTTCACCTTTCGTCCACTCTTTTTCCGCTCGTCTGCAACACATAGGCATCAATCCCGAAGAGCACAACGGAAAATTCTTCGATGGCCTTCTTCAAATCTTTATATAAAGTCGTCTTTTCGACGCCGTAGCGTTCCATCAACGCTGTAGGATTTTCAAAGTCAGGTTTGAGATACATATCACGGAGAATTTTATGCCTGCGGTTCGCGACTTCTCCGCCTCGTTCTGCCAATGATCTGTATGCCAGTAACATGGCATCGACATAATCCATGATCATTTTTGTTTTTTGCTTGGACTTCATGACCTCTTTCAGATTCAGGTCGATGTGCTCCAGCAATCCCATATCTATTTCTTGATGTATGATTCCAATCTGCTCCGGCAAGTTCTCGCAATGCGCGCTTAGCTTGCGGTAATTTTTCACGAGGAGTTCGGTATTTCGAAACCGTCGGTCATGTTGTTCCTTGGAAGCAATATGCTCTTGTTTCTTTTGTTCTCTCAGTACCGTTGTTGTAATCACTTCAATCCATTTTTCTGGTATTTGTTCTGTCAATTACATCCACCTCTTTCTGCATATTCGAACGTGTAACCCTTTACGCTCCTGCGTTCCCCCCGCAGACACTTGTAAATCGAATCCCGCTTGCTGTTGACGCATTCCTCCGCTTCCCCGATACGCTGCGCCGTCATCACCAACGCGCCATCTTTAAATATGTTAATGGGCTTAATTTTGCGCTCATAGCTAATCTTTTTGCCTACTTCTACCCCAGCCAGTGCGTGCAATTTTATGATGCGGATATCGTCATTCGGCAGCTGTTCCCATTTTTCGGGCAGCTCTTCCAAGAAATCATAAAATTCATTCGATAGAGGCAACACAATCACCCGCTTTCTTCGGACTGATCAGCGAACTTCCATTTCCGCCAGGACCAAAGTAGTTGTACAGAACGATTTCCAGAAGCTCAATGCGATCATCGGTTGTTTGTTTGGCATACAAATGTCTGTTGTATTTGTAGCTGCGTTTATGGAGCGAATAAATACGCAGGCCGTCCATATAGATCCCATACACACCGTTGTTGCATTTCATCGTCAAGCCAAGCTCAAACACTTTATTCTGAAACTGGCCCATCATTCTGTTATGTTCTTCTTCCGGCAACGTGAGCGCCATCCTTTTTGGGTATCCAGGTAACTTCATCCGATCACCTCAGCATCTTTCATGTCCCTGATCATCGCTTCAATATCCTTGAGGGCCCTGCAGTACCCTCTCGGCTCCCCTTTTCCGCTTCTGGACTTGGCCAGGCTGAAGTACGTCTGATGCATCAAGCCAATTTCGAGCAGAAGCCTATCCGCGTCAATCAGGTTAGTATTCTTTGGCGGTTCCACTACTTCCGGAATTTCTTTTTTGCGAATAAAGAAATTAAATGCCATCAATCTCCCTCACTTTCACAACTACCCTTGGATTCAAGCTGTAGAATTTCCTGACAAACAATTCGACAACCTGGCTATCATCTTTCCACACAATGCCATTGCAGGCATCCTTGACACCCTTAGCATAATTATCAACGTCCGGCTTAGTAGTCGGTCTCAGCGTCTCATTCTGAAGCGCTGTTTGATTTTTCTTCACGTTTGATATGGCTTTAGGCGGCGTCTTAAAAATGTCGATTTGGACGGTCAATGGACCTATTAACATGTCCGGCGGTTTCGACCGCCTTGCATACATGCTGACTAGCTTTTTATAATTCCTAGATTTCTGCGGATCGTGCGCCGTTTTTGTTCTGCTATTGAATCGCGGTCGGCCTTGTGCGACAGGTTCTCCAGGAACTTCAAATTCAATCATTCATCCACCTCTTTCTTAAAACGGAAGGTCATCATCACCAATATCAATAGACTCACCAGCGCCACTGAATGGATCAACTGATTGATTAAACTCGTCAAAACCTTGTTGCTTAGCCCGGTTGTTCGATTGACCGCTTGGATTATTAGAATGATCACGCGCATCGCCCTTCTTTTCGAGTAAAGTAAAGTTATCTGCAACAACCTCCGTTACATAAACACGCTGCCCTTGCTGATTCTCATAATTTCGCGTTTGAATTCTGCCTTGGATACCGACCAGCGATCCTTTGCGAGTGAAGTTCGCAAAGTTCTCTGCAGCCTTTTTCCAGAGAACGCAGTTGATGAAATCAGCCTCTCTTTCCCCTGCTTGGTTTGTAAATTGTCTGTTTACTGCAAGAGTAAAAGTCGCCACTGCATCTCCATTTGAGATATAACGCAGATCCGCATCTTTGGTTAATCTACCAACTAGCACGACATTGTTAATCATTCCGCTTCCTCCTCCTTTTTCGTCCGCCCATCTTCCGCTCTTCCGGACGTTTCCCGGACGATTTCGCCCGCTTCCGGATCCTGCGATTTCACCGGCACGATGTTTTCTTCGCACATGATCGCCAGTTCGTCGTCGGTCATCGGCCGCCATTTGTAGCCCGTGTAAATGTGATAGGTCATTGCTCAACCTCCTGATATGATTTGTTTAAATATCGCTTCTAAAACGTCCACCACCATGCTGTTGCCAGCCTGATGATAAAGAGTAGCGTTCATTTTCCCGGCAATGCCCGGATGCTCTCTTTCTGCGTTGTCAAAATCCGTATCGTCGAACCCCATCAGCCTCCAACATTCACGCTCTGTCAAAACTCTGTACCGATCATCACTCAGTTTTACTATTCCGCTATTAGGGTTTCTATCTTGAGCCGTGGTGATTGTCATGCAGTAGTCCTCGATAACTGTCAACCGACCCTTAAACTTCGTTTGTGATGGGTGTATATATGTTTTAGATCCAGGTATATACCGCAACATGCTTGGCGCTTTTATGATGTACCTTTCATCGGCAGTCGCTTCTAAAAATTCTCCAATTGGCCTCATAGGTTGCTTTTCAAGTGAGAAGAAATTGAAATGATTGTTGTCTAGTGTGCTGATGGTAAACAGCCGCTTTCTCGCTTGTGGGATACCAAAATCCCTTGCATCCAGCACATCATAACTATTGGTGTACCCTAACCGCTTCATATCATCCAGATAATGGTAAAAGGCATTCTTCATCCTTTTTGACAACACGTTAACCACGTTTTCCCAGATTACAATTCGCGGCTTCCAAACTCCTAAGTTTTCGATGATGCGTATTGTCTCAAACATTAAACTTGATCTCGTTCCATCTCCCACGTTTCCACCGTATTGTTTTCCGGCAATGCTAAAATCCTGACAAGGTGAGCCATGAACCAGGATATCCGGCTTTAAGTCGTATCCTATGACGTTCTGCGGCACATATCGGTTATCAAACATGGCATTATACGATCGGACGGCCTTTTCGTTAAACTCGACGTAATCTATCGATTTATGCTCTATGCCGAGATTGATGAGCGCCTTCCTTGGCGCCCCAATCCCTCCGAACAATTCGAGTATCTTAATCATTCGATTTTAGTCGCAACATCCGTGATAGAAATGTCGCTGCTCCTTTCTGTCGTAACCTTCGTGTGAACGGTTATCTTCGTTTTAATCTCCATACACGTCAACGTGTGCGCTATTTTGAATATGCCGGCAGCGATAAAGGCAAGCATGATATTTGTGATTAGCATCCTTCTGCCTCCCTCTTCTGACTGGTCTTCAATCGTGCAATTCGTTCGGCTATGAGCCTTTGCTGTTCTGGATCAGGTGCAGTCTCGCTTGCAGGTGTGTTATCTTCAACCCATTCAGGCATTTTTTCTTTTTTCGGTTGTTGCCGCCATTGCTTTTGCCTATGGTTTCCAACCGATTCGGCTTCGGCAGCCTCAATTGTTTTGATACCTTTATTGGCCCAGCTCTTCATGATGCCTTTTGCATAACTGTATTGAGCGTTCTTCTCAACGGCCTTTTGAAGTGCCAGGATAACAACCTCCACGCTTAGATCACTTATCCAGAATTCCAAATCTTGCGTAATGAATTCTGTTTCCATCCCGAAATTTTTCTGATAGAACAAATGGACATCGCCGCCGGATGGTTTTACATCTTTCTCTTGCTCTATATCTATTTCTTTCTCTATTTCTATATCTATCTCTATCTCTGTGTTACCATTTGTTACCTCGGTGTTACTTTGTAACGTTTTGGCGTTACATTGTAACTTCTTTTCCTCATCTTTCTTGATTTGACGGTGTTTCCGAACACGTCTCGCACTGTCTGACTCACTGCCTATCAGGTTAGGAACATCGCTCAAAAATCCCTCGTATTCGGATGATGTAACAAGTAGATTTTTGCTCATCAGATAATTAATCGTGATCTGAACATTTTCCACATCTTCATCGATTTCCAATGCGATTTCCTCCGCCAAATTGGATCCAACGCCCTCGTACAAAATCTTGCCCTCATCCTTCAGGCTCATGAGCATCATTTTCAGATAAATAATCGTGTAAGTGTCCCCACCCGCTATTTTTCGTAGCAGCTTGATTTCTTTCTGCCTGAAAAAGTCTTCCTTTAGCTGCAGCCAATAATATTGTTTCGCCATTTTCTCACCTCACAATCAAGAGAGGGAAGCTCCCTCTCCGTTTACTCCTTTGGTTTGATTGTCCTTTCTTCGAATAATGATTCTTGTGCAGCTTCGTCTTCCAGATTGATGATTTCCCCATCTTCAGTGACGAAGGTTCCTAGCTTTTCAGGCTCTTGATCAGGTTCCGCATCGAAATCCTCATCCGGCGTAATGTCGCGGATATCCCCGGTGTCCTTATCAATCGTTTGAACCGTTTCATCCGTTGTGACGGCCTTTTGCATTTCAATGGATAAGATACCCCACTTCGAAAGAATGTTCCGGAGGATGGTCTTTTTGGCCATTGAGTCGTAATCTGTCTTCCAAACACCTGACAGCTCTGTCTTGTTTTTTGTTTTGTTGTTGCGGATGCGGTGGGCTTCAACTTCCTGCTTGGTCCAATAGACGGTTTTCTCGAAGCCGTTCAGCAATTTGAAGTAGCCGACATAGCCGATCACGACATCAGACAGTTTTCCGTTCGGATCAAACTCAAATTTTTCAGTCAGGCGGTTCCAGGAAAGCAGTTCGCCTTCATACACTTCAATGACGTTCAAGGCTTCATACTGACCAGACCGTTGCGCCAGCTGAATGTAGCCCTTATAGCCTAGAATGAATTGCCCTTTTTGCTTGTTGCCGTCCTTGTAATCCCTGAATGGCACGATATAGGCATAGCCGAGGTTTTTATCTAACGGCAGGTCCAGAGTTGCGGCGGTCATCGCGCAGGTGATGATGCTCATCGGCTCGCTTTGTGCCAGGTAGGAATCATTGTTCACCAAACTGAGAACGGATGCCGTAAAGCCTTGCGATTTTTCTTTCAGCACATCCCGGAATTTCTCTTGTACTACTGGAGAATTCAGAAGTGATTTCAGACCCAGCTGCTTTGCTTGTCCTGGTGCTTGGGTGCTGCTGTTTTGTAATTGGTTTTTCAAACTCGAATTCGTTGCCATGTTATTTGATCCCCTTTATCGTTAGTCTTCTTGATTGCGATGCATTCAGGTATTGCTCATAAATGTCCGGCTGTTCTTTTTGCAGAGTCTTCGTGTCCAGCCGGTTCGTTGTGACAGGCTTCCAGTAAATGAGGTTCGTTGGCGTGATGCCGATCTCTGCATCCGCCTCACCTAAGGCCAATTTGATTTGGTTCTCGTACAAGCTGATGGTTTCCTCGACAGTCTTCTTGGCTGCCTTAGCTTCGTTCAACAGTGCGATCGTTTCATCGAAGGAAGATGCCAGGGTGATTTCTTTTCCTGCTTCGCTGTTGGCGTATCTTTCCTTCAGGAAATCCGTTGCCGCCTGACTGCCATCGATTGGAGGCGCAACATTCTGCTTCACGTTGACCTCCCAGAAAGCAATCAGGCGTTCCTGAATGAGGTCTATCAGTTCCTGGTCTCTTTCTACCCGCTTCCACTGGAACTTCTGTCCGCCAACCAACACAGCGATATAGGCGTACTCTTTATCCAGGACGTTTAGATAGTGCTGCACCTGGAAGATATACTGATCCGGGATGTTCTCACCCTCCCATTTATCAGATAAGAACATACTGGCCGTTTTGCATTCGAGAATGGCGTTTTCTCCTACAACTTGTCTATCCACATTCGCACTCAGAAAGTCATATTCACGGTGGAAATACATGTGATTATCGTTCCGAACTTTTGCTCCTGTACGTCTCGTGAATTCCTCCGCCACTGTCTTCTCAAACACGTTCCCCCAATAGGCAGCTTCTGACGGATCCGATGCATCAATATCGATCTGTCCTGTCTTATCAAGCCACAATTGATAGGGACTCTTGTATTTGTTGAAGCCCAGGATTGTGGCCACATCGCTGCCGCCTATAGAGGTTCTTCTCAGTTGCAGCCAGTCTTCCCGGCTCATGTTTTTGGTTGGGATTCTTTGTCTCATTCTCCTGCCACCATCACTTTCTGCGTCTCCTTAACGAACCGAGGAATATCTTCCAAAAGGACAAAGCCCAGCTCCGTCTCCACGTATTCATCACCGTCATAGATTTCGTTACCTTCCCAATCAGAACCAAACACCTGTGGTTCATCTGGTTCCAAAAACCGTTCAAAATTTGTTCTTTTCATGATATACTCACCTCATAAATGTTTTGTTTATCCACTGATTTTGCTTGCCGGCTGTCAGTGGTTTTTTGCGTTCCATGACATTAACCTGTGATGATATTCTTCATGCGCGTCGGCTAGTCTGATTTTGCTAGCATCAGTCATATGAGAATAGTGAGGCATTTCGAAAAAGGTACCGTCAACCAAATTGACCGCAATTACTGGAACTGATCGCCCATCAATCAATTCATAGACTTGTACGAAATTACGGTCTACCTTGCTGTGTTTATGGGAAATGCCGCGCTTGCCAAAAACGTCTGCCAATAACGCTAAACTCATTAAATCGCTTCCCCTTCCATTTCTTCCAGTTGTCGCTGCAACCTAGCCGCTCTGATTTCAAATGCGCGCGCCTTCCTCGCCGCACGATCCGCCTCCGCCTGATGCTTAGCCGCTAAAATCAGCATGTCGCGATGGCATTTTTCAGTCAGCTCGATCATCAACAGCAATTCGATGTACTTTTCTTTCTCGTTCATCATTCTCACTCCCATGTTGGTTTTTTGTAGTGGTATTCCTCGAACACTTGCTTCAATCGTTCCTGGTCCGCTTGCTCCATTTCGCTGTAGTGATCGCAGTATTTCAGGATGTTGCAGCGGTAGTCGAATAGTAGGACCGGAGCCGAAACTTTTTCGATATCCCATCGGATACAGATATTACCGAATCCGACGAATTCATAGGCAATCTGCTCGCGCGTCAGGATCCAACGCAACAGGCCGATGTTGTGGTTTAAATCTATCTTCACCAGATCAACCCCTGTTCCAAACCCCCGACAATGCCGATGACCAGGAGAACCAATCCGATCAGCACCCCATAGCCGATTACATTGACCAGAATCTCCTCAAACTCATCTGTAAAGATTTTCAATTCAAACCCCTTCTTTCTCGTTCTTTCACGCTGGCGGGCGTTTATACTTTTCGATTATTAAAAAACTTGATAATGTCGCTGCGGTCAAACCGATAGTCCTTATCTGAAAATCTTGTCATCGGCAGCCCTTCAGAAACCCACTGTTCAACCTTTTCGTTCCCGACCTTTAGGGCGGCTTTCAACTGGCTCTTGTTCGGATAGGGAGGCAGGTCATAATACAAATTTGTCGCTTGCTTGGCTCCTTCGATAATGACGGAAGCGATCGTTTTTCTGATTTCGTCTTCCAGTTGGCTAGGCAACTGGATAGGTACTTCTACCTGCATAGTGTTCACTCCTTTCTGAATACGTCTAAGCTGACTTCCAGTGCATCTGCTATCTTGCACATCAATTCAAAGCTGGGCTTCTTGATTCGGCCGTGCTTCAAGTCCGATACGGTGCCGGAATGAACGTTCATGCGTTTGGCCAGCTGCTCCTGGTTCAAATTCTTCTCAATCAATATTTTTTCGATTATTTCCCACATCTTTGTACCTCCTCTGCACTATATATTGTGTTTTCTGATTACATTTCCCATATATATCTTGTATACTTAATTCGTAGGACTCGCCTTCGCCCGGAGTTTCCTGCAAATCTATGTATAAGAACCGAGGTGATAAATATGAGGAGCGATCAAAATTTAGAACATCGCGCATCGTTTAATGGACCATTAGTGAAAAGTGCAACCATCGATATTAAAATTCCTAATCATGATTCATTGTCTTCTGAAAAGTTCAACATTAGAGATTCGGAATACTTTTTAATTTATTCGAACGGATTAGCCTTGTTCGTCAGATACTCAGATGTAGAATTTCATATCCAATCAAATTTCCCTTTGGATTCAAGTTATGACAAAGAGAAGAATATTATCACTATTAAAGTGATTCTGTGATTGGAAGGATCTTCAGTCCCTCTTCTGTATACTGAACTTGTCGAACCGCTGCTTCTTGACCAAATCTGACGGTTCCGATTTTTAGATCCATGTTCATGTTTTTGCCTTCTATTGAATCTTTCGATTCCATAGCGGGCATTTCTTTTTCCATATCTTCCATCCCTCACACCTCCATCATTTCTGGCTTAAACTGCGCCAATAGTCTCTTTGTTATTGCCACTTGGCCTTTCCCGGTCATCAATGGTGTGCCTTTTTGAATGTTTCCGTGATTTGTAGTCACGATAGTAGGCCGAACTTCGAAATAGCCGTTCTCTACGTACCGCTGCAGCGGGATGTTCTTGTCCCTGCCATCTTTAATCAGATAGCCGTTTTCCCTTAGCCAAGCAAACATGTTATTCTGGCCAAGACTGATTCCATGCTCGTCATAGACAATCTTTGCAAACTGCCCAATCTTTACGGCGCCGGAAGAATTTGAAGTAATTTTCCCGAACGCGGTATATTGGGAATCCTCTTTGATTTGCGTTTCCAACTGCATCCGTTTGGCACGCTCCTCCTTGAGGTTATTAGCAAGCCCGATCAATAAATCTGGATTAGTCAACATTTGTTCCAGCGTATCTGGTGTCATATACGCGCCGTGCTTGCGAATGGATGGGAGGACGTCGTCCGTTACCCAGCGTTTGAAGCGTTTGGCTGATGGAAGTTTGGATTTCAGGATAAGGCTGTAAAGACCGGATTCATTAATTAGCCATCCGCCGCGTTGGCCCAAACTCGATAACGAATCGTTATTGAGTTTGTCTTCATCATCAACGTGATCCAGAAGTGCTTTGCTGTGATTTGCATATCCCAGAACATCAGCAACATCTTTCCCGACAAACCACGGTTCTTCATTGACAAGTTGCATCCGTACTTCTTGATTTTCAAAATTGAATATTTTCGGCTGTTCCATGTTCTCGCTCCTTTTATATTTTTACGGTCACCGCCCGTGCGTTTGGTTATGAGTAGGAATATAATAGAGATGAATAAGCGTGTTGCCGTTAAATGTAATACATTTTGAGTTTTTACGAATGCTTCATAATACATTTCGCGTACTTTTTGTTTAAAAAAAATCAGTCCACTTACAACCCATCTTGTTTGCTAGTTCTTTAGCTTTTTCAACTGACGGTCTTCGTTTACCTTGCTCATAGGCTCTTAACGTGAAAACTGGTATTTTCAATTCTTCAGCAAGTTCTTCTTGACTGATCTTCCTTTTTTCGCGATAGTCCTTCAAAAAGGTGGCTGTCATTTGGTATCACCTCCTCCACACCCATATAATAATACATTTCGTATCACTTGTAAAGTGTTTTTAATACATTTTGTATTATTTTTTACTTATCCTTATGTAATACGTTTTGTATTAGTTATAATTGGTAAAAAAGGAGGAGATTTTCATGTTCGGCAATAATCTCGCTTATCTCAGGAAAATGAAAAAAATGAACCAGGAAGAATTGGCGAAGGTAATCGGTATAGCGAAACCGACACTATCGTCTTACGAGCAAAATAAACGCATGCCAGATATGGAAATACAAGGTAAGATAGCCGATTACTTTGGAGTATCTTTGGATTATTTACACGATAGAGTAACCAAACCAGATGGAGCTACAGACGAAGATGTGCTTGATATCGAGAAAGCGATACACGATAATGTAGCTATGTTGTACGGCGGTATAATATTAGACGAAGAAGATAAACAGAAATTAGAACAGACGCTACGGCTTGTTTTCTGGGATAAAATTAAGGAGCGAAAAAATAATAAGGACTGATGAGTATTGCAAAGGTTGACTAAGATGCTTTTTGAGAGGTGCAACACCTACAATCCGTTTCATGTCGCGGAGTGTATGGGCGTCGATTACAAGTATGCTGAATTGAGTGAAAAAATGCTTGGGTTGACTGTCGTTTTCGACTCCCAGCCGATCATCTTGATTAATAGCTGCTTGGTTGATTCCAATAAACGATTTGAAGTGATGGCGCATGAATTATCACACGCCCTTTGCCATGTCGATTTACCGCTAACATATGGATATGCAGTAAATGGACGGATAAAGTTAGAAAGTGAAGCTGATGAATTTGCCGCGCGATTGCTAACCGGGTTTTACATACAGGAATTCGGAGAAATTCCTAAATCATTTTCTGAAATACAGAATGCTTTCATGCTTGATGAGAACGCAATAGAATATTATGTTTGAGGCACTAACGGCAATCCTTTTGCCGTCAATTAAAATTATCTAGGAGGAATTTATTATGAAATTTTGTCCAGAATGCGGTAATAATATCGAGGGTGCGAAGTTTTGTCCGGAATGCGGTTATAAAGTAGGAGTCGCAGCAAACAATTCAGCTGCCGCTAAAACTGCCGATTTGATGCAAGAAAATACGCTATTGGAATTTAGTACTTTTCTTTTTGGAATGGAAGATAAGAAAGCTAGTGTCGCAAAAGGGATTGATTTATCATTACCGAGAGAAAACTATACGCTCACTAACCAGAGGCTGCTAATCGAGAAGCAGAAGCTTACAACAAGCCGCGATGAAATCGAATTGACGGATATATCCAAAATAGACGTTAAACAAGGATTGAAGGAAAAAGTCATGGGTGTTGGTGATATCGCAATCGAAACTACTGAAGGAGCCGTTACAGTGTTGAAAAGGATTAAGAGTCCTTTTGATATAAAGGATACTATCCGCAAAGCCGTTAAAGATTGCACTTTAAGAAATAATATCGAATATCGCTTAGATCTATAAAATATTATTTTGGAGGCAGTTTATATGGGAATATTTAGCCTTTTCAAAAAAAAGAAGAAAATGAATAAAACGTTATTGAAGCAGTACGCAATCCAGGCGCAAAGATGCTTGGAAATATATGACGACTCACAGCGTCTGTTCCAAGAAACGAATAATCCGGAAGTATTCTTCATGAGATATGAGTTAGCCATCAAACAACTGAATGATCTTGCAGAAATCATTAAAATTACTAACAACGGCATCAAATATAAAGGTGACAACTTGGCCAAGAAAATCGAGCTACTAGAAAATGAGCGCAATAGAGAGTATTTAAAATTTATAGAAAAATACTTCGCTGTTTCATCCTTAAAAGCCAACAAGCTGAAAACCGAAAAAGGCCGGCAAAATAATCTTAACAAAAGTCTGGATAAATTACTTGATGAAAGCCAGCACTTATCGAAAGAGCATCTCAACAGAATACAAGAATTATGGGATATTCCAGCGATAATAAACAAATAAACAAATAACCCCCACTCCCCTACTTTGGACGGTAAGGAGTGAGGGTGATGGAAGACATCCTAAAATGCCTTTCGACTATTATAGCATAGGATGGAGGCAAATTAATATATGGAAAATACAGCGGACAGATTGTTAAATAAGAGCGTTGAAGCGTTTATAATGGGCATAGAAATATACAATAAACCAACTATAAAATACCGAGTTGAAGGATTTAGTTTCTTCATCTGCAATGCGTGGGAACTGATGCTAAAATCATACATGATTAAAAGAGAAGGCAAAGACAGCATTTACTATCCAGACAACCCTAATCGTACAATCACTTTAGAAAACTGCATTAATCGCGTGTTTACGAATAAAAAAGATCCATTAAGAATTAATTTAGAAAAAATTATTGAGTTACGTAATACTAGTACCCACTTTATCACAGAGGAGTATGAGATGGTTTATATTCCTCTTTTTCAAGCATGTGTAATAAATTTTTCCGAAAAAATTATGCAGTATCATGATTTCGACATCACTACATTAATCCCTCAAAACTTCTTGACCTTAAACGTATCAATGCAAGCGATTGAAAATTCTACCATAATCGCAAAGTATCCCGAAGAAATCGCAAACAAGCTTATAACGATTAACGAAGACATGACAGAATTAGTGGCTAATTCAAATTCTAAACTTGCTTTGAAAATAGAACATTACCATTACATTGTGAAGGACAAAAATAAAGCAACCTCATTAGTTGGTATAGATAAAACAGCTGATGCAAAAGTCAAGATTGTTAAGGAATTGAAAGATCCGAACAGTACTCATCCTTATAACGCCAAGCATTGTATCTCGACAATCAAATCACAATTGAAAAGGAATGCTATTGACCTCGCTTTCAATCAATACACATTTCAATTATTTGTTGCATATTACGGGTTAAAAAGTAATGAACAATACTGCTTTGTTTATACCAGAGGCAATATGAATCTGTATTCATATTCTCAACAGGCAATTGACTTAATTGTAAGTGAAATAAAAAAAGACCCTGACAACATTATTCAGAATCTGAAAGAAAGCATAAAAAAGAGATAACCCCAGGGGCAAAGGAATTCTAAACGTTAAAACGTCTACTCCCATTCGGGAACCCAGCCTTATCCTTCACGAGTTATCTTACAAGTAGATTATATATTAATCGTACAAAAAAGTACACAAAAAAGCATTCAAAAACACCACTCTCCCCGACCAAGACGAAAGTGGTGTTTATGAAATCAGATCCTTAAAACAAGGTTCTTTTGTGTACAATCATTTTAGCATATTCGAATACCCATTAAAAGTTCTTTCACGCTGGCGGGCTGGAAAGGAAATTTATAATGATAAAACAATATGTTAAGAAAAATGGCACCAAAGCCTGGATGTTTAACGAGTACATCGGAACGGATCAGACAACTGGTAAAAAGAAAATCGTAACAAAGCGCGGCTTCAAGTCCGAGAAAGAAGCCAAAGCAACATTGAACCGCATGAAGGTGGATTTTGAACGCGGAGAGCTGCAGACGATGAACCGCATCAAATTTGAAGATGTTTATCAGCTGTGGCTAGAAGAACACCGCCGAATGGTTAAGTCCGGAACGGTAGTGACTACTAAACGCTACGCACGAATTCACGTCCTGCCGCTGTTCGGAGATAAGTTCGTCCAGAATATTGATGTGCTTTTTTGCCAGAAAGCCGTGAACAAATGGAACGAGCATTTTGCATCAGCCAAATATCCGAAAGGCATCGCGCAACAGGTGTTTGATTATGCGCTGACTCTCGGATACATCAAGGATAACCCAATGCGAAAAGTACGTTTGCCGAAACGATCCGAAGACCTGAATAAGATCGATAATTACTACACGTTGGAAGAGCTGAAACTTTTTTTCAAGTGTGTGGACGATTACGGCAATCCAAAAATGGCAATTTTCTTCCGATTGCTGGCTTTCACTGGCGCGCGCAAAAGCGAGGTATTGGCATTGCAGTGGGAAGATATCGACTTCAACGCAAAGACGTTGGACATCACAAAGACGGTCTCTCTCGATGAATCTGAGCATCCGATAGTAACGACTCCAAAAACAAAGAAGTCGATACGGAAGATCAGCCTGGACGATGGAACGTTAGCCGAACTGAAAAAATGGCGAAGGCTGCAGGCCGAATATTATCTGAAGCATGGATACAACACGATGTGCCCTGGTCAATTGATTGTCCCCAGCAAAACGAACGGTTTGTATAATCCGACATTCCCAAATGACTGGCTGAATATGCTGGCCAGGAAATTTGATTTCAAACGGATCACTTTGCATGGCTTCCGGCATACTCATTGCAGCTTGCTGTTTGAAATGGGAACGCCATTGGAAGAAGTGCAAGACCGTCTCGGCCATACCGATATAAAAACGACGATGAACATCTATACGCACGTCACTGAAAAACGGAAAGAAAAGACCGCAGAACGGTTCGCAAAATTCGTTAATTTTTAAAAAGATAATCAAAAGTTAATCAAAAACCCAAAACACCCCAAAATGCACAAAAAAAGAGGTTCAAAAACATTGATATAACAACGTTTTTGAACCTCGCTTGTGTATTACCCCACGCTACCTTCCATTTTGTGACGGGTATCTTCTATAATAAGCTGATAGGCTTTGACCGTCATTTATAACGGATTCCTTCAATATTTAAAAGCTAAAATGACCTGACTAACCTTGTAAAAGTTAATCAAAAGATAATCAAAAACATTGCCCGCCAGTTTACAAGACCCCTCTCTCTACTTGAGAGAGGGCATTTTTTAAATCACTTAATTGAAAATGAGACTGGCCGATCTTGGGGGATAAGAACCAGCCTCACTTATACTATACGCAATTAGTATCGTTTGGTAGTTCTTTTTGTTTAATTCTAAAAAATGCACTAATTTAAATCTCTCGCTCACAAACTACAATGTTCATTTTTTGATTGTTCAACGTATGTAGGCTGTCTTCTTTGATGCGTATAATTTTTTGTTTTTAATTCCAAATATCGATCATATAACGTAGACTGTAAAGATTCTGATTTAGTTATACTAAGATTCGCAACTTTTCTCTTATCCCTAATTTCCGTGTTCAAGATCACCGTTGTCATCATACATTACCGCCTTTCTTAGTTTAAAATCAATATTATCTTTAATATCAAAGTATTGTTTTCTCTTTACCCAAATAGGACCGTCACCTTTTGTAATTACTAAAACATCAATAGGTCCACCTACTGTCTCTACTGAATTAGTAAAGTGTCTTTTGAAAGAAGTAAGGTTAACCAAAGTGTCCGCCATTACAGCTAACTCATCAACCGGTAAAAGCGATGTAATTTGAATAATTGGATTAATAAAATTTGAATTTTGAAATTCAGATAATTCTTTTAAAAAAGCATCTTTTTCTTCAACATTCAGTTTAATATTATCATTTATCATTGTCATAAGTTTTGAATCGTAAATTGGATCTGCGCCTCTTAGAACAGTGAGAATCATATCCTCTTGAGCAAACGGTGATATCGAAGCACCAATAAAAGGTGTTATCTGATTCCTCTCTCTTTCAAAAAATTTTACTTTATCATTATTCCTAAAATCAAATTCAAAACAAATATTACTTGGGAAAATATCCTCTCTACCATATCCTGCAATAACCACTCCCGATTGAGAAGACAAATTATTTCTAGTAATAACAGCCCTGTATGCTAATTCAAAAAAAGGATAGTAAATATCTTTAATATACTCTTCAATAAAGATATTATGATTAATCAAATTTTTTATATGCTCAAAATAAGACAGTTCAAACTCTTCTTTTGTATAATCAAAGGTTATTGGCGCACCTACAAGGCTATCATTCAAATCATTGATTATTTTTAAAAATATATCCTTTAATTTTTCGTTTGTTATCGAATGATTGTGAGAGATATTTTGATTGACTTGATATTCAGAATTATCTAGAATAGCGCGAAGTAGTCTTTGTAATAGATTCATTATATTACTAAAACTGACGTCAGGATTATTTAGAAACTCTTTAGTGTGAATAAACTCTACAAATTTGATTGCATACTCTTCAAGATTGTTAAGTTCATTTACGCTTAGCGTTCTCCTAAATTCTTTAATAATAATTTCCCAAGGCACACTCATAAATTCTGCATTTCCATATATCATGATCCCAACTGAATGTTTATGTCCTAATGTGAAAAGTTTATTAGCAGAATTATATGCCTTTTGCGCACCATTTGATTGAGAAAGGGTTACCGCACTATCGGCAGCCAAAACAATACCATGTTTATTCATAATCGAAATTTCTGCAGTCAATTTACCACTCCTAAAAATACGTTTACATTATAATATCATTTATATTGTAATTATGTATATAAAACCATAAAATAATGTTTAATTTTTGACTATGCATATTTTTTTTCGATCGTCGCGCCTTTTGATTCATCGTAACGGATCGCCACGCGCCCAACACTGCCCTCAAGGTCCACCACAATAAGCCCTTGCCCTTTGTCGCCTAGAATTAAGCAAGAACATGCCTGCTCAACCGCTATCACATTACCGGCCTTGTATGGACCATTTTCCGGATAAACGATCCAGGTTTTCCCTGCAGGCAAGTGCAGCGTTGAGGAAATGACGACCGGCTCTTTTTCGACTGCCCTCTTGTCAATCCAGCCCAGGCTTGTGTTGATGTACTCCCCACTGCCATTTTCTTCAACCACCGGAACACTCTGACCAACAAATGCATCAGTTGTGCCCCAATTCGTGAAGCCTGGTTCGCCCCATGGCCGGGAATCAATCGAATAGCCGCCAGTCTTAATAATAACGTTATAACCGACGGAGACGCGTGCAGGAACTTCAATCAAGGCCCGCTTGTCAATCCATCCGACTCTCACGCCATTGGCATATTCGCCGCTGCCGTTTTCTTCGTAAATTGAAATCGTGTTACCGATGATGTCGTCTGTTTTGCCCCAATTAACCAGCCCAGGCTCACCCCATGGCTTCGAATCAATCGAGTATCCAGGATAGGCGACCATCTTATTATAATTTACAGGAACGCGCATCGGCGCAACTGGTTCTGATGCTGCAACCGCAGCTTGGCCCAATCTTGCGCGGAATGCATCCATCTGCGCTTTGGTATATCCTGGACAAGCTGAATTGTTGTACACTTCCCAATGCCCTTTGACTTTGCTTGCCGGGACATTAAGATCACCCATGATTTTGCGCGTCAACCACTCCCTAGCATCGATTTGCGCCTGCGAGTAGTCTGTTCCACTACCAGCTTCGACACTGATATGCACGCAGTAGCCGTTGTTGTTGGCGACGCCCCATGTGATCCGCTCATAATCGTAGTTTTGCCAGATGTTACCGTCGGCATCAATGTAGAAGTGATACCCGCCGCGATCCCATCCGAGCGTGTTTTTCCAGTATTCTTCGTGGCCGGTAATGAACTTGCGAACCGATCGAGCGACTGCCGAATAATGCCATACGATTGTGGTGATTGCGGAACGGCTACGGTCCTTGCTTTGTCCGCCCAATGCGGATGCGCGTCTGTCATTGATTGTATAACCCATTATTTTCCCTCCTTCAGTGTCTTCGTTGCAGCATCCCACACGCCTGATGCAGAGGCACCATAAAGCAATCCTTCAAACGCATTGACAAATACATCACCTTTGTAGATAAATCCGTAACCGGCGCCAAATATGGCCCCAAATACGACGGCAACAAATGCCAGGTACTTGCTTTCCAGTCCGGCACGCTTGACCATTTCCACGGCAATCATCGTGATCGGCGCAATAAAAATATTAAATTCCATTATGCTTCCTACCTTTCGATTTT
>JAEAME010000513.1_pt1 | contig 38484 bp, 29 predicted proteins | sample 8958731 | NCBI WGS metagenome assembly JAEAME01 (sample SAMN16933194, study PRJNA681113) | bioreactor sludge metagenome | isolation source: anerobic bioreactor sludge (Control) | place: India:Bengaluru | collected 2018-10-24
CTGTATTGTCAATTTTGCCCTTTCAAGCAAAGGGGTAAGCATCTCACTGTATGTCTCAAATTCCTTTGTGCGCGTAATAATTGCAATCAGATTCTGATCAAGACCAAAACCTTTTGCTATGGCGAGTCCGATAGCAACGACAGGAAGTATTGAAATGAGGGTATAGAAAGTCAGGGCTGAAGCCCTCAATTCGACCTTATCCTTAAGGAAACCGCGGGCGGCAATAACTATTATTCTGAGTTGTTTTATAAGGAAAGTCCGGGGCATTGATAATTCCGAAAGAGGAGTATGCCAGATCTCATCGTTTAACCTTTTTACCTGGTCGACTGCCCAAGTCACCGGATTTATCATTCTTTATCTTTAATTAATTCAGGTAAAAATCCTGTTATATACCAATTATTCCGGAACTTATCAGAATATCGGTAAACTGTTCCTTCTTCTGTGAATTTCGCGAAAAGTACAGAACATACACACCTTGTAAATACTGAAAAGTATCAGAGGAGGATCAGGTGAGTCAAGCCTTATCTCCATCTTTTCCTTATACTTAATATAGATACCTGCAAGCAATAATGTCAGCCTTAACAGGGCAAGCCTGTTGTAAAGCCTGAGTATTCTGACTGTGGATGAGAATGTTCTTTTATCAGTTACGCTGTCATATAAACGGCTCAGATTCTCCAGACCGAGCCTGGTCTTATTGAGAAATTCCTTGTTCGATTCCAGTCCCTCATGCAAAAGCCCATTGTCGATATGAAGTATGCTTATTCCGGCTTTCTTAAGCTGGTAACTAAGGAGAGTATCTTCAAATCCGTATTGCCTGAGCTCTTCGTTAAACCTTATTTTTGAAAAAACTGTCCTGTCAATCAGAACATTAAAAGTAGAAAAGAACGTGTAAGGATGCTTTTCGCGTTCACCGGCCTTGCGTTGTTCTCTCTTCCATCCTATTTTCCATCTGAGTATCTTGTCAGGGTCTCCCGGCGGTGATTTATGGTAAAGGATACCTCCGCATATTACCCTTGCTTTTGAAAGGAAAGGCAGCCATTTGCTTATATAGGCATCTGCAGTACCCGGGATCATAGCGTCAGCATCGATGAAAAGAAGGTAATCACCTTTAGCTTCAAGTGCAAGCTTATTGCGTATTGCAGCACGGCCAATATTCTTTTCCGATACTATCAGCCTTACACCGGGCTCTTCAAGTGCCTTGTATTTATTCCTGAAATCAGGTGACGAACCATCATCCCCAATAAGTATCTCAATGAATTCAGGGATTTTTCCTATACAACTCTTCATGCTGTGGACAAGAGCCACAATATCGTAATCGCAAACCGGAATAAGTAATGAGATTGTCATCAGAATAACCCTGGAATAACCAATTCAAAAATACAATTAATTTCGAAATATTGTACACCAATGACTTTGGCAAAGAAATTGCAATGACTAATTTTGCCGATATCCTTTAAAACAGATTATATAAGATGAAAAAGTTCATCCTTGGAATACCTTTTATATTTCTTGCCTTTTCAGCTTTCTGTCAGCCTAAAGGCAATTATGAGATTCCTGTGTCGATTACAGGTTTAAGGGACTCTGCAATATACCTTGCATACCATTTTGGAGACAAGCAATATATAACCGATACTACTGTGCTTGATGCAAGGGGAAATGGCACCTTCTCAGGAAAAGAGAAACTGGCACATGGGATATACATGATTGTTTTGCCCGGCAAAAAGTATTTTGAGCTTCTGATGTCTGATGATCAGAATTTTTCTCTGAGCTGCACATATAATGATTACTTCAACACCCTCAGATTCAATGGGTCTGATGAAAATACAGCCTTCGTTGAATACCAGAGAAAATGGGGTTCTCTGCAACAAAGATCCTTATCAAACTCAAAACGGCTTCAGTCAAACAAAGCTAATCAGGATTCAGTACACATTTTGAATGAGAAGCAAAGAATACTTGAATCTGAAATGAAAGCTTACCTGCAAAGTGTTTCTGATGAAAACAGGAACAATCTGCTTGGTATTCTAGTAAAATCATTGATCCCGATTGAAATACCCGAATTCAGGATAGCAGCCGGAACTCATAATCCGGATTCCGTCAGATGGGTAAAAAGATATAACTACAATAAGAATCATTTTTTCGATAACATAGACCTCACCGACGACAGACTGATAAGAACCCCTATCCTTCAGGCACGGCTGGATGCGTTCTTTACTAATGTTGTGATTCAGTCAGCCGATTCAATTAACAGTGAAATAGACAGGATCATACGAAAATGCGAATCAAATCCCAAAATGTTCCAGTTCATAGCAGTCTATCTTTTCAATCATTTCAGGGAAAGCGAGATCATGGGTCATGATGCCGTACTTGTCAAAATAGCAGATGATATTTATCTCTCCGGCAAAGCAGACTGGATAACCAGGGACTTTAAGAATGATCTCCAACGGCAGGTTGAACTTTTAAGGCACAATCTTATAGGCTTGAAAGCCGAGAATCTTGTAATGGATTCATATAAAGGCATTTATGTGGCATTATATGATATTGAGAAAGAATTCACGATTCTTTATTTCTGGGAGCCGAACTGTGGATTCTGCAAGGAATATACCCCCAAGCTCAGAGATTATTATCAGAAAGCAAAAAATGAAGGTGTCGAAGTGTTTTCAGTTTGTACAATAAGTGATAAGGCAGAATGGAGCAAGTATATCGAAGAAAATAAACTGAACTGGATAAACGGATGGGATCCTGAAAGGAGTACCCGGTTTGATTACTATTATAATGTTCAAAGCACGCCAATGCTATATGTTCTGGACAGGAACAAAAAGATCATCGCCAAGAAGATCTCGGTTGACGATCTGCCTTCATTCCTGGAGACCTATCGGAAATATTACAGGTGATCAACCCTGAATCCTTCTTTAACGGCCTTAACAAGGTCATACAGATTATTAAAACTGTTGTGTTTATCCCGGAATTTAAGAACCCATTGGCCTTTACCCGCAGATGGAACAATTATATAAGGCTCGGTAGGCACAGGGTTTGCAGACCAGCCAATTCTGCCAAGAGCTTTGCGGGTCCAGTGATAGACAGATCCCTCCCCCTCAATATATATTGAATCGGTTGAGTCAGTTTTTAATTTAAAAGTTCCTTCATTCGCATCAAAGTCAACACTTGCTGATCTGAAGAGACTTTCGAATGAACCTTCAAGTGCAAGGTCTTCAGGAGCTCCTTCAGCAATTCTGTCTTCCAGCATCATCCATATCTTGTCGGACTGATTGACAGCAATACTAAGATCATGCGTTGAGAAAATTATTGTCTTCCCCTCATTTGCGAGATTGAGCATAAGCTTAATTATATCGAACTTACTCACTATGTCAAGAAAGGCCGTTGGTTCATCCATTATCAGGATATCTGTGTCCTGGGCAAGTATCCTGGCTATCATTGCTCGCTGACGCTCACCGTCTGAAAGGCTTGAAATGTATCTTTTCTCAAATCCCTGCAGACCAGTTTTTTCAATAGCTTCGTTGACAGCAATTAAGGAAGCCCTGTCTATCCGTCCTATCCAGTTCGTATGAGGGAATCGCCCGAAAGTAACAAGGTCAAAGACTGTCATATTGCTGACCCTGACTATTTCAGTTGAGATATATCCCATTCTCCTTGACTTCTGAATGCCTGACAGTCCCTGCAGATCACTTCCGCCAATAAGAACTTTCCCACCCAGTGCAGGCTGTAATCCCAACAGGGTACGCAACAGTGTGCTCTTTCCGATACCGTTCCTTCCGATAACTGCAATGAGCTCTCCTCTTGCTGCTTCAGCAGAAACGGGCGGCAGAAGGCCCTTTGTTCCATAGCCTATCCTGAGCGAATCAAACGACAGCAGTATTTCGTTGCATTTATTCATCACTTAATCCGGATATCTTTTTATTGCGTATCACGATCCATATAACAACAGGGATACCTATTAGTGCTGTTATTGAATTCACAGGCAAAACCCGCTCAGATCCTGGCAACTGGGAAATAATATCACAAAGGAGCATCACAGCTCCGCCAGTGATAATTGAGCCCGGGACAAGTATCTTATGATCTGATGTTCTGAATAAATTTCTCACAATATGCGGAATAGCGATACCGATAAATCCTATCGGACCGCAAAAGGCTGTCACGCTCCCTGCTAAAATGCATGAGCAGGAGAAAACAATTAACCTTGCCAAACGCACATTGACACCGATACTCGAAGCATAATTTTCTCCCATTTGCAAAGCGTTGAGCACCTTTATAAGAAATATGCTTAAAATTATCCCTGAAATTACTGTTATGGCCAGAACCTGAAGCTGTCCCGATGAGAGATTTCCCAGGCTTCCCATTGTCCAGACAACATAGGCTTTCAGCATAGTCTCGCTGCTGAAATACTGCAAAATGCTGACAACTGCCGACAAACCACTGGCAAGCATTATGCCTATTATTAGTATCGTCATTACATCTTTTATCCTTGCTGAAATTGCAAGTATAAGAATCATCACGACTCCGGCTCCAAGGCATGCCGCCAGAGTCAGAACCCAGTTACCAAGTGTCATAAGATCTGCCGGTGCGATCCCTGAGTAAAAACCCATTATCACTATTGCCACACCGAGGCTGGCTCCTGAACTTACGCCAAGGACATAAGGTCCGGCCATGGGATTACGAAAAATTGTTTGCATCTGTAATCCGCTCATTGACAAGGCCATGCCAACAAGAATGGCTGTAATAGCCTTTGGCAGCCTGAATTTTAATACTATTGCAGCAATGTTACTGTCGCCATCACCAAAGAATGCATTTATGACTTCCGAAGGTGCTATTGTAACAGATCCAAGGAAGATATCCAGGAATAATAACACAAAAAGAAGTAAACCAAGAATAGCCAGAATATAGATTCTTCTTCCGTGCTGAGCAGTTAAAATACCCTTTGCAGTATGCATCACTTGTAAGGTATGAGCTTATTCTATTTGTCTGTAATATATCAGTTCATTGTCTCCGAATCTTTCCGGATGAAGAATAGAAGCAAGATCCCTGAGGAGGAGATGTGGACTGAGGGTTGCGCTTTCCCAGTAATCATTTCCTCCTAGTGGTGTCACACGTTTATTATTATTAAACAAGCGGCCGCTCTTGAAAGCGGGTATTGTACTTAAGCGGCTATCAATTGCGGGTATCTCACTCTTTGATGCAACAGCACCTATGTTGATCCAGTAATCTGCTTCCATTGAACGCAAATATACACTTTCCAGTCCCAGTGGCATTGATTCAGATGATACTGTCCTCTCCCACAGATATTCGCCTCCTGCATCTTTAATGAGTGTGCTTAGATGAGAGTTCCCGGGTGAAACATACCAGGTATCCCTGAATGGCAATCCTGCAAGCACTTTCGGTTTTACAAGATTCTCCCGTAGGATCTGGTCTCTGATATCGTTATATGATTGCAAAACCGATCTGAAAATAGAATCCGCAAGCTCTTCCCTGCAATAAAGTACCCCGAATAATTTTATCCATTCAGCTTTTCCCAATGGATCAGTCTCAAGATAATCCGCATTCATCATTGTCCTGATACCGAGCTCCTCAATTTTTCCGGTGTATCCTGCCGATTCACTGCCCACACCATACATCATAACAATGTCAGGTTTAATTTTAAGTATCAGTTCACTGTTGAGTGAGTTTTCATAACCGACATCTTCTATAAGTCCGGATTCTGACATCTCAAGAAAGTTTTTATTATAGATAAAATCTGTCCCTGAGAATCCTGCAACCGACTTTTCTTCACCCAGTGCTGCTATCATAGCCAGATGAGTTGTTGACATACATATTATCTTTCTGACCGGCACATAAATTATTGCAGTAGTATCTTTCAGAGAAACTGACTTGCTGCCTCTCCTGACAAGGTAATACTTGATTTCCACGCCATCAGCACCCTGCCAGGGATTGTAAATAGTGATCACAGTACAGCTGTCGGTTATATTTATCCCTAACCTTTCAGCTTTCTCAATTACAGAAGAAGAAGGCATTAAGGAGGAAGAATTATTATCGCTTCTGCAAGAATTAAGTGTAAGAATAATTATAAAAAGCCAGGTTAAACCGGCGCTGTTCTTCATGGGTTGCTTTTAAAACTGAATGAAAGAGAAAGTAAAAATGATCGTCCCGGCTGAGGATAATACTTTATTGTTTCATAACTGACATTGAAAACATTATCTATTCTAAGGGAAAGATCCAGGAGGATCAGTGAGAGTTCCTGTTTGAAGCCGGCTGTTATATTGCTTATTGAATAAGACGGAAGAAACTCACTGTTATCAGTCGTTGTAAATATCCTGCCAGTCAGATCGGTTACCCATGCTGAATAGATGCTTTTATATGCTACCATAGCTGAACCATTCAGCTGATTAGCAGGAACATATATAAGCTGTTTCCCTTTTTCGCCAGCAACAAGGCTCACCGCTTTTACATTGGAATAAGCAGAGCTGATCAGCAGATGAATGTCATTTGCCGAGTATCTGACAAAAAGTGATGATTCAAACCCCGAGGTATTGACACGTTCCATATTATCGGCGATCCAGTAAGGAAGTTCAGAAGGACGCCACTGGATCATATCCCGGATATAATTGCTGAACCATCCGGCTTCAATACCTATTGAAGTGAAAGCTGTGATTTTCTGATCCCATTTATAGCCTAACTCATAAGAATAAGCATATTCGTTTCTTAGATCAGGACTGCCGCCGGGGTTCCAGTAGCGGTCGTTGAGTGAGGGTATTTTAGAATTCCTTGACATATTCGCTTTTACATAATGCTCTTTGCCTGTCATCAGGCGGTATTCGAAACCTGCCGAGAAGTCAGGGATAAGAAGGGTGCCGTCATGGAGAGTCTCCCTCAGGAGGATCGCTGCAGCAAAGCGTTTGCCCTTTTTTCTCTCTGCTGAAACTGTAACAGAAGTAACATTCCTTGTGATGCTCTCTGAATAATTATTTGAATTAACCGAGCTTAAGTCTTCATTAAGTACTATTTTGAGCTTTGAAAAATCTCCGATATGCCTCGTCATTGTTCCTTTGAGTATCATTGAATTGACCTTATTCCTTGAATCGATGGCATAAATGTCGCTTTTATAGTTCAGGTTTGTCGATAGCCAGGCTGCTGACAGGGAGTATTCACTTCTGTCGCGGAAGAATGTGTAGTTAAGGAGGCTTCTGAAAGCATCATCATACTGTTTTTCTCCAGAGTAGCCATAAAGAGTTGATCCGGGGAGATCACGGTCAGCTGACTGATACCAGAAGCGTGCCGATAGGACATTTCGGGCTTTCCTGCTATAAAACTCCTGCATGAAACCTTTCTGCAGGACTTTATTATTTTGCCTCTCCAGCCATGCAGGTTCGGGGGAAGATTCCGAATCAAGGTATGAAAAGTTGTTTTTAGAGGAGTTCAGGAATGCCCTTGTTACGGATTGAAAATGTTCATTTCCTGCATCTATCCTGGCGAATCCTGTATAACGGCCAAAACTTCCGAATGCGGGAGCCACTTCGACTTTTTTTATTTTTACCCATTCAGGTTCATTTTCAATATTTATCAAACCTCCTATCCCGTTATTTCCAAGGTCCATCGAAGCTCCTCCAAAGCTTACCATAATATTGTCGGCAAGGCCGGCCGGTATAAGTGAGAAATCAGACTGACCCAGCATCGGATCATTTATGTTAATGCCATTCCATGTAACCTCAGTATGACCTGCTGATGTTCCCCTGAAAGAAGATGTTGCAGAGCCGCCCGATCCGTAGTATTTAATAAACAAAGGAGTGGCCTCGTTAAGAAGGTCGTTCAGAGAGAATAAAGAATACCTTTCAAGTATTGCTGAGTCAATATCATAGAATTTATAGCCTGGTTGTCCGGAGCTAATCTGCCTGGGGCTTATCAACACCTCCTGGATATTGAATATCCTTGTGTCAAAGGAGTCCTGACCCTTAAGCTGTAAAAAGATCATCCCGCCAAGCAGAACTACAAATGTCATTTTTTTCAATTTCATAATCATCTGATAATTAAAATTTTCATCAAAAATTATGGCCATTTTCAGGCTGACAGGATTAAGGTTACTGGAATCAGTTAATGATCCGGCGCTTTTTTTCCCGAAAGCTTTGAATATGGTTTGTCTGGCAGGTCTTCTGACTTGTCCCGATTTCAGGAAGCCTTCCCATCAGCAATCAGCCGACAGTGGCAGGGTATCCTGAAATCATCATCACGCAGAACGCGATCGGGCATCACAGCAGCGGGTACTGTCACGGATTTTTACCGTATTCCCTTTTCATCACAATGATTACATTTCATTGCGACACCAAAACGGATCAAAGATATGATTAAAAAGATAATAAGCGGATAAATGGAACAGAACTAAATATGAACAGCTGTTGATAAAAGAATAATTCTATCACCATCAGGGATTGCTGATGGTACCGCATGAATTCCGGATCACAAGCTCCGGAGCAAGGTTTACCTGGCGTTTGAACTTGCCTTTACCGGAATTCTTGACTTCTGACCAAACCATGTTTGCAGCCTTTGTAGAAATTGCGGCCAGGGGTTTTCTGAGGCATGTGACAGGAGTGAAAACAAGATCAAAACCAATCCCCTCCTCCATTGAGATCAATGCAATATCCTGCGGTATTCTTAGTTTTTTTCTTCGTAATAAAGACATAATCGGATATACTATTCCCGAGTGGAGAATAATAAAAATATCGGATCGATAAGGAGGACGGAGGTATTTCTCTATCTGGTCGAAGTCAGTCAGGTTTTCAAGAAATGATTTCTCGATTTCAACAACTTCAGGCTGGTTTGTTTTTGCAACCCTCTCCAAAGCATCTGAAAGCTCATTGGCAACAAGCGTATCACTATGTGCAGATTCTCTTTCTGTGATAATTACGACATTCTTGTAACCAAGCTTTTTTACATGTTCTGCAACAGCAAGTGACCCTGCCCCGGTATCTGTGTTAATTGTATTGAAGCGGCCTGTTTTGAATGATTTTTCAAGTATAATGAAAGGATAATCAGTTGATCTGAGGGTTCGGATAGTAAGGTCATCAGCAGCCTGGCCAACAAGTATAAGCCCGCTGAAGAATTTCCTGAAGGCGCTTATCATCCGGTCGAAGCGCTGGTCATCAGCATCACGGGTGATAATCGAAAAGCCTACCCCTATGCTCATGAATGCCTTTTGCAGGAAAGGTGTTATACCAAGAACAAAGGGATCGCTGAGGGAAGGAACGATCATTGCAATTACACCTGGCTTCTCTTCAACAGGATAAGCTGCCCCCTTTATCTCGGCAGTACTGAAAAATCCCATCTGACGGGCAAGTGCCAATACTTTTTCCTGAGTATCCTTCCTGATACCGTGCTGATCGGCTTTATTATTAAGCACCAGCGATACAAGAGTTCCTGACACGCCTAATCTGGCTGCCAGGTCCTTATTTTTAAATTTTTTGGCCACTCCGCAAAGAATATGAAATAAATTTATGCTAATTTTTTTACCTGAGAAGCAAAAATTAATAAAATTTAACTTTTTTGCAGGGTCTCAGGTGAATTATTTGCACAACCCTATCGTTTTGGAGGATTTATTCCCCTCTGTCTTGCGGCTTCTTCAAGCCTTTGCTGCCATTTTGATTTCTTTACAGGCTTTTTCTTGTTCTCTTCAAGTACAGCTAAAACTTTATCTGCATCTATGAACCGTTTGGATATCAAATTCTGTATCCAGGTAAGCATATTTGCAAGGAAATAGTAATATGTCAAGCCCGAAGACCATTGATTAAGTATGAGCATAAACATTACAGGCATCATGTACATCATCATTTTCATTCCCGGTTGATCCTGTCCTGCTGAGGTGCCGGACATTTTCATTGTAAGAAGTGACGATGCAGTCATTAAAAGGGTAAAGAGACTTACATGGCTGCCGTACAAAGGGATGCTGAAGGGCAGATTAAGTATTGAATCGTATGTTGAAAGGTCTGTGGCCCATAGAAAATGTTCCTGTCTTAATTCAATAGAAACAGGGAAAAACCTGAACATGGCAAAGAGAATGGGAAACTGCAGGAGCATTGGCAGGCATCCGCCCATTGGATTTATGCCGGCTCTTTTGTAAAGATCCATTGTTGCCTGCTGTTTCTTCATCGCGTCTTCTTTTTTGGGAAATTTCTTCCCCAGTTCGTCAACAAGCGGTTTCAGAACCTGCATCTTTGCCTGTGACTGAAATGATTTGAAGGTAAGCGGGAAGAGGACTATCTTAATAAGAATTGTAAGTATAAGTATTATGATCCCATAGCTTTTAATATATTTCTCAAGCCAGTTAAAGACTGGAATTATAACAAACCTGCTTATCCACCCGGTAATATTTTTACCGAGATAAATTATCTTTTCAAGCTCGAGGCCCTCCTTCCTTAAAGTAGAAGTGTGGTTCGGTCCATAGTAAAACCTCATCTGGTATGACATATCCGGTCCCGGGGTAACAGGCACCCCTATCTCAGAAGTGAAATAACGGATGTATTTTTTTGATTCAGTTGTCAGGTTTGAAGTAAGCGATCCATTCAGAAAATAAGTATCAGTAATTACTACTGCCGAAAAGAACTGATCAACATAAGCCACCCAGCTCAACCTCGTAGGTATCTCAATAGTTTCTGATTCTTTCTTTGATCGCATTTTTGAACCTTCAACATCATCCTGATAGAATTTATATTTAAGTGTTGTATAGTTTTCTTCATTCGTCCTGCCTTTTTCCTTCTGAGGCACGTACATTCTCCAGTCAAGAGTAATGCTATTCTGGTTTGCAGGCATTACCTTATCCATGTTATGGAATGACACATCAAAAAGCACATTGTATTTATCCGGAAGGAGGGTATACTTATACTCTATATATTTATTGCTGTCGGCATTCAGTCTGAGGACAACTATCCCCGGATTATCAGTAACCGATATGGAGCGCTCTTCAGATAAAGGATTGAAATAAAGCTCATTTGTCTGGATCGCCTTATTATCTGCTGTAAAGAAATTGAAACCAAAAACAGTGGAGTCGCCTGAAAAAAGGATCAACGGTTTGGAATCATGGGTAACATATTCCTTGAGCCGTGCAGAATAGACACGGCCGCCCCTGAGAGCTATTTTCAGTTCCAGAAGGTTATTCTCAAGGGTAATGAAATCATCATCACCTGTAAAAGCAGCTGAAAAAGCACCAAACCGGCCAGGGTCAGTATCTTCTTGTACTTCCCCTGCAGGAGGGTTTATTTCAGCAGGAACTGTTTGTAATGTATCCTGAACCTCGCTGGCCGGAGTTATGCCAAGCCTTACATTAAGATCGTTGAGCTTCTGCAGTACCTCCGGCTGATTTGGTTTAAACCTGAGAGCATTAACATATTCAGTCCTTGCCCTTTCTAAATTTCCATTGGCCACCTGCTCTTCAGCTGCAGCTACAGCAGTTTTAAAGCCTTTGTTCAGCCTGTTATTATTATATATGCTGAAACCTATAAAGACCACAAAGATCAGAATCAGACCAGTTATTGTATTTTTATCCATTATCGCGCTTAAAATTTATCAATATTTCACATTGATCCACTCTTCATTGCCCTATGCAGGCTCTGATAAACTGAACGAACAGAGGGTGAGGATTTAGAACTGTACTACTATATTCAGGATGAAACTGGACACCGACAAACCATTTATGATCAATAAGTTCAACTATTTCAACAAGATTTGATTCAGGATTTATCCCGACAGGAATCATTCCCTTCTTTTTAAATTCCTCCAGGTACTTGTCGTTGAATTCATATCTGTGGCGATGTCGTTCCACTATCTCCGATTTTCCATATGCTGCGTAAGTCTTCGAGCTTTTGTCAATTAAACAGCGGAACCCGCCAAGTCTCATTGTGCCACCCTTATCGATAATGCTTTTTTGTTCTTCCATAAGATCAATAACCGGGTAAGGGGTTTTATTATTGACCTCGGTTGTATGGGCATCTTCCATATTAAGAACATTCCTTGCAAATTCGATTACAGCACATTGCATTCCGAGACATATGCCAAGAAAAGGTATATTATTTTCCCTGACGTACTTCACTGCTATTATTTTTCCTTCTATTCCCCTTGATCCGAATCCCGGAGCGACAACTACTCCATCGAGTCCTTTCAATTTATCATTGACATTCGCCTCTGTAATCTCTTCCGAATGTATTAATTCCACATCAACATCGCATTCATTAAGTGAACCACTATGCACAAATGCTTCTGATATTGATTTATAGGCATCAGGCAGTTCAATATATTTCCCAACCAGTCCTATTTTTATTTTATGCTTCGGATTTTTGAGTCTTCTCAGGAATTCCCTCCACTCTGTTAGCGGGGGTTCATTTTCAACAGGCAAGGCTAGTTTCCTGAGGATTGTCTGATCGAGTTTTTCTTCAAGTATTTTCAACGGCACCTCGTAGATTGTTGAAACATCTACTGATTCTGCGACAGCATTCTCTTCAACATTACAGAAGAGAGCAACCTTTCTTTTTATATCTCTGCCGAGGCTGCGTTCTGTCCTGAGCACAAGAATATCGGGCTGGATACCTTCTTCAAGGAGTTCCTTTACCGAATGTTGAGTCGGTTTAGTTTTTGACTCACCTGTAGCCGACAGATATGGAACAAGCGTAAGATGGATTACAATACAGTTCTGTGTGTCGAGCTCCCATTTCAGCTGACGGACAGCTTCAATATAGGGCAATGACTCAATATCACCGACGGTCCCTCCTATCTCGGTCAGGACAATGTCATACTTATTACCTGAACTAACGAGCTTGATTCGCCTTTTTATCTCATCTGTTATATGCGGGATCACCTGAACTGTCTTACCCAGGTAATCACCCTTACGCTCTTTCTCGATGACAGTCTGATAAATCCGGCCGGTTGTAACGTTATTTGCCTGGCTTGTAGGGACATTAAGGAAGCGCTCATAATGGCCGAGGTCGAGATCAGTCTCAGCGCCATCTATAGTAACGTAGCATTCACCATGTTCATAGGGGTTAAGAGTTCCGGGATCGACATTTATATACGGATCAAGTTTCTGTATTGTGACTGAATAGCCTCTTGCCTGCAGTAACATTGCAATAGAAGCTGCAAGTGTTCCCTTCCCCAGTGAAGAGGTAACACCTCCTGTCACAAATACAAATTTAACGTCTGCCAAAGCAAATAATATAAAAGAATAATTAACTGATTAAAGTGAGATCATTCATCCAAACCCGACTGGTCGATCATTTTTACTTTCTCCTCCAGGGTTTTGATCATATTCTTTGCATTCTCGATCTTTTCTTCGACCTCTCTTATCATAGTATCGGCATTAATCGATTTTGTAAAGAAGCCAATATTATTTTCCCACAGAACTATATCATTTTCAAGCTGTTTAATCTTTGTAACGAATTTATCTCTTTCGTTCCGGATCTTTCTTGATGCTTTAGGATTAGTTTTAAGGTTATCCAGTTTTGAACGGTATTTAAGAATGCTCTTATCTGAATCTCCGATCTTCAGCTTATCGAATTCCTTATTAAGGGCATTTCTATACCTGTTTGTTACTTCGTCTTTCTTATTGAAAGGCACATAACCTATTTCAGTCCACCTGCGCTGAAGATCTTTTAGTTTTTCAAAAGCAGCCTGTACATCGGTTCCCGGTTCAAAGGTCTCAAGCTCCTCAATTATTGAATTCTTTGCTTTAAGATTATCTTCATAGGTAGTATCAAGTTCTGAAAAGAATCCAGTTTTACGGTTAAAAAAGTGATCGCATGCTTTTCTGAATCTTTTCCAGATCTTTTCCGATTGTTTTCGCGGTATGGGGCCTATTTCCTTCCATTCTCGCTGAAGCCTTATAAGTGCATCAGATGTTGGTTTCCAGTCGGTGCTTTCCTGAAGGGCTTCGGCCTGGATACAAAGCTCTATCTTCCTCTGCAGATTATTCTGCTGCATTTCCTTATTATCGGCATAGAAGGCTCTCTTTTTTTCGAAGAAACTATCGCAGGCATCTCTGAATCTCTGGTATATCCTGTTGTTCTGTTTCTTTGGGGCAAAACCAATCGTTCTCCACATCTTTTGCAGGGCAACAACCTTCTCAGCCTTTTCATCAAAGTCCTTAAAGTTCTTTATCTCGAGCAGATTTATTGCTTCAACTTCTTCACATAAGGCAATTTTAGCTTCAAGGTTTTTTCTCTGATCATCTTTCTGTTTTTCAAAATACTCATGATGCCTCTTATTTATCTGGGATGTAGCCTCTTTAAACCTCTCCCAGACCTCATTTTTTGATTCAGGCGGAACAGGTCCTATCTCGCGCCATTGGTTATGGTAGTCCTGCAAAAACCTGAATGCATTAACCGGGTTTGGTTCAAGAAGAAGCTCCTCGGCCTTCTCGCATAGCCTTACTTTGGCTTCAAGATTCTTCTTAAGGTCAAGGTCTCTAAGTTCCTTATTGATCTTTATGTAATCGTAAAAGATCTCAACATGATGATGGTAGTTCTCCCACAAATCTTTCAGTGTATTCTGTGGAACAACTCCTATTGAATGCCACTCATTCTGAAGAAACCTGAATTCATGAAAGGTTTTATTTATTGACTCCTCGCGGTTAACAAGTTCCTTAATCTTATCTATTATGTCATATTTCTTCTTAAGGTTCTCGTATTTCTCGGCTTCCTGAACTTTGTTATAGTCCGATTTCTTCTCCCTGAATTTTTCAAGAAGATGTTTTACTTTTGCCTCAAGCGGATCGACCCATATCCTGTATTCCTCTATCTTTCCTCCTCCTTCAAGGAATTTGGCCTTACGCTCTTCAGCTTCTGATTTAAGCTTCTTATAGAAAAGGACCTTTATCCTGTCAATGTCGCCCCTTATCTCTGCAGGAGGCCTGTTCTCTATTAAAAGGGCAAGTGTGTCGACAAGATCGGTTTTTGAATATCCTGAATAATCTACTGGCGGAAGGTCAACTTCATCAGGATTTTCACCTTCATTATCAAAATCATCCTGAAATTCAATTTCCGAAGGATCAACCTTTACCGTTCTTTTTCTTTTCTGAGGAATAACAACGTCCCCCTCTTCATTCTTTGTATCAGGCGGTTTTTCATCGACATCTTCCTCTTTGTCCGGGAATTTTTCAACTACATCACCTGTTGTTTCTTTTTTTTCTTCATCCTCACCGTCATTTACGGCTGGAGAATCTTCCTGCTGCATTTCTGCTTGTGTGGCATCCTCAGTTCCGGAAGCATTTAATTCAGCTTCGGATTGTTCATTAAGAACAGAGTCATCCGGATTTTTCTTTGTCATTATCAATCCTTTCTAAGTTCAGCTCGCGTATAGTAACCAACATAATTATGTCAGATTACGAATTTTTGAATGTACGAAAATATTGATTATTTAAATATGCTCAAAGTTTATTTGAATAATACTCAATTGCATATATTGCTAAAGGTCGACGCATAATACTGCTATTCAATATTATAAGCCAGATATGAATTAAAATCTGTTTTGTCAGGGGAATTGATAATCTTAATATCTTTGAAGGAAGTAAAATAAGATTCTGACTTAAATTTGATTTTGTATGGATAAATCTGAATTAATTACGATGATAGTGAGCTTTTCACTTGTTGGAGCGCTTTTGTACCGGAAATATGCGAAAGACAGGCAAAATAAATCAGGGTCATCTGCAGACAGGAATACAGGTTCATCATTCTCATCCAATCCCAAGGATGATGACTATGAACCCTATGCAAAGAAATAAATTATCAATTTCTGTTTTTGGAAGCCAGATAACGGAAAGGATTAATAACCCTCTGCAGCAAGCGAAGATCGTCATCTGTTATAATCTCGGCATTGCCCTGCATGTTTTGCGTAAAGTCAAGCTTTCTGCCATAAAGTGTTGTCAGTCCTGACGGAAGACCAACCTCAATTATGTAAGCATCGCCTGCCGGAACAAGTGATTTGGTTTCCACAATTCCACGGACCATTCCATACTCGAGATAAGGATATCCGCTCAGTTTTATGTTTACCTTCTGACCGGTTAACACTTTCCCCGACCGCTGCATCTTCAGATTTATCCGTCCCACTATATCGCCTGTTTCAAAAGGAACTATGCTAAGCACCGGTTCATCCTTCATAACTGACTGATTCTCACTCCAGAATTTTGTAAAGGTGACTGTCCCTTCTACAGGTGAAATAAGGAGGTAATCATTCCGCCAGATATTTATCTGAGCTTTAAGATTAAGGAAAGTTTCATTCAGCACCGAACTCAGGTTCTGTCCTTCTTCATCTCTTTTAATCCGGTAATCCTGGAGAAGCTGGTTTTTTTCGGCAAGTGCAAGTACATTTTTTGATTCGTCAAGTCTCACCTGCTGAAGCTCAAGCTTACTGTTGTTGTATGTTTTCCTTGAATTCTCATACTCGCTTTCAGACAGGACCTTATCAACATACAATGCAGAATCCCTTGTAAAACGTTTACCTTCTATCTTAAGGTTTTCACTTATAAGTTTCTCTTTCACTTTCATCCTGTCGATATAATCCTGAAGGGCTTCAATTTCTTCAGAAATCGACATCATCTTGTTTCCATAAAAGTCATTCCGGTTATAGGTATCATAATCCTGCAGGGCTTTGACAAATGATGCATAATAGGTTTGAAGTTCACCGAGCTTCGAGAAAGCCGGAATTGTAAGAGCATTTAGTTTTTCCGGTTCACCTACTGTATCAGTAAGCAGCTTCAGTGCTTCCACTTCAGGTACTGAAGCAGTTGTTTCGATTACTGCCAGCAGGTGGCCCGAAGAAACTTTTTCGCGGTCTGAAACGTATAATTTATTAATACGGCCTGTTGTTTTTGTAACCATTGTAACCGGCGGATTGCGGGTTGTTATCTCTACCGGGGCCGGCACTATATCAGGATAACGGATTATCCAGGCAAGGATTATCAACAGCAGAAATACAAGCGCAATAATAAAAGTCCCCCATCTAATTATCCGTGCCGGCGGATTTGAGATTATCTCCCTTACAGGGTCAGAGTATAATAATTCAGGTGCTTTTTCTTTCATGATACCCTTTAATTACCCAGTTCGAGCTGGTTCCTGACAAGGTTGAAATAGGCGCCCTTATTTTCTACAAGAGAGGCATGTGTACCTGTCTCCACTATCCGTCCACCGTCCATTACAACTATCTTGTCAGCATTTTTCACTGTGCTTAATCTGTGTGCAACAATAATTACTGTTCGGCCCCGGAAATATGATGAAAGGTTTTCAACAATCACTTTTTCATTGTTTGCATCCAGCGAATTTGTTGCTTCGTCAAAGATTATTATATCAGGATTTTTATAAATGATCCTGGAGATCATAAGACGTTGTTTCTGACCTTCACTCAATCCATGCCCGTTTATTCCAATACGCGTGTTATAGCCAAGCGGCAATGATTCAATAAAGCCTCTTATATTTGCAATTTCAACTGCTGCGAGAAGTTTCTCATCGTCGATTTCGTCTTTTCCCGGAGCTATGTTAGAGGCTATAGTATCAGGAAAAAGGAAGCCATCCTGCATGACAGCCCCTGTTTTTTCCCTCCATGTTTTAAGGCTGATTCCTGAAAGCCTTGTATCACCGATAAGTATCTCGCCGCTGACAGGCTTATAGAATCCCAGAAGAAGCTTAAGCAGGGTAGTTTTACCGCTGCCGCTGACTCCGACGATGGCAGTTGTTTTCTTCTCTTCAATAACAAGGTCAATATCTTTAAGCGCATAGGGAGAATGCGGTCCCTCATACTGGTAAGATACATTGTTGATGTAAATATCCTTCTTATCAGGCAGTTTTCTGATTTTCATCTCATGATCCGCTTCTTCATCGTCCATAAAATGGACCTCCGACAGCCTGTCAAGGCTCATTTTCGCATCCTGCGACAACCTGAAGAATCCAATTATCTGACTGACCGGTGCATTAAGCTGACCGATTATGAACTGTACTGCAAGCATCATCCCCAGAGTTATACTGCCTTTAATTACAGCAGTGGCAGCTACTATTGTTATTAAAATATTTGTCACCTCGCTTATGAAAGTGGCGCCGGCAGTCTGATATTGAATGATCCCCAACCCTTTTGTTTTCAATCTGAACAGGGATGCCTGCAGATTCTCCCAATCCCATCGCTTGCTTAGTTCGCTCTGGGTCAGTTTTATCTCCTGCATTCCGTTCACTATTGTGATAAGCTGGCTGCTGGCTTCTGACATTTTTTTAAAGCGCTGATTGTCGAGCCTTGCCCTCGATTTCATGAAAAGGGATACCCAGAGGAGATACAGAAGCGAGCCAATTATAAAGATAACAAGTATCTTAAGGCTGTAGATTGCCAGAACTATGCCGAATACTATCAGGTTAAAGAACGAAAAAAGGATGCTGAGAGATGCAGATGTAAGGAACTCTTCGATCCGGTTGTTGTCATCAATCCGCTGAAGAATATCGCCTGTAAGCTTAGTGTCGAAGAATGAGACGGGAAGCGACATAAGCTTCTGAAGAAAGCCTGAGATCACTGCAACATTAACTCTTGTGCCGATGTGAAGAAGAAGCCATCCCCTTATGAATTCAACCGACAAGCGTCCTATTACAAGTGCCAGCTGGGCAATAAGAATGAGATAAATGAAATTTATATCACTGTTATTGATCCCAATGTCAATAATTGACTGGGTGAGGAATGGTATCAGGAGTTGAATTATGCTTCCAATAAGCAGCCCGAGCAAAAGCTGGAAGAAGTATTTCCTGTAGATACGGAAATATTTCAGCAGAAAAGCAAAGCCCTGCGAATTTTCAGGCCCATTCTCTTTCTCAAAAAGAGCGGGAGTCGGTTCAATAATAAGTACAAGACCGGCAGGTTTTCCTTCAGACAATGTCGATGCCCAGTTTCTTGTAAATTCTTCGCGGCTGAATTTAACAAGCCCGACAGCAGGATCAGCTGCCCATATCATTCCTTTTGAGATTTTGTAAACAACAATGAAATGCCGCTGACGCCAGTGAACTATGCAGGGCAAGGGAACATTTTCCTCAAGAACCTCAAGAGGGATCTTCACTCCCAGCGTCCTGAATCCAAGGCTGTCTGCAGCTTCAGATAAACCAAGAAATGAAACACCTTCCTTTGTTATATAGCATTTTTTCCTTATTGTCTCAAGTGAAAAAACCTTCCTGTAATACCCTGCTATCATCTTAAGGCACACTGGCCCGCAGTCCATGGCATCAGGTTGTTTTATGAAGGGGAAAGACATTTTAAGCCCGATAAATAGTTTATTTATCGTAAAGATATTCATATTTTTCATTTGAAAACAGCACCTTTTTCATTACAAACTGAAACCTGTTGTGATATCAAGTATTTTTGCTTCAGGGAAATACTATCTTTGGAAATTGATTTTATTTCGGCACAGGGTTGTTTAAGAAGATTTCAGATAATAGTCTTATTGAGGGAATTCGAAACCAGGATGACACTACCCTGAACTGGTTGTATAATAATTATTATCAGACAGTCAGCAAGCATATTCTTAAGAACAATGGTACGCCTGACGATGTATCTGATGTTTTCCAGGACACTATCATAATTTTATACAATCAGATCTCTGACGGTGAACTTAACCTGACTTCCGATCTTAAAGGTTATTTCTTTGGAATTGCAAGGAACATATGGAACACCCAGCTCAGGAAGAAGAAAAAGACAGTGGAGCTGGAACTGGACTTGCTGGAAGAAACAGATATTGAAGAAGACAATGACCGGATGTTTGAGAGGATAGTGAATCGTGCATTTCAGAAGCTTAAACCCGATTCCCAGCAAGTTCTTAACATGTATTATGAAGGTCATTCATATGATGAGATTGCGGTTAAAATGAACCTCAAAAATGAAGGTTATGCTCGTCGCAAGAAATATCTTTCCAAAGAGGCGCTTATGGAGATTGTGTATAAAGATCCTGAATATCAGGAATTCCTGCGATACCAGAAATAAGCGAAGCTTGCTGATGCAATCAGTATGACCGATAACCATATTATAAGCCTGCCTGCAGAGAGGAACAGGGAAGAATTTTCACCATAGACTACCATGCTTGACCAGAAATACGGATGCGATTTCAACTGGCTTGCTTTTTTTAGATAGGCAGATCTTGCATGTTTCAGCGCTGCGCTTTTTGATTTCCCCTTCTTAAGATTATCGTAAAAAGATTTTATTATGTCTGTTCCTGATTTGTCGTCAATCTCCCACATTGACATTACAACAGACTGACTGCCGGAATAAAGGAACCCTCTGGCCAGACTCAGTATCCCCTCTCCCTCCGATAGTTTCCCGCTGCCTGTATTACAAGAGCTTAAGACAACCATCCTTGCTTTAAGGGGTAATCCGTAGACTTCATATGTGTACAGCAATCCATCTTCCGGTCTGTCATCCTGATCCTGCATGAAAATCATTGCTGAATTCATTGGATTGACATCGTTAAGAAATGTATGCATTGCCAGATGTATTATATCATAGTTTCCTGCGACATTTTTAAAAACAGATTCCAGGGCTTCTTTATTAAGATATAATTGTCCTCCGGCCAGACCAGAAACATACTGAGCTTCCTGGCGTGCGTATGGCAGATCATACAGGATCCTGAACCTGCTCTGCCTCACCTGCATCAGTGAATCAAGATTAATAGCCCTTGTATAAACGGGAGCAAAAGCGACAAGCTCATGTTTCCTGCTGTAATTTCTGTCTACAACCTCCTGAAGAAAGGTTGCTGAGTATGCATATGATATATTATAATCATTCATCAGGTATTTCAATTTCCTGTAGAGGATCTCCTCACCCTCATATTTATCTGTCAGTAGTGTTTCGAAAGGAAGGTAAGAGAGAATATTATCTGGTGAAATAAGAAGATTATCTGAAATCAGATATTTCCTGACAGGGTCTATCAGCAATTTGTACAGATCGAAACCTGTTTCGATGTATTCCTCAAAATCTTTTCTGGCGTTTGATGTCCTTACCGGTGATGAAAGCAGATTCTGAAACTTTATCAGCTTTTCCTTGAAAGAAGCTCCTGACTCCAGTGACAGCAATTCCTGATGCCTGCGGTTCACAATAAAGATATACAGCAGTGAATCGGTGACAATATAGTTGAGATAATTATAACTGCGCCCAATCAGGGAAGAAATTTCTTTCAACCCGGGGGTTTTGGTGTCGTATTTCATATTATAATAACCGGGAAAATCCTTCCTGAAAGTCATTACAAGTGAATCACGCTCATTGACCGCCCTTAGCAATTTTTCATTCCATTCAGATATCAGTGCATCATCCGGCTCACTTTTTTCGTATTCTGTAACTATCCTGGCGTTATAAAAACCGATCTCCCTCTGCAGTATTTTTTCCTGTTCAGCAAGGAACACAGGAATATTAAGCTGTATAGCATTGAGTTCACGGGTTGCAGTGAGCAGTCCTGCAACCTTGCTCCTTTCACTGAATTCGAAAGCTTTTTCAAGATACCTGATGTTGCCTGTATTACGATAACATAGCTCAAAATCCCTTATTGCCATCAGATATGAATTCCTGTAACGTGTCCCCAGGACTATCCTGCTTTCTTCTTCGCTTATGCTTATCCTTATCCTGTCTATTACATAAATTATAAGTTCTGAGGTGTTTGCCGCTGCTTCAAGAACTTTTTCGTCATTTGATTTTTTGTAAATATCCCACAGGATATCATATTTCAGACGAAGAGTGTTTAGAATGTTCCTGTTTGCTGATATTGTATCTGAAGAAGGATTCAGGTAATTGTCTCCCAAGCTGATCTGTTTTCCCGGAAACAGCAATTGCTGAAGCTTCCCCAGTGCTTCCTGTGGTTCGTCTGAGTTTAAGAGGGCCTGTGCATAACCCCGAAGGACAGGGTCTCTGAGATTTACTTCCCCGGGATTATCGATAAGGAAATTTTCACACTGCTTGTACAATTCAAGAGATCTCCTGATATCCTTTTGATAGAGAAGAAGATAATCTGCATAGTTTGCCAGAACCTCGATGAAATATCTTGATTCTTTTCCGTAAAGTGCTTCAGCTCTTTTCACCATCTGCTGAAGCAGGTCTGCTCCTTTCTCAATATTGCCCGAACTTCCAAGAGAAATGGCATAGTTGTTTATCATATTCAGTCCAAGGAAGGATTCCTCCGAAAGGGCAAGCCTGATACCCTTATTATAGTATTCTTCTTCTTTGGCTGTCATACCCAGATAGCTATAAGTCACAGCCAGGCTGTTTATCAGATTCATATAATCCCGGTCAGGCTTTATTTTGCTGCTTTCAATCAGCGATTCAGACTGTTCAAGGTAAATCCTTGCCTTTGAGTAATCAGCCATCATCACATATCCGACGCCAATATTTATGTAAAGGCGGATAAGGTTATTTCCTGTAACGGCGTCCCTGTTATTGCTCAGAATCCCAAGTATCTGGGTAGAATATTCTGAGAAGTTCTCAAAATCCCTGCATTCAACAGTGGCTCCTATGAGTGTAGTATAGGCTTCAGCAACTTCCGGGTCATCAGGTCCGTAAATTTCTGAGGCTTCATTTATGTAATCTAGCATATAATTGCAGACCTGTATGTAGTCGCCAAGGAAATTATACGATACGCCAATATTGTAAATACCTTTCAGGTAATGATCATCAACATGCCGCAGCGCTTTCTTCAGCGAAACCGAGCTGTTAAGGTTTTCAATTGCTTCAGCGTACCTTCCGGACAGGAGGTAACAAACTCCTGCATAATAGTAATATTCGGACACTGTTGCAGAATCCGGCTTTTCTTCAGTTATTGATTTTTTCAATGAAGCAGCAAGCGAAAGCAGCCCATCAATATTATTTGCTGAACTGAGGTTCACTATCCTCGAGCCTATAATATCTGCCGGAACTGATCTGCTGTCCTGGTCCTGCATTCTTTCGGCAAGTGATGCGTCAAAGGAGATTATTTCCCCGGAAGGAAAATGCCAGTCATCTCCATCATTTGATGAAGCACATACAGTGTCAGATAAGGTCCATGCAAGTATTGCGAAAAAAAGGATCCTTAGTGACATCATCCAGGTTTTTTAAGTTTTATATATGCGAAATTTCTTAAAATTAAACAGGATTTTCAAGGTTTTGCCCCTATAAAAAATTATATATCTCATAAGTGCCTGATTTTCTGACAGAATTTTTATTTTTTAATTTTTTTTTATTTTTTTGTGTCACAAATCCGGGTTAAAAGACATGTAGTATTGAAACGAAAAGAAATTTCCCTGAATTAGTATCAATACTTAAATTAGAAAATCATGAAAACGAAAACCCTGAATTTCGAAGAAACAAAAAAAGCATTTGTTGAGTTTGCACTTTCAAATGAAGAGATGATTCATGTCCGTGGCGGAGGTGAGCCCACAGTAAAACCATGTATACCTCCCATCAAGATCTGATATGAACAGCCGGATTCTGTCTCTTAAGACAGGTCTGAAATAAAAAATCAGTTCGTTTTTGCAGTTTTCCGAAATAACAGGCTATAACAGGGCCTGGATGAAAACATGCGTACAATTAAATAGCAATACTGTAAGTATATGTTTAATATACAGTTACATAACAGGATTACTGAAGTTTGGAAAATATTGAAAATATAAAATATAAAATATTGAATATGAAAACAATTGACTATTCATTTTTCATCGAAAGGTACAATACCGGTGAGATGAATGACGCCGAAAAAAGCTGGTTCCTTAAGGAACTTAACGGCAGCAAGAAGCTACAGGAAGAAGTGGCTTTGAGGAAAAAGACAGACGACATTCTGAGAAATAAGAATGTGCTTCAATTGCGGGGTAAACTCATTGAGATAGAGAAGAAGAGAGCCTCGAATTTACCAGGCAAGAACAGGAGGAATCAGTCATTCAAATATGCGGCTGCAATTGCCGGATTCATACTCCTCGGAAGTATTGCATTAATTAAAGGAAAGAATCTCAGAAGCGATGAGATCTACAATCGCTATTATGAAGCGTATGCCATTGAGACCGGCACTCCTTCGCGATCTGCAGGTATCGGAGCCGCATCTGATATTAATTATCTGACAGCGGTCGACTATTACAATGTCAGCGATTACACAAACGCAGCCCTGTACTTCAGCAAGGTCCTTTACAAAGATCCTGGTAACATGGAATCAAGAATGCTATACGGTGTATCAAATTTTGAACAGAAGAACTATCCGGTAGCTGAGGAATCTTTTTCTGAAGTAATAAAGGATAACAATAACTTTTATATAGAGGATGCGCAGTGGTATCTGGCATGGTGTTACATTAAGACTGATGAAGAAACAAAAGCTATTGATCAGCTGACTCTGATAAGTAATTCTACAAGTCTTTACAGGGACAAGGCAAAAAAGGTATTAAGAAAAATGAAATAAGTACTTCCATTTTTGAATAATGGACAATCTTACTTTACATACTACAATTCAGAATGATAACGATCACAGTAAAAGTGATCACACACCTATTAATAATAACATGATCAATTGCCCGACAGTTTTAGCAGGTATGTCTCATGAGGTAAGGACCCACATGAATGCAATAGTTGCATTCTCCTTTCTCATGAACAGGGGGGAGTGCAGTGAATCGGAAAGAGAGGATTTCAGCAATCAGATTCTGACATCCTGCGAGCAGTTGATCGGTCTTTTTGATAATTTCTTCGATTCAGCACTTATTGATACTACAGGGAACACAAAAGCTGATTACAAGATCTGCAAACTCAACAAGTTTCTTGATGAGCTTCTTTCCGAATTCAGGGAAGTTTTACGGAAAGAGGCTCATAAAGATGTTGTTCTTGTATCAGAAACAAGTTTTTGCGAACCGATCGATATTTTTATTGATTCTGACAGGGTTTTCAGGGTTATTCGTAACCTGTTTCAGAATGCTTTAAACAATACCAAATCGGGATATATTAAAATTGGTTACTATTTCAGGGATAATCAGGTGACCTTTTATGTGCTTGACTCAGGCCAGGGATACTTCAAATACAAGGAATTTTTGAGCACTGAGGATCTTAATGAATCACTTAACAAGTATAATGACACCGTCTCAGCTATAAATCTCACTCTGGCGAGGAAACTGATTCATATACTGAACGGATCTATCTGGATTGAATGTAACGGACTTACAAGCTCCGGGATTTATTTCTCGGTCCCTGTGAAGGTCCCCGAAAGTTCAGATATAAAATTGAACAAATATGTAAATTCCATGATTGCGATCTGATAAGCAACTTAGTTGCAGCAATGTCTGATTTTTTTTGCAGCATGAGTCAAAATGGCCGTATCGCCAATATGCGGCCATTTTATTTTATCCTTTCCACAATCTTCACTTCGGTCCTTCTGTTTCTTCTTCTTCCCTCTGATGTAACATTGTCTCCAACAGGTGAAGTATTACCATATCCTTTATATCTGAGACGCCCGGATGAGATTTTATTGGCAACAAGATAATTGACAACAGAAAGAGCTCTTTTCTCAGAAAGGACAAGGTTATGCAAATCAGTGCCTGTCGAATCAGTGTACCCCCCTATCTCAACAACAAAATCCCTGTTTAGGTTAAGGAGTTCCACAAGGTTATCAAGTTCAGCCACCGATTCCTTCTTCAGCTCCCATGAATCGATCTCATAGAACACATTTGACAGCAGCATCCTCTCTCCCACCTTTATCGGATTAAGAAAAATTCTCTTTATGAGAGGTTCCATTACACTATGTTCGCCCTCCAGCATGAAATTATCAGAGTAAAATAGATATCCGGGCCTGGATATGTTTATACCATAGTTATAGCCCGATGGCAGGCATACAAGAAAATTTCCCTTTTCATCTGTGTTGCTCCTCATTGTTACATTATTTGTCGACAGGTTCATCAGCTCATATTCTGCAACAAGAGTCCGGCCGGTTTCCCTGTCAGCGACCGTACCTTTGAGATAGGAAACGGCATCAGGCCTCACTGATTCATCAAGGTTAAAGAAGAAAATATCCTTGCCGTTATTGTTGTCCCTTTTGGAGGAGAAATATGCTTTCTGTCCGTTTGCTTCTATCACAAGTCCCATATCGTCGCTTGCATCATTGATTGGATATCCAAGGTTCTGGGGATCACTCCATGTTGTATCGCTTTTCATCCTGCTCATATAATTATCAAAGCCCCCCATCCCGGGACGGCCATCGGAAGCGAAATAAAGTGTCTTTCCGTCAAAATGTATGAAAGGAGACATTTCATCACCGGGGGTATTTATAGATTCGCCCAGGTTGACAGGAACTGAACAATTACCCTTTTCATCAAGCACAGAATACCACAGATCCTTGCCGCCGAAGCCTCCGGGTCTGTTACTCGAGAAGAAGAGCATTCTGCCATCAGCACTTATTGATGGAGTTGATTCCCATGCACTTGTGTTTACAGGTGCGCCAAGGTTAAAAGGTATTGTCCATCTGCCATTCCTTAATGCTGAAAAATAAATATCACAGCTGCCAAGACCTCCGGGACGGTCGCAAGCGGTGAAATACATGTAATTCCCGCTCGAAGAAAGGGTTTGTGCACCTTCGTTCTGCTGAGTGTTAAGAGGTTCGCCTGCATTTCTTGCTGATTCCCACGCATTACCTGAAAAGAAACTCAGATAGAAATCTTCCTGAAAGGCTTTTATCGGTAATGAATAACGACTACGCCCAACCTGTTCCTGTCTTGTAAACATTAGTGTCTGACCGTCAGCTGTTATTGATGGCCAATACTCATCGTCGGATGTGTTCACACCGTTACCGACACTTTCCGGATTGAAAGCCACGGGTTTTTTCATCGCTTCAATAGCGAATTCACAGTTCAGTATGTTCTTCAATGCAGCTGATCTGTTTTTCTCCAGGGTCTCCTTGCTCCTCAGATATGCTTTATAATGAGCAAGGGCATCCTGATATTTCCCGACCATCATTTCAGCATTAGCCAGATGGAAATATGCAGGCCTGTAATGAGAGGAATCAATAGCAATAGCTGCTGCATAATTTTCAACTGCACCTTGAAAATTATTTTGCCTTGCATATAATTCTCCGAGCATTATGTAGGCCTCATAGAATTTTTTATCGTATGAGAGAGCCTGTTTAAAATATACCTCAGCCTTGTTAAAATCAAGATAATCATATGAGGTGACACCGTCGTTGTAGACCTTCAATGCCTTGTTGGAGGTAGTGTGGAATCCCTGCGAAAGGCCTTCAACAGCAAAAGAGCCTGAAAAAAACATAAATAATATGAGCAGACTGTATTTCATATCAGGGGATATGCATGTATTTATGTATCTGCAGCGACAGCCTCCATTTTGAATTCTGTTTCACATAAGATACAATAGATGGGATAATTGTCTCAAACCTGCTCCACTCAGGCTGAAGGTAATACCGGCATCGCTCACTGACCCTCTTGCTGCATTCTTCTGCCCAGGAAAAATCATCGTCAGTCTGAATTATCACTTTAAGCTCGTCAGCATCCCTGCATATCTGTTCAGAAGGCGGCATATTCTTTTTCGGTGAAAGGCATATCCAGTCCCAGCTGCCGCTCAGCGGATATGCTCCTGATGTCTCAATATAAGTTTTTATGTTCTTCCTTTTAAGTTCAGTGCACAGATAGTCGAGATTCCACATAAGTGGTTCTCCTCCTGTTACAACAACAGAATCCGTGCCGGATCTGACAGCATTTGCAACAATCAGATCAGTCTCAACCTCAGGATATAAAAGCGGGTTCCATGTAAAAGGCGAATCACACCAGCTGCAACCGATATCGCAACCTCCAAGACGTATGAACCAGGCTGCAAGCCCGGAATTGAATCCTTCTCCCTGAATGGAATAAAACTCCTCAACAAGCGGCAATTTGTCAGCTTTTTGTTCCTCAGACATATTCAATTCACTCCCTGCTTTGTATTTCAAGCTATTATTAAATTAACGAAATTCCGTACCATATATTATATGCTTTTGATTACCAGCATAATAATTTAAGTATTACTCTCCAAAGAGCAGTTTTCGCTCACGGGCAGCCGCTTTTTCAGTCCATTCCCCAGGGATAATTTTCCAGTTGCCAAGCGGTTTCGGATTGATAATTTTCTGTTCTTCAATAGATCTCATTATAAAATATCTAAGATCACGTTCAGTGGAAAAGAGAAGACGGGAAGCAAGCTCTTCCTTTGCAATGCCTGCACCTTCTGTCAGATGTCCCCCGCCTCCGTTTCCCCTGTAGGAATTAACGGCAACACTGTAACTCCTGTTCATTTCAAAAGGTCTGCCGTCACTTAATGAAGTTATCTTTATACGTTCTCCATCAGGTCTTGTTGCGTCGACTGAATATTCAATCCCGGCAGCCGAGTCAAAATCGTATGAAGGATTTTTAAGCCAGGTCTCACCGTCAATTATTACCGGTTTGCCATCTTTATCAGTCCGGTATTTAAGGAGGTAATCATCGGGCCTTTTCATTGTATTTAGCCATCCATCGTAAGAGAACTCAAGGTATTTCTTTATCTCTTCCCCTGTCATTGCAATTTTATAGAGCAGGTTCTCATATCTGTAAAGCTTGAACATATCACTTACTCTTATCGGCCCTTTATCAATCCTCACATCAAAAGAAAGAGGTGCAGCAAATGAAATATCAGCACCGGTTATCTTAAGCTGTTCGGAATGAATCATATCAACAAATGCTGATGATCCGAAATAAGAATCCCTCGTCGATACGGCCGCTGCTGATTCGCCAATGATCTTGCCTGTATAGGTCCTGATGGTTTCATCATTTGATTTAAAGCTGGCAATAAAATCAGGATCCGGTTTCAGGTCTTGCACCCCGATCAGCTTGCCCGAGACGATTTTTTTCTGTTTACCTCTGCCTGAGGACCCTGCAATTGTAATATCAGCCCTGGCAATCTTTTCTGCCCTGCTTCCGGCATTAAGTATAAGAATTGTATCTCCATTCCTGTTAATAAATTTATCAGCTACTGACCTGTGATCATGACCTGTCAGTATAACATCAAAGCCCGGGACATTAAATGCTACAGCTGCGGAACCATCTTCAGCAAGCGGAATGTTTTGCCTGTAATTCTCATTATCAGTCCTCCATCCTGCATGGAAAAGCCCTATTACCAGATCCGGTTTGTGTCTGAGTATCTCAGGCATCCATTTTTCAGCCGTTTCAACCATATCCCTGAATTCCATTCCGGAATACAGTTCGACGGGTAACCAGTTCGGAACAGCCGGTGTAATTAATCCAAATACTGCGATCTTCAGGTTTTTCCTTTTAAGTATCACATATGGGGTGAAGTAAGGTTCGCCACTTTTTATATCGACGGCATTTGCCCCGAGAAGAGGAAAATCATATTCCCTGATTATCTTATCATACACCGGGTGCCCGGCTTCAATATCATGATTCCCGACAGTCTGAGCGTCATATTCAAGCCAGTTCAATGCTTCAGACACAACATGTGGGGAAACCGTATCTATGAAATTATGATAATAAACTATTGGTTGCCCCTGAAGAATATCACCTCCATCAAGCAGAATGACGACATCTCTCTCCTTCCGGAGATTTTTAATATAAGAAGCCGCTTGTGCCAGTGAAACATCAATCTTTCTGTTTTCTATATAATCAAAGGGCAGAATAGTACCATGCAGATCAGTAGTCTGGATTATACTGACGCTGGTAAGAGTATTATTACTGCATGAAGCAGATAACCAAAGGATAAAGGATAGTATTGTGATCAATCTTAAGCGTCCGGCCATATCTATTAATTTTAATGATATAAACTTAGGAAAGATTATCCATTTTTGCCTACAATCTTGTCATAAAATGAATCCGGATCATAGCTTATATATTTGTATATTGCTTCCCAAAAATGGTAACAACAGGTCTTGAAATATTGGCCGCGGATCTTCCCTGCAGATTAAAGGGCAAAAGAATAAGTGTTCTATGTCATGCACCAAGCATTGCAAGGGATTTTACACACATAACCGATATCCTGTCTGAAATTAAAGATATCAGGCTTTCAGCAATTTTCGGTCCGCAGCATGGGATCTTTGGCCAGACGCAGGATAACATGATTGAATGGGAAGGCACTATTCATCCGAAATTCGGGATTCCTGTCTACAGTCTTTACGGGCAGCACCGGAAGCCGACGCCGGAAATGCTTTGCGAAACTGATGCACTGCTTATTGATCTGCAGGATGTTGGGGCACGTCTCTACACCTATATCTGGACAGTTAAACTATGTATGGAAGCCTGTGCCGAACAGAATATCCCTGTATGGGTTCTTGACAGGCCGAATCCTATTGGCAGGCTGCCTGCAGATGGTCCGGTACTGAAGGAGGAGTATTTTACATTTGTAGGAGGAGCATCGATACCTCTGTGCCACAGAATGACAATCGGGGAAATGGCTTTATGGATCAGGAATAAATATCACCCCGCCTGTGAACTGAATGTGATATGGATGAAAGAATGGCACCGTTCCTCCCTTTATTCCGAAACAGGTTTGCCATGGGTCCTCCCTTCACCCAATATGCCTTCACTTCAGACTGCACTTGTCTACCCCGGCACGGTACTGGCAGAAGCCTTAAACCTGTCAGAGGGAAGAGGAACAACTATCCCTTTTGAACTTACCGGAGCTCCGTTTATAGACCCTTACAAATTAAAAGATAAGCTTAGCAGAAGGGAAACAGAAGGTTGTATATTCCGGATTCATAATTTCATTCCAGCATTCAATAAATACAAGGATGAATATTGCAACGGGATCCAGATACATGTTACAGATCCTGCAAAGTACCGCCCTGTCGGGGTCGCACTGGAACTGTTTGATGCTATAATTGAAACTTCACCCCAGGGTGCCCTTCAGTTCAATCTGCCGCCTTATGAGTACGAGACAAGGCTGATGCCATTCGACATATTATCCGGTGATTCTTTAATGAGACAGACGCTCAGCGAACGGCTTCCGCTAAGGGATGAAAAAGAGAGATGGCTCTCCGATATTGAATTATTTCTGAATGAATTTAGTCAGATGTCAGTATACCCTGAATGAAAAGGTTTATCGGTATCCTTCAGATCTTCAGATTAGCTTTAGCTACAATTGCTGAAAGTTTTTCAACAAGCTGGTCAGGATAAATAGGCTTTATTATGTAATCATCAAAATCAGAAGATCTTATTTTTTCGAGATCATCAGCAAGGCTGTAGGCAGTCTGTGCAATTATTTTGCCTTTATGCTCCGACTTTTTTATTTTCGTTGCTGCAGCATATCCGTTAAGGACTGGTAATTGTATATCCATAAGGATCAATGCAATATCGGGATTCCCCTCAGCTATTCCAACAGCTTCGCTTCCATCTCCGGCATTAATTAAAACTGCTCCTGTCCTTTCGAGTATTTTATTCAGGTAGAGCCTGCTTGGAAGATCGTCTTCAACGATCAGAATCTTTTTCCCCTTTAGAATTGAATTTTCCATTTGATAATTTGTTCATTCGAATAATCCGTCATCACGCAGAAGAAGTAATATTGCAGATTGAGGGACAACAATATATTTCTCTTTGTTGAACTCTATCTCTATGGCATTGCTCTGAAGATAAACAGCCTGGTCTCCCTCCTTTGGCTGTAAAGGCACGTATTTTGGTTCTTCTGTCCTGTTCTTCCATGGTTCATCAGTATCGTTAACGGAGGGTATAGGGTAGCCTGGTCCAACCTTGAGAACATAACCGATCTGCACCTTTTCATTTTCATTTACACCGGGTGGAAGATACAAACCGCTTTTTGTTTTTGACTGAGGGGTTTTAGGTTTAATAAGTATCCTGTCACCTATCACAATAAGCTTCTGAAGATCCTTTTCATCAAGTAGCACACTCATCAGATAATCGTTAATCAGCAAATTTAGTTTTTTTTGTCAGAAATTCTAAGCCGAACGCCGGATTTAGTAATATTGCATTAATAATCAAAGTATTTTTTGAGGAACAGGAATCATTGACAAAATTTTTAAAATCGCTCGAAAATCAATTTTTTCTTGGGCATGATTTCTGATACTCATAAAAATAAATTCCGGCCCTGACTATTACTAATGGATAAACCTGATACATACAAAACAATAAAATCTCCCTCGGAAGGATTGTACAAAGAAAAAGGAAGCAGGTTCATTGCATTTGCCTGGCCTGCCGGGAATGAGGCGGAGGTTAAATCAATCCTGGACGAAACAAGAAGAAAATATCATGATGCAAGACATCATTCCTACAGCTATGTTATCGGCGCTGGTTCGGAAACATGGAGGGTCAATGATGACGGTGAACCATCGGGAACAGCCGGAAGACCAATACTTGGGCAAATCAGGTCATTCGGGCTGACAAACGTACTTGTTGTTGTATCAAGGTACTTCGGGGGCAAATTACTTGGGGCGAGCGGACTGGCTAACGCATATAAGGCAGCAGCCAGATCAGCCCTGTCAAATGCTGAAATAACAGAAAGAATAATAACGGAGAATTTTGAGTTGATTTTCCCATATCAATCACTCAGCATTGTTATGAAAATCCTGAAGGAATACAATGTTGAACAGGCAGAGCATAAATTTGATACAGAATGCAGAATGGTGATCCAGATCAGGTTATCATTGAAAGAAACAGTTATGCCACACCTCTCAAGGATTGAAAATCTTTCAGTAAAACCCTTATCCTGAAACTATCCTGCAAGCAGAAAAATCTTCAGGGTGATCTGACATTGTATTGTAAAAGTTGTTAATTAATTATCAACATGTAAGCCCTGAATAGCAATTCTTAAGTAATTTTGATCATATGCAAGATTCAGCTCATTAATCAGGTAATTCAATGAAAGACAGGAGCTTAGTATCAATTGACGATTTCACGACCGGGGAGATCCTTGAAACTCTTGACCTGGCAGAAGAGTTTGAAAAAAAACCTGTACAAAAATTACTTGAAGGCAAGGTGATTTCTACATTGTTCTTTGAACCTTCAACCCGTACACGCCTTAGTTTTGAAAGTGCAATCAACAGGTTAGGCGGAAAAATTGTTGGTTTTGCAGATTCAAACACTTCAAGTGTTTCGAAAGGCGAAACACTTCATGATACAATTAAAATGGTCAGCAGCTACAGCGACCTGATCGTCATGAGACATCCAGTTGAGGGAAGCGCCAGATATGCCAGTGAAATAGCTTCCGTCCCTGTAATAAATGCCGGGGATGGAGCCAATCAGCACCCTACCCAGACTATGCTTGACCTGTACTCAATAAGGAAGACACAGGGCACTCTTGACAACCTGAATATTTTCATGGTGGGGGATCTGAAATACGGAAGGACAGTTCATTCACTAATGATGGCGATGTCGAGGTGGAACACTACATTCAACTTCATTTCTCCGGAAGAATTAAAGATGCCTGATGAGTTCAAGCTATACCTCGAGAACCTTGGGTTGAAGTACTATGAACATTCGGATTTTACAGATATAATTTCGAGGGCTGATATTATTTACATGACAAGGGTTCAGAAGGAAAGGTTTTCAGATCCGATAGAATATGAGAAGGTCAAGAATGTTTATGTGCTGAGAAATTCAATGCTTAATAATACGAAACAATCAATGCGTATTCTTCATCCCCTGCCGCGTGTCAATGAAATTAATCCTGATGTTGATTCCAACCCGAAAGCATACTATTTTGACCAGGCGCTTAATGGTGTTTTTACTAGGCAGGCAATACTCTGCAAATTATTGGGGTTAAAATAAATCATCTGTAATATGAAGGAGCCAAAGCAATTAAGTGTGAGTGCGATCGAGAACGGAACAGTGATTGACCATATTCCTGCGAAAAACCTCTTTAAGGTCATTCAGATACTTGGACTCGACAGATCCGATAATCAGATAACTTTCGGGACAAACCTTGAAAGCAAGAAGCTGGGGAAAAAAGCAATTATCAAGATCTCAGGAAAATTCTTTGAGGATGCTGATATAAACAGAATCGCCCTTGTGGCGCCAGATGCAAAGCTCAATATAATAAAAGATTACGAGGTCGTTGAGAAAAAGGTCGTTGAAGTACCTGACCATATTACTGGGATCGCAAAATGCATGAATCCGAAATGCATAACAAACTATGAGCCTGTTAAAACAAGGTTCCGGGTTGTTTCCAAAAAAAATGTGGCCCTGAAGTGCCACTATTGTGAAAAAATAACCAACCAGGAAAATCTTCAGATAGTATAGAAGCTTATTCTTTATTCTTATCTCAGCCTTTCATAAGACCTGATAAGTTTGTCATCCTTTCTTATGCTCCTGTAAGCGAGATAAGATGATATAAGCATCAGCAATGGAAGCAAAAGATTTACACTGTACATTAACTCTGCATTGAATTCAGAAGATACGCTGTAAGCATACCAGATCAAAACAAGGATAAGTAAGGCTGAGATGCATAGCAGTCCTGCAGCCAGCTTAAGCTGAATTTTTCTGTTCCTGAACAAAAAGATTGTTATCACTGAGACAACCAAGATCATTACTATAATTACCGCCGGTGCAAATATGATACCGACATTCTCAATTGCACCAGTGGACCCGGTCTTCTGTAAATCTCCAATCCTTATTGAATATACGTTATCTGAACCATCGGTGAATGACAGTAATGTCCCGCTAAGGAAAATTGCAGAAAGCAGTGCTGTTATAAAAAGATAAACGGATTGTATGCGCTGAATCATTGTCGTTATTATTGATTTGTGCAAAAGTAATCTGTTTTAGGATATCTGTTATAATCATTACTTGATCATATCTGAAAGATATTATTACTATTTTATGAATATTTAACAAATTTTAAAAAACCTGAATAGACTATACCCTTTGAATTTTCTACCTTTGTGGATTCCAATTTCCGGCTCGTATATCATTGAACCAAATCAGACAGAAAGTGTCTTACCGGAAATGAAAACATTTAGTCATTCAAGCATCATGAATAAAAAAAGAATCAGGATAATAGTTTCAATATTAATTATAGCTGTAATTGCTGTTTTAATATTTTTCCCAAAACTCAAACCCTTATTTGCATCAGATTCATCTGGAGAAAGCAGGCCGGGTCAGGGACCGGGAAGGGGCCCGATGCGAGGACCTGCGAGGGAAGCTCTCCTTGTCAGCGGTTATATGATACAACCACAGGAACTGAGTGATCTGTATAAAAGTACAGGGACCCTGCGACCTGATGAAGATGTAGAACTGGCTTTTGAAACATCCGGGAAAATTGTCGGGATAAATTTCACAGAAGGCACGAGGGTAAAAAAAGGGGATCTGCTGGCTAAGATAAATGACAAGCCATTGCAGGCTCAGCTTGAAAAGCTGAATGCCCAGAGAAAGCTTGCCGAAGAAAAAGAATTCAGACAAAGAAGCTTACTCAACAAGGATGCCATCAGCCAGGAAAGTTACGACCAGATTGTTACAGAGCTTCAGACAAACCAGGCAGACATAAATCTTGTGAAGGCTCGTATATCGGAAACAGAATTGCGTGCACCTTTTGATGGCATTATCGGATTAAGGAATGTAAGCGAAGGCAGCTATACAAATCCATCCACAAAAGTAGCCAGGCTCGTAAAGATTAGTCCGATCAAGATAGAATTCTCAATACCTGAAAAATATGTAAACCAGGTCCAGATAGGATATCCTCTTACTTTTTCAGTTGATGGCACAAACAAGACTTATGAAGCGCAGGTATACGCAGTTGATCCTCAGATAGAAGAAGCAACAAGAAGCATTGTGATAAGGGCTATACATCCGAACAAGTCCGAAGAACTGAAACCGGGGCGTTTTGTAACTGTAACCCTGTTGCTGTCGCGCATAGATAATGCAATTGCCGTACCTGCCGAAGCTATAATTCCGGAAATGGAGGGAGAAATGGTATTTGTTTACAAAAAGGGCAAAGCTTCAGGCATAAGAGTTAAGACCGGCCTCAGAACAGAATCATTGGTTCAGATTGTTGACGGACTGAATTACGGGGACACTGTCCTTACAACCGGCATCCTTCAGTTAAGGCAGGATCTGTCTGTGAAACTTGATACCCTATTCAGAAATTTAGCAGTTAATTAATCCGCAATGAGTCTATCATCATTAAGTATAAACCGACCCGTTCTTGCATCGGTATTCGCCATAGTCATAATACTCTTCGGTATTGTTGGATTTACTTTTCTTGGCATTCGTGAGTTCCCAAGCGTGGATCCGGCTATAATATCGGTTAATGTATCCTACCCCGGAGCTAATTCCGATGTTATAGAGACACAGATCACCGAGCCTCTTGAGCAATCAATAAACGGTATTCCCGGAGTAAGGACATTAACAAGTGTCAGCAGCCAGGGAAGCAGCAGAATAACAGTTGAATTTGAACTTTCAGTTGATCTTGAGACTGCTGCCAATGATGTAAGGGATAAAGTTTCCCAGGCTCAGAGACGTCTGCCTCAGGACTGTGATCCTCCAACTGTTACAAAGGCTGATGCTGATGCAAATCCTATATTGTTCCTGACTGTGGAGAGTCAGAAGAGATCATTGCTGGAGCTATCGGAAATTGCAGATCTTACTTTAAAAGAGCAGCTTCAGACTGTTTCGGGAGTAAGTGCCATAAACATCTTTGGGGAAAAAAGATATTCAATGCGTCTCTGGATGGACCCGGCTAAATTAGCCGGTTATGGTCTCACTCCGATGGATGTCCGCAGTGCGATATCAAGAGAAAACGTGGAACTTCCTTCCGGAAATATTGAAGGTACCACAACTCAGCTAACAATCCGCACATTGGGACTTATGACAACGCCCCAGGAGTTTAATGATCTGATAATTAAACAGAATGGAAGCCAGATCGTAAGGTTCAAGGATGTGGGAAGAGCTGAACTGGGTTCAGAAAATATCAGGAGCATACTTAAAAATGATGGTGTTCCGATGGTGCAGCTTGCTGTAGTCCCGCAGCCAGGATCAAATCACATCGAGATAGTTGATGAAATCTACAGGAGACTGGAGTACATAAGAAAGGATCTCCCTGATGATGTCAGAGTGAGTGTTAATTATGATAATACTGAATATATACGATCGTCAATAAAGGAGGTTCAGCATACAATATATATTGCATTCGCCCTTGTTGTTGTAATTATCTATTTCTTCCTCCGGAGCTGGAGAGCAACACTGATACCGATACTTGTAATTCCTGTTTCACTTATCGGATCATTTTTCATAATGTACCTTGCAGGCTTTTCAATAAATGTTCTGACGCTTCTCGCTATCGTTCTTGCAATTGGCATAGTTGTCGATGATGCAATAGTTGTGATGGAAAATATATATGTAAAGGTTGAATCAGGCAAGCCGCCAAAACAGGCAGGCCTTGAAGGATCCCAGGAAATATTCTTCGCAATAATCTCAACAACAATAACTCTTGTATCGGTATTCTTCCCTATTGTTTTCCTTCAGGGTATCACCGGGCGCCTTTTCCGGGAATTCGGTATTGTGATGGCAGGAACTGTAACTATTTCAGCATTTCTGGCGCTTACTTTAACACCAATGGTGTCATCAAAACTGCTGAGGCATGAAAAAAAGCATAGCTGGTTCTACAGAAAAACAGATCGTTTTTTTAATAACCTGAACGAAGTTTACAGGAAGGGTCTTGAATCATTTCTTGAGCACCGCAATTATGCTTTTGCAATACTATTAGCAGCAGTCATTCTGATAGGGCTGCTCTGGAAAGTGATCCCTGCTGAGATGGCTCCGCTGGAAGACAGGTCACAGATAACTGTAAATATGACAGCTGCAGAAGGAGCTGTTTATGAATACATGCTTGCATATGCCGATGACCTTGAATTGCTTGTCGAGGAAACAGTCCCGGAGAGGATCAGGTACACCACAATGGTGAGAGGCGGAACTTCAGCAAATATGAGAATAGTTCTCAGCAAACCTGATGAAAGAAGACGAACACAGCAGCAGATAGCAGATCAGCTGTCTGTTGACCTGAGATCAAAAACAAAAGCCAGAGCTTTTGTCGTACAGCAGTCAACTTTCGGAGGGAGGCGGGTCGGAATGCCTGTGCAATATGTCCTTCAGGCTACATCTATAGAAAAATTAAGGGAAATCCTGCCGCCTTTTATGGCAAAAGTCATGGAAAGTACTGTCCTGCAACAGGCTGATGTCAACCTTAAATTCACAAAACCGGAGCTAAGGATCCATTTAAACAGGGAAAAAGCAATTACAATGGGTGTCTCGACACAGAATATTGGCCAGACCCTTCAGTTAGCTCTAAGCGGACAGCGTTTCGGTTATTTCTTCATGAACGGCAAACAATATCAGATCCTTGGTGAGCTGGCCCGTGAGGACAGGAACAAACCTCTTGACCTGAAATCATTATATGTCAGGAACAGCCGCGGCGACATGATCCAGTTTGATAATCTTGTGACATTGACTGAAGAGACTGCTCCGCCTCAGCTCTACAGATACAACAGGTTTGTGGCTGCAACAATTTCAGCTGGTCTTGTCAAGGGAAAAACAATAAGTG
>JAEAME010000514.1_pt1 | contig 38478 bp, 33 predicted proteins | sample 8958731 | NCBI WGS metagenome assembly JAEAME01 (sample SAMN16933194, study PRJNA681113) | bioreactor sludge metagenome | isolation source: anerobic bioreactor sludge (Control) | place: India:Bengaluru | collected 2018-10-24
CTTTAAGAACCCGGCTGGCCATCTGCTCCACGTCTTCGCGTACGGAAACGTCGGCTGCGAGAGCGAGGGATTTCGATCCGAAACTTGCCAGTTCTTCGCATGTTTCATTGAGAAGCCCGTCATCCACGATCTTGTCGCATACAGAAACATCCGCTCCGGCTTTTGCATAGGCGATGGCGACCGCCCAGCCGATGCCTCTCCTCGCCCCGGTTATTATGGCGGATTTGCCCTTCAAGCAATCATTGTTCATGCCTTTCTCCGATCAATCAATCTGACAAATTTTCGTGGTTCTCCAAGATTGCGGCCACAAAGACTGTCTGTCTGTCATGTGTCTCGCACACGATTCCAGAGCCGGCCCTTTCAAAAATTTCCATGTGTGATTGAAAGGGACTGTGGATTATAATCCCCCACTTCGCCCCTCTCCGGCGCGGCAATTCTATTTTAAGAGGAGTCAGAAAATGAATCGATCTCTTTCTTCCCGTTGGTTGATCGCAGCATTCGGATTTCTGTTTTTCACCGCAGGATTTATTATCGCGCAGGAACAGGGCGCTTACCAGCCGCATGTAGGTCAACCCGGCAAGGATGTGGTCTGGGTTCCCACGAACGAAGGCCTCGTCGGCAAGATGCTTGATATGGCAAAGGTGACGCCGCAGGATTATGTCATCGATCTCGGTTCCGGCGACGGCCGTACCGTCATCGCGGCCGCAAGGCGCGGCGCGCGCGCGCACGGCATCGAATACAACCCTGATATGGTGGACCTGTCCATACGCAACGCTGCGGAAGCCGGAATGAGCGACAAAGCCACGTTTGCGAAAGCCGACCTTTTCGAGAGCGATTTCTCCAAGGCTACCGTCATCACCATGTTTCTGCTGCCCGACATCAATCTCCGCCTACGCCCCACGCTGCTGAACCTGAAGCCCGGTACGCGCATCGTGTCGAACAGTTTCACGATGGAAGACTGGCAGGCGGACGATACTGCGCACATGGAAGGGGATTGCACGACGTGGTGCACGGCCTATCTGTGGATCGTTCCGGCGAAAGTAGAAGGGAAATGGCGCCTGCCGGACGGACAGCTGGAATTCACACAGCAGTTCCAGGTTATCAAGGGCAGGCTGGAATCGGGCGAGAAGAGCCTGCCTATAGCCGGCAAACTCAATGGCGACGAGATCCAATTCAGCATAGGCGAAACCGAGTACACCGGGCGGGTGAATGGAAACACGATCACGGGAATGGCCCAAAAAGCTTCCGGATCGAGCGAATGGAGCGCAACGCGCGAGCAGTGAGGCAGTAGGCAGTAGGCTGTTAGCAGTTGCCAGTCGTCAGTCAAGCGGATAATTGTTGATTATTTTCGGATTTAGTGATTCGCACGCTGTAAAGATTGCCCACTGCCCACTGCCGACTGCCTGCTGCTGACTGCTAACTTCCTCCCAAGCCTCTCGGCCAGAAGGCTGCAGTTTCGGACAATCTCAGCAATTTCCGCTTTCGTGATGTCGTCCAGATGAATGCCGGCGATGACGCACACGGGCCTTCTGAGTTTCCGGCATAGTTCGTGCGCCGTGTTGACGGCGACGACGTCGTCCTTGTGGCCGAGCCTCGTGATGACCGAGGTGGATGCCCTGTTCTGCTCATGACAGAAATCGGCCACGGCGACCGCCCCAAGATGTCCCTGGCCGTTGAGCAGGTACACGACAAGATCTCTTCCGATCCATCGGGCCGAAAGGCTGACCTTCGCGCGCCCTTTACCCGCGCTGAGAAAAATGGATTTCATGTCCGGTCGCCGGATCCCGGCCACCGCCGGAATAGATTGTGTTCGATGTCGAACAGGTCGAGCGCCTTGCCCACTGTGTGGTCAACAACGTCCATGATGGTTTTTGGCATGTGGTAAAAGGCCGGCAGCGGCGGCATGATGATGCCTCCCATTTCCGTTACGCTGACCATGTTTCTTAAATGCACGAGATGAAGGGGCGTTTCGCGGACGAGCAGCAGCAATTTGCCCCGCTCCTTGAGCGTGACGTCGGCGGCGCGCGTCAGCAGATTGTCTGCATAGGCGTGCGCCAGCGCCGATAGAGTCTTCATGCTGCAGGGTGCGATGATCATGCCCTCCCGCCGGAATGATCCGCTTGCGAGACAGGCGCCGATATCATCGTGCGGGTAACAGCAACTGGCCAGCGCCCTGATTTCCTCCGCCTTGAATTGTGTTTCAAGCTCGATGGTTTTTTCGCCCGCCGGTGAAATAATCAGGTGCGTTTCAATATCCCTGATCGCGGACAGAACCTGGAGCAGGCGAATGCCGTAAATCACTCCGGTTGCGCCGTTCATGCCGATAATCAGTCTCAATACCGTTCGCTCCTGTATGCACTCCTAATATAACCCCAAGTTTGCATGACTCAAAGAGAACACGGCGAATTTGCGCTAATGACCCGTAACGATTGAATCGTTATCGGGACTAGACATTGTTCCAGCGCTGGAGGCGCGGAGCAGCACATCCCAGGGTTGAAGAGACCGCGAAAGCGGTCTCTGAAACCCTGGGGATGAAATGCGATCCGGTGAAGCCCTGAAGGGGCGATGCAGAAAAACCTGCGCCGCCCTTACAGGGCTTTTTCCCCACCTGAAATTCCCAGGGCTTGCGCCCTGGGCTGTGCTGCTCCGCGCTTTCAGCGCTGCGGAGAAAAGCGTTCACGTATCATATATTTTTCAGGAATATTCACATCTCCGGGCTGTCGTGTGGGTGGTAGTAGAGGTGCTTGTGATTGGTTTTTCGGTATCATAAATAGGAGAATGGATCTAACCCGTCATATTACTTGTTGAAGGGCGTTGCGGGACTGCTGCTATACTAACAACTTGGACTACGCATACACATACGGCGATACTCGCAATCTTTATCTGAACGTCACCAACAGGTGTACCAACCGGTGCTCGTTTTGCGTGCGCTATCGGGCTGAAGGCCTGGGGGGCGCCGTGCTTTGGGGCGGAGACGAACCTGATTTGGAGAAACTGCAGACTGCGGTACTAAGGAAAGGTTCGTTACAGGATTTCCGGGAGTTTATCTGGTGCGGCTACGGCGAACCGACGTTCCGCCTGGATCTGATTCGGGATGCTGCTCCCTGGCTTAGAAGCGCCGGAGCGACGATTCGCCTCAACACCAATGGCCATGCCTGTCTGATTCATAGCCGCGACGTAATGGCAGAGCTTGGCCCGGCGGTCGATGAGGTGTCGGTTTCCCTGAATGCCCCCAATCGCAAGAGATATGTGGAATTGTGCCGGCCTGACCCGCGCTTCTTTGCCGCGGCAGGAGACGAAGTCTTAAACCCGGATTCAGCCTGGGAGGCAATGCTGGACTTCCTGACGCGTGCGCCGGTCTATTTTGAAAAAGTGCAGGCGAGCGTGGTGGGATTCATGCTTGCGAATGACGAGATAGAATCCTGCAGACTGTTGGCCCGCTCCCTCGGCATAAAGTACTTCAGAGTACGTTAGTCGGCTTACCGGGCGGTCCAGCCGCCGTCGATTACGAGCTCCGATCCGGTCATGAACTTTGACTCGTCCGAGGCTAGGTAAAGAACGCCGTATGCCACATCCTCCGGTTCGCCGAAATGCCCCATGGCGTGCCACCCCAGGGCGGTCTTATATTTATTCTCATCATTCTTCAGGTCGTCGGCCATCCGGGTGTTGATGACTCCGGGGTAGATGGAATTAATGCGGATATTGTAGTCATACCCGGCCTTGGAGCACTCGATCGCCGCCGCTTTTGTGAACGACCGCACACCGCCTTTGCTGGCGTGATATGCCGCAGCGTCCGGATTCCCGATCAGGCCCGCAACGGAAGCGATATTGATAATGGATCCGCCGCCGCTTTCTCTCATCGCTTCGATCGCGAATCTGGTGCCCAGGAAAACGCCGTCCAGATTCACGCTCATCAGCCACCGCCATTCGGCAAGCGATGTATCCTCGATTTTCTTATAGATAATGACTCCTGCATTATTTACCTGGATATCCAGCCTGCCGAACTCCTCAATCGTCCGATGCATGACCTGGTGCCACGCGTCCTCGCTGCTGACATCGTGCCGAACACAGACGGCGCTGCCTCCGGCAGAACGTATCTCTTCGGCGACATTCCGTATGGTATCTTCGTCGATATCCGTGACGACGACCTTCGCCCCCTCTTTGGCCAGCAGCAGAGCCTCCGCCCTGCCAAGCCCTCCAGCGCCTCCCGTAACGATTGCTACCTTGTCTTTGACCCGGTCCATCGGCATCCCTTTCCAGGAAAGTATCGGGGCGCGCCGCAGATTGCCTGTCCGGTCAACCTGACTTGCTCCCCGTTTCCTGTCCACAGGATTGTACGCCGGTTGACCGTTGCCATCAGCAACATAATGGGTGACTCCTCGATTCATTGAATCGTTTATTTTTTTCAAGCAGGTCCGGGCTTTTGCCCGGACCCTGCTTGCACGGCCAGAAGGATATGCCAAATTTGCAGCATTTTTTCCGTTTGTTGGAATCCCGGCCTTTACCTCTGCGCCACGGTGATGATGCTGGGAGTTTGTACTGCCTGGCTTCTCAGCTCTCTTTCGAGGCTCTGTACCTTGAGAGTCGCCTTGTAGCCATGGATGGCGACGGCGGACAGGAAGAGCTTTTGCCCGTATTTGTTAAAAACCAGCTGGTTGGCCGTCGTATCCTTTTCTTTCCCGGCGGTCGTCATGAGAATTCTGTTGTCTGCGCCCTTCGGTGCCCAGACGTTGACGAGAGAGCCGATGGCGTGGCTGTCGCGATTCATGTCGAATCGGTATTCGCCGGCGGGAAACAGGTGATTGTCCACGTAAAAGGCGAATGGAACCTCGATACGCATGTTTTCTCCTGCCAATGTGAAACCTGCCATCAAGCCGAACATAGCCACGAAACTCAAAACAACCAGATTCTTTTTCATAAATCCCCCCGTTTTTTTTGTGCGGTACGTTTCCAATCCCCCCTGGTATTTGGTCTTTCCGCTCTTTCTGATTCATTAATACGGTGCGGGCGTCCCAGCTTGCTGTGAGGGTTTTGTGAGGGATTTGTTGATGGTCCAGGCCAAAAGCCGGCCAATGTCGGTATCGCTGTCGGAATCGGCATCGGGAATCGCTGTAAGAAGGTCAAACATAAATGCCGAATCCCGATGGCGATTCTCGATGCCGATAACGACCCGGGCGGTCGGTGGAGACCTTCAATCACAGCAGCTTTAGCAGTTCTTTGTAGCGCTTGAAGCGGCGAAGGGGATCGAGATTGCTGTCGTGCAGGAGCCAGTTTCTGTGCTTCAGGCCGCAGGCCACCGATTTCTCGAGGGAATCCATCGCATCTTCGTACCGATGAGCCAGGGATTGTATGCATGCGACGTTGTATAAGACCATCGGCTCGTCCGGATCGATAGCCAGTGCCTGTTTCGCCCACTCCAATCCCTGCTCGTATTCGCCGAGCCCGACGAGGCCGTTCGCTCCCATATACAGAGCGCGCGTGTCGTCGGGGTGCATTTTGAGTCTGGATTCAACCGCCTGTACGCCTCGCCGGCGCGACGCCGCTGCCTTTTCTTCGTCGCCCAGATCCGCATAGATCTGGGCGACGAGCAGCGGGGCCTGGTAGTCCTGAGGATTGACTTCGATCGATTTTTCGTACAATTGAATCGTTTTCTCCAGCTTGCCCTGTTCGAAGCAAATCCGGGCATAAAAGTAATAGGCTTCAAACAGAGTCGGATCCAGGCGAATGGCCTGCTCGAATTCCGATTCGGCTTCCTCGAAGGTTTTTTTCAACGAGCATGCCACTCCTCTCGCGGCGTGCGCTTCGGCGGAATCCGGATCCAGTTCCAGGGCTTTCCGGCTCATGCGGTCCGCTTCTTCACGATGGGTGTCGCGGCTTCCGGCGTGCATGAACAAAAACGAGCAGCAGTCTGCAGTTCCGGCATACGCGCGGACGTAGGTCGGATCGAGTTCAATGGCCCGGGTATACATCTTGAGGGCAAACTCCACACCCCGGTTTTTGTACTGATAAAAAAACTGCTTGCCCCGGAGGTAATAGTCATAGGCTTCCAGATCCGTTGTCGGCGCTTTGCTCAAAGCGATGCTTTCTCTCGGAGTAAGAGCGACTTTGAGCGTGGCCGCAATGCTGCGCGCGATTTCGTCCTGGATCGTAAATATATCTTTCAGTTCGCGGTCATAGCTCTCAGACCAGAGGTGGCATCCGTCCTCCGCGTTGATCAACTGGGCGGAGATGCGCAGTTGATTGCCCGCCTTGCGCACGCTCCCTTCCAGCACAGTGTTCACACCCAGCTTTCTTCCTATCGAGCGGATGTCTTCCTGTTTTCCTTTATAGGCGAACGATGATGTACGGGAAGATACGCGCAGTCCTTTGATGCGCGTGAGACAGTTGATGATCTCCTCGGATATGCCGTCGCAGAAATACCCCTGATCCTTCGCGGGACTGATATCGGCAAACGCCAGCACCGCAACGGATCCCCTGGATTCGGCCGCCGGCGCCTTTTTCGTGACTGCCGCTATCAGACGGTATCCTCTTCGGGCGATGGTCTGGATGATCTGCGGATTCTTGGCGTCGTCTCGGAAAGCCTTTCGCAGCTCGGCAATGGAGTATCTCAGGACTTCATCGCTGACATACGTGTCCGGCCAGACGGCCTGGATGATCTGCTCTTTCGCCAGAACTTCTCCGGGGAAATCGGCAAGGTAGGCCAGCACCTCGATGACCTTTGGCTCTACGCAAACCTTTTCGTTCGCCCGTGTGATGCAATTCAGGTTGGGTTCGACCAGCCACTCGCCAACGTGGAATTCGCGAGCCATTCAAATCTCCTTTAACATTTGGGGATCCAGGCTCTTATTAACGATTATGATGCCCGTTTAGTTCCTCAATTTTCTCAGTTCCCGACGGAGGATTTTTCCCTGGGGAGTTTTGGGCAGATCGGCTACAAAGCGGATCGCTTTGGGCACCTTATAGCGCGCCATCCGTTCCTTGCAGAAGGCGATCAGTGACGCTTCGTCCGCGTTCATGCCCGGTTTCAGCGTCACAAAAGCCGTCACCGCCTCCCCATATTCATGATGGGGCAATCCGACCACACCGCATTCGTTCACCGCCTTGTGCTGGTGCAGAAGGTCCTCCACTTCTTTCGGATACACGTTTTCGCCGCCGGTGATCACGATGTCTTTGATCCGGTCGACGATATACAGATACCCTTCGTCGTCGAAGACGCCCACGTCGCCCGAATGGAACCAGCCGTTGCGCAGGGCCATGGCCGACTCTTCGGGCTGTTCGAAGTAACCCTTCATGATGTTGGGACCGCGTATGATGATTTCGCCGCTTTCTCCCTGTTTCATCTCTCTGTCATTGGCATCGACGACCCTCAGCTCGATAATCCCCGCAGGCATGCCGATGGAACCGATCTTGTGGCGGAAGAGATGATTAAACGTCACGATGGATGCGGCTTCCGTCATGCCGTACGCTTCGTGGATAGGGATGCCGAACGCCTCGTGCCACTGGCGCACGATCTCCGCCGGCATGCTGGTGCCGCCCGAAAACACATAGCGCAAGCTCTCCAGCCGTTTGCGGGATTGGGGATTATTCAGGATCCGTATAAAAATCGTCGGCACGGCATAAAAGCGCGTGACTTTGCGCTCGATGACGGAGGCCACCACCCTGTCCATGTCGAAACCCGGAAAAAGTATCAGCGTCGCGCATCCGGAGAAGTACGTGTGCATGATATGGCATTGCGCGAAAACGTGGTTCAGAGGAAGGAAGTTGACGCCGATGTCCTCCGGCACGAGCCTTTCGTGAAACGCAACGTTCTGTGCGCTGTAAAGCAAATTCCTGTGCGTCAGCATCGCGCCCTTGGGAGTGCCCGTCGTCCCTCCCGTGTAAAGAATGGACGCGACGTCGTCGCCCGAGGTCTCTAATCCGGACTGGATCGGGAAGGCACTTTCACCTCGCAGAATGGACTGTAACGCTTCATTGTGTTCGACGACGATCGTTTCGCGGACCGATGGAATTTTTCCGGAAGCGGGCAGCTGATCGCGGAGAGCCTCGGATGTGACCAGAATGGATGAGCGGGAATCGTTTACCACGCCGGTCATTTCATCCTTTTTGTAGGCGCCGGGGACGCAGACGGAAATCGCTCCAAGCCTGGCGACTCCGTAATACAACATGATCCACTCCGGCCGGTTGGCCATGTAGATGGACACCCGGTCGCCTTTTGATACTCCGAGGGAAGCCAGGTATCCGGCCGTTTGCTCGACGATCCTGTGCATTTCGGCATAGGTGTAGCCCCGATCGCCGAAGATCAGCGCATTTTTATCGGGGAAATAGAGCGCCGCATTAGTGAATTCGTCAGCAACGTTCATTACGGTCCCTTCTGTTACTGGAAGCTGCCCGGCAAGGCCGTGGACATGAATGGGATGTACGTGATCAGCAGTACGCCTGCCAGAAGCACCAGCAAAATCGGTATGATCGATCGCCAGACGACGGGCATCGCCTTATCGAAACGATACGATGAAAGAAACAGGTTCATGCCCACCGGTGGCGTCAGGTAGCCCAGTTCGAGGTTCGCCAGAAAAATGACGCCCAGATGCACGGGATGGATCCCGAATGCCGCGCCGATCGGCACCAGGAGCGGTACAACCACGATGATCGCCGAGAAGATGTCCATCAGGCAGCCCACGATGAGCAGGAAAACATTCAGCGCCAGAAGGAATACCAGCGGCGAATGGACAGAACTCTGAACCCAGGTGATCAGCTGCTCAGGCACCTGCGCCTGGATCAGGTATCCCGTGAAGCCCAGTGCGACTCCCAGAATAATGAGGATGGCGCCTACGAGCAGACCGCACTCTTTCATCACGCGGGGCAGGTCCCGGGTAATGCTCAAATCCCTGTATACGAGTGATTCCACGACGAAGGCGTACAGCGCCGTGATCGCCGAAGCTTCCACTGCGGTAGCCAGTCCGCTGAACAACGCGATGCAGGCGACAATCGGAAGGAGCAATTCCCACTTGGCGCTCCACAGCGCGCCCCTCGCCTCCGCCCAGCTGAAGGCCTTTCTTTCAACCGGCGACATCCGCGGACTCTGCGCAATTCCCCAAATGCCGGCGGCAATCACCATCAGGACTCCGGGAAGCAGGCCACCGAGAAACATCTGGTTTATGTCGATGTTGGCGATGATCGCATACAGAATAACGGGGAGGCACGGCGGGAACAGCAGGCCAATGGATCCGGAGCCCGTTAGGAGTCCGAGCGCATTCTTTTCTGAGTAATGCGCGGCCAGCAGGACCGGCATGAGCAGTCCTCCCAGAGCCAGAATAGTGACCCCCGAAGCTCCCGTGAAGCTGGTAAAGAAAGCACAGACTAGCACTGCCGCGATCGCAGGCCCTCCGCGGAAATGCCCCACCAGTGCCTGGAAAACACGGACAAGCCTTCTGGCAGCTCCGCCTTCGGCAAGCAGGTAACCCGCCAGGGTGAACATCGGAATTGCAGGCAGCGATGCGTTGGTGACCTGCTGATAATGCCGGATCGGCATCATCTCGATCGGGATTGCTTCTCCCCAGAGAAGGATCAGCGCGGCGCCGCCCAATGTAACAAAAATGGGCGCGCCCAGGATGGTAGCAGCCAGCAGGCCAATAAGGGCGGGAATGACCATTCGGGAGGGATCCAGGGGCAACCACACGGCAGCGATCAAAATCACGGCGGCGATCAGGGCCGCCGCAATCCGTCCTTTCCAACCCTCAGCCGCATGGTGGATGAGCCGGAATGCAATGGCCGCAAAACCCAAAGGAAGGATGGATTGCGGTATCCATATGGGCACTCCATAGGCAAGGATGTTGCCTGCTTCGCGCTGTTGGAGAACAAATTTGCAGCTGGCAATGAGAAGCACCACAGTCACAGCCACTGCAATAGCCCCGCTGAAGAACCTGGCCGATGTCTTCCATCGTCCCTTCAAAAACGCGGTTACCGTGGACAGTGAGAGAAGACGCGCCTCACGCGCGGCTATCGCGCCTCCTATCATGCAGATGAAGAGCGTCAGGTGGCATTGAATCGCGGTCGATCCGCGAACGACTATAGTCGTGGATCGCAGAGCCATATCCACGACAGGGAGGAGGACCATCAGGCTCAGGCAAAAAGCCATCAGGAGATTCTCGGCTTTCCACACCCCGCCTCTCCAGAAGCCTGAGGTTTCCTCACGGACGCCCAGTCCAGCAGCCTCTTCCGCGACGCCTCCGCTCATTTTCCTGCTCCTTTTGCGCGGTACTCTGCGACGAGCCGTTGCACTTCATCGAAGATATCCGCCGGCACAACCTTTCCCCGTATCTCCGGATAGATGACTTTGGTCAAACGCTGCCACTCCGCTTCGGCCTGCGGAGTGAGCTGATTTACGATGAGCCCCTTCTTCTGCATCGCGGCGATCGATTCCTCGTCCTCCTTCCGGTCGCTCGCGCGAATCTTGGTCCCGGCCGCGGACGCCGCGTTACGGAACTGCTTCTGCAGGTCCGGAGGTACCTTATCCCACGTGTCTTTGCGAATGATGGCTGCGCCCGAGAGCACGGTCCACTTCAAGGCCAGCATGTGCTTGGCGACTGTATAGCACTGGCCCAGCATGGCCTGGTTGGGCGGGAGGGGGATGGCGTTGATCAGATCCGTACGCAGTCCGGGCAGAATATCGGCGGTTTCGCGGGGAACGGGGTGGTAGCCCAGAGCTTTCATCAGATCCACCTGGTGCGCGTTTCCCGCCCAGGTGAAGATTTTAAACTGCTTGAAATCGTCCGGCCGCACGGCAGGAGCCTTGGAAAAGAAGCGCACCCATCCGGCATCGCCCCAAAACAGCACTACAAATCCTTTGTCCAGCAGCAATTTTTCGAGGCGGGGCGAAAGCTTCTCCACGACATAGTCATATTCTTCCCACGAGCTGAACGTCAGCGGAAGAAAGGAGAGTCCGCCGACTGAACGGTCGATTTCGCTCAGCCCCACAACCGTAAACATGCCCGCGGTCAGGATGCCGGCGCGCATCATGCGCACCATATCGGCCTCTCCGCCCTGCGTGCCGTCGGGATAAATGGTAAGCTTGACATTGCCTCCGCTCATGTCACGCCACTTCTGCCCCATTTCCACCAGAGCGGTGTGAAACGAGCTGCCGCTTGGCGCCAGCGTTCCCAGCCGTATATTCAATTGGCCGGCGGCTCCCGCTTCGGTGTGGCTGCCATAAATCCCAAACAAACACAGAGCCACAACGGAAACAATCACAATCTTCACAACATTATTTCGCATCGAATCCCTTCCTCCTGCACTCTCCGCCGACTATCGACCAATAACCCCTTACTGCTCCGGTGTTAAAAACAGCTCATCTATGCGGGACAGCAACCACCGGGCGCGTCGCTGCATCACAAGATTAGCCAGCCGATATTCCGGCTTCGCATTAACATCGACAGCCAGTGCCTGTTCCAATAGCGACTGAAATTCCTTGCGGTCCTGTTTCGCTATGGAAACCGATTCGGCGAGAGAAACCAGCGGTCCTGCCTGGAATCCTTTTGAAAGGATCATTGCTCTTTCATAGTGCTTGCGGGCTCGCTCCAGCGGATCTCCCGCCGCGCCCTGCCGCACCGGTTCATACGTGATCAGAAAAGAATGGATCGCACCGTTGTCAAAGCCTTCGTTGAGTTCGAGCGCACGATCGATCAGTGCCTCCACAACCGGCTGATCTACAATCAGGGCCGGTTCGTTTTTCGAAAGGGTGATGGCCATTCCCCAAGACGCCGCCGCCCAATAAAGCAGAGCAACGTCTTCGGCCTTTGCGGCCCTGACCGCGAGTTGGGGATCCTTGTTCAGCTGATCGCCGAAGCCGCGATGAGTAGTTTCCAGACCGCGCACCCCGTAATCGCGCGCCCGCAGGAACAGGCCGCGGGCTCGCGCCCTCATCGCCGTAGCCAGCGCAAGGTTTTCCGGCTCCGTTTCGTCCGCCTCCTCTTTGATGAAGGCGTAAGCGTATTGCGTGAAACCGCTGGAAGCTGCAAACAATAAGCCCCTATGCCGGGGGCTCTCGGCCAGAAGGCTCTCGATCAGCTTCAGGCTGAACGGAAGTGCATCCCGAACCAGCTGTGGATCGCTGTCGGATGCGAAAGTCGTCCCACTTTCGGCCAGCGCGTCGCCAAGTTTCTTGACAGCGATTTTTTTAACCGAGCATCCGGAACTTGCCAGGATAAATGATGCTGCAATAAATAAAACCAGGATCCTTTTTCTATGGAATTTGTTTGTTTGCATAGGCATAGTCCACGTCAAATTCAATCCGCCATTCTGTTTGATAATTAATGTCAAATCGTATCAGAAAAGCTCGCCGCGAGTCTGCAAAAATCAAGGGCGGATCCAGCCGCGTCTACAATACCGCGGCCCACACGCCATATTCCCGGAGGCAAATGTGTGCTATTTTGAAATATGTGAAGCAAGGCGCGTTTGCCAAAAAGGATTCCCTATGACGGGACTTCGGTGTTTTGTCTTTCTGCTCTTTGTGGCATCTTCAGGGATTCTGTCGGCGGTGCAGGCGCCGGAAGCACCAAATAGCCAGGTAAAGCGCCTCATATTAAATGACGGATCCTACGAATTGATAGGCCGGTATTCCATAGAGGGCGACCGAGTACGCTACTTCAGCGCGGAGCGATTTGCATGGGAAGAACTGCCCTATTCCATGATCGATTGGGCAGCCACCGGGAAATTTGCATCCCAGGCTGCTCAGGATGCGGACAGGCGCACAAATGAAGCGCTTGAAAATGCGGCAAGGGAAAAGAGTGAACAAGACGCACGTCTTCCGCTTGTTTCTCCCGGGATGAGAATCCCGGCTTCGGAGGGAGTTTTCCTGCTGGATGTGTATCAGGGGAAGCCGGAGTGGCACAAGTTGGCCCAAAATGGCGGAGAACTGAATAAGAATACGGGCAGCAACATCCTCAGAGGTGTCATCAATCCGATCGCCGGGTCCAAACAGACAGTGGAGCTCAAAGGGCTGCGGGCAGAGATTCAATCACACGTCGCTGAACCGGTTATTTATTTTTCAGTCGATCCGGCAGATGCTGTGATGGGCTACAACAGTGAAACCGCGGCAAGCCATCTGCGGATCGTCCGATGCAAGGCCAAAAAGGGCAATCGCGTCGTGGCCACAATTGATATCGCGGTCTATGGAAAGGTCCGGCAGAAGGTTCAAAATGTAACGGCCAGGGTGGATCGAATTTCGGACTACTGGGTGAAGATCACCCCGTTGGCTGCGATGAAGCCGGGAGAATACGCGCTGGTGGAATCGGATGAAAAAGGATCCCTGAATCAGTTTGTCTGGGATTTCGGCGTGGATCCCTCGGCCCCGCAGAATCCCGCCACGCTGGTTGCAGAACCTGAAAAAGACGTGCCGGTTTTGATTCAGAAACCCCGGCAGACGGTGAATCCGTGAAGCGAGCCGCCAATAGAGGGCGGGAGAGTTCATTGTATGAATGCAGGATCCATAACATTGCGCCCGGATGAAATTCACTTCGATTTCGTGCGCTCTTCGGGGCCGGGAGGACAGAACGTCAACAAGGTCGCCACGGCTGTGCAGTTGCGCTTTAATGTCCTTAAAACTCAGTCTGTTAGCCCGGAAATCCGGGACCGCATGATCCGCATGGCAGGCAAGCGCATTAATGCGTCGGGCGAGATTGTTATTGAGGCCAGGCGCTTCCGCACACAGCAGCGCAACCGCGAAGACGCCATGGATCGTCTGATCCGGATGATAGCTAAAGCCAGTATCGCTCCAAAGCTCAGGCACAGATCCAGTCCGACGGCGGCGTCGAACGTCCGGCGTCTTCAGGAGAAAAGGCACCGCGCCGGCATAAAAAAGCTTCGAATCCGCGCATCCGATGACGATTAGATGAAAGATGGAACTTAATCTGCGGTTTCCCAAAATTTCTTCAGAAAAACCGGTTCGCCGGATATGGCCCTTTTCAAAGGAGAACCGCCGATGAGCATATGGGAGGAATTTCGGACGGAGCCAAGGAAAATATTGGGACGTATTCGGACGCTTTGCGGATGCGAACCGGAAACGAATCCCTCGGCGGTTCGCAGAGAAATACTCGATCAATTGATGTCGGAAGTAGTCGTTAGCGAAAACGGCAAGCGCCTGCCTTTTGGGAGAATCGTTGTCCGGCTGCAGCCGAAAACGGCAAAGCAGCATGCCTCATTCGAAGAAGCCTTTGTTCTGGATTCTGCTTTGAGCAACCATCTGCTGCAGTCTCTGAAGGGTATGCAGGTTCAATACCCCAGGGAACTGCAGGTGCGCGTCGAATTGGGGGAGGCTTCCAATGTTGGAGATTCCGGCCCATTGCCGGCATTTGAAATCGACTATGTAAAGCCCAACGTATTGCGCCTGGAGGAGGTGCCGGAAATTAGACTGGATGTTACCCGAGGGGCGGCTGAACGGCAGTCCTATCATCTCAAGAAGGACCGCGTGCTTATTGGGCGTCCGGCCGAGGTGCTGGATTGGGAAGGGCGTATCGTGCGGAAAAATGACATTGTCTTCGTTGAAAGTGAGGATGAGGTTGCTGCCTCTGTGGGAAGCGCGCACGCCCGGATCTGGTACGATTACGAAAAGCGCGGATTCTTGATTATGGACGAGGGCAGCCGCTATGGGACCAGGATTAGGCGCCAGGGAGCATTACTGGAAATTCCCGACGATGATCCCGCCGGCGTTCAACTGCAATCGGGAGATGATCTGTACTTTGGACAGGCCGGCCTTCATTTTGAATTGGTGTAGTTCCGGAAATCGACATATTTTGTGAAACAGGAACGGACCTCGTAAGTATTTATAAGTATCCCTCGAATTTGTGCCCGCAAAGAGGGCGGAAGCTTTACTCTCCGCCCTCTTTCTTTTTAGCTCTCCGCCTTTTGTCAAGCCTGTTGCCCCATCGATACCCCCCTGAAAATGCCGGAACTGCCATCCAGGCCCGCAATCGACCGTCAGTGTTAATTGTGGGTGAACTGTGGACACCCACCCAGTGTTAATTGTGGTAATTGTGGACACCCACAGGTTACTTAGGCAATAGGGAAATAGTGGACAATAGTGGACACCCACTATCCAGCCTCTGGTGGGGAGTCCGTTGTATTGCCGGAGTGCGGCAATCATGGACACCCACCTAAATTGGTTGAATGTGAAACAATGGGTGTCCACGTTTCACGTTTTCACGTTTTCACGTTTTTCAGGGGGAAGGTCAGCGGCGCAAGGTTGCGATGAGTCTCTTCGGGCTGAGAAGGAGTTCGAGAGCGGAGCAGATATCGATGGTAACGACATCGGCTTTCTGAATGGCGGTTCCTGCCGCGCCCTCGGGGCCTATAATCGCTATGCCCAAGGCGGATCGCTCCAGCATCAGCGCGTCATTTGCGCCGTTCCCGACGCCGACAACCCCTTCTTTCCCCAAAGTATCGACGTAATCGCGTTTGGCTTCGGCCTGCTTACGGTCGGGGATGCAGACCGCGGTGAGATTCAACTGCCGATTGATTGCGCCCTGTCGGCCGTGTGTGTCGGCCGTTATCATGTGAATTTCGAGCTTCGTGGCAAGACGTGCCAGCAACTCTTTCACTCCCTCAATCAGCCGTCCATCCCTCGCAATCGTTCCGTTCACGTCTAGTACGAGGTGCTGCAACCGAAATGTCCTGTATCCCGGGATGTCTATCTCAATCATAGGTTTGCATTGCGCGAGCCAAATTGCACACTCATTTGTTTTTGGGAGGATGCGCCTTTGTGCCGGCATCCTGGAGGTGAAATCTGCTGTCGGCGATGCGGCGGTCAACGCCTGGCTTGTCGAGCCATCCTGCGCGTGAGTTCGCGTGACAGTCGAACTCGGGAACATAAGGCTTGATGTCCAGTAGCGGTGTGCCGTCGAGGATATCTACATCCGCGATATAGAGCGTAGATTCCTCCCTCCTGACAAGGCGGACAACAGATAATCCGATGGGATTCGGCCTGTTTGGTGAGCGGGTGGCGAACAATCCGTGCTCGACCGTGTCTCGATAGGGCATTACTTTGGATTTGAAGGGAAGCGTCCGGTCCATCCAATAGATCAGCCACAGCCGCTCAAATCCTTCTATGTCGTCAAGTGCCGAGGCGAATGCCTCTTTTAGCTCTATCGATCCCTCTGCGCCCTGGCTGTAGACCGGCTGTATCGGCGTGCCAGCCGCTTCCCGGAACGGCGAGTGGACTACTCCAATTGCCTGTAATGTGAACGAATATGCATTATTGTCCGCTATATTCATGCTGATCCCTTCAGACGCGATTCCTGGATTTCAGATTTCAGAGCATAAACCGGCGCCTATGCCTATGATATTTCGGCCTATTCTCAAATTACACACCTAAATTGAAACCTGAAACCTGTAACCAGAAATATGCTTGACCCTGAGTCTTTTCGTCCATAACCTGAATTAGTATGAATACACTATTCACGATGAAAGCGCAGGGAGTTCGCATGAAAAAACGCACTTGGATCCAATTAATCGCTCTTGCAGGCATGATCGCCCTCCTGCCTCGCCTGTCGTGGCTGGCTCAGACGAACACCGGAGCTACGGCAGCGCCGGACCAGATAAGGCTTACGTGGACCGGTGACCCGGCCACGACAATGACGATTACCTGGAGAACAGATACGTCGGTGTCAGCCGGAATCGTGCAATACCAGAAGGGCGGGAAGCTTACGAAGAAATCGATGCAGGCAAAAGCCGTACCTCGCGAATTTGCTACGGATCTCGGTGCCACAAGGCTGTTTACGTGCACCCTCACCAATCTTTCGCCGAATTCGACATATTCCTACCGCGTCGGAGATGGAGAACGGTGGAGCGATCCGGGAGCCTTTTCAACGGCACGCAAAAAAAACCGCGCCTTTAAGTTCCTGGTCTTTGGCGACAGCCAAAGCCCCGTGGGAGGAGAAGGAAGCTACGAATTGTGGCGTAAGATTCTGTTCAGAGCCTTTTATGCGAATCCGGAAGCGAAGTTCATGGTGAATGTCGGGGATCTCGTGGACTACGGGCAGCTGGGAGCGCATTGGAATGCGTGGTTTGCCGCCGCGAAAGGCTTCGTCGACCGGATACCGCAAATGGCCGTTTGCGGCAACCACGAATTTTTCGGATCGCGCGATATGACCAGGCCGCAATACTGGGATGCACAATGGGTGCTGCCGCAGAATGGACCCGAGGGATTGAAAGGGCGGGTCTATTCCTACGACTACGGCCCGGTGCATTTTGTGGTGCTGGACAGCCAGGCGCAGGAACAAAAATCACACACCGATATCCTGAACCTCCAAAAACCCTGGCTGGAAGCCGATCTGGCCGCGAGCAAGGCCAAGTGGAAGATCGTATTCTTCCACAAGCCGCCATACACTATTTACCCGCGCCGCCAGAACAACGACGTTAAGGAGGCATTTTGTCCCATCCTGGAAAAGCACGGCGTGGACGTCGTATTCAATGCCCATGATCACGGCATCGCCAGGACCTATCCTATAAAGGCCGATGTATTGAAGCAGAGACCGTCCGAGGGGGTTATTTACTACATTTCAGGGCAAACCGGCGGGAAAACCTATAAAGCAGTGCAAAAGATGGAATACAACTCGATGTTTCATAATCCGGTGGAACAACCCAACTATTTTGTAGTGGATGTAACCGAGAAGAAAATCATCATCAAAACCAGGTTTTTGGACGGCTCGCTGTTCGATGAATTTTATATCGACAAAAAGAAAGATGTGAGCACGGATACGCTTAAACGCCCAACGCCCGCCGGCTCGAAGGAGGTAAAGCCCGCCGCATGAACCTGATGCTATTGAGAAATATCGAATATCGAATGCAGAATATCGAACCGCAGAAGTTGGAACAGCACTTCGAAATTCATCATTCGCAATTCGATATTCTGCGGTTCAATAGGATGCCGGAATATGGATAGCGTGCGGGCCCCCTCTCCTTTTTTTGTCGGAAGGAATCAAGCTGCTTTAAGGAACCTGCGACAGCAAAGCGTCCGGCAGAGGCAGAGGATACCACCTGCGGTGTGAGGACGGCTCACCAGAACCGTCCTCACCGTCTGTGTAACTACTCCACAACAGAGGAAAGGGCTTTGTACTCTTTCCTCCAGTTGTTCATGACGCGCTCCATTTCCTGCGCACGTTCCGCGACGCGCTTCGCGTCCGGATTCGGTGACGCCAGTTCCTTGTCCATTTGCCGTGTTTGAACATCCATCTGCTCCCGGAACTGATTCATATTCCGGACCCTTTGATGCAAAGCCTGTTGCTGGGTCGGATCCAGTCCGTTCATCAAGCGCGTCTGTTCCTGCTCCATTGTGCGTAATCCTTCGCGGATTTGACTCTGCTGCTGGTTTGCTTCCGGGGCATTGAACTTCTTACCACCCGCCTGCGACATCTTGCGGGCCTGCTTGCGAAGGCCGTCGGCGGTCTTGTCGCACGTTCGTATCTGTTGGCGCTGCTGTGAGGTTATGCGGATGCGTTTTTGATCTCCTTGACTATCCGCGGACTGTGCCCCGTACTGTCCACCACCCTGTCCGGAATCCTGTCCCATAACCTGGCCTTGCCTCTGACCCTGGCCTTGTCCCTGACCTCCGCCCTGACCTCTGCTGCCGCCGCCTCCTCTGCCCTGAGGGAAAGCCAGCGGCAGCAGGAGTGCCAATAGCGCCAAGGGAACCAAAGTTTTTTTCAACATAACCGTCCTCCTTTTTTAAATCTATGCCGAACCGACTCAATCCACTTTAATCGTATGGATGCTGTCAATTTCACATGGGTTCATGCCCGGTCATTTTTTTCTTCATAAAAGTGATTAACTCATTTATTGAACGATCCAGCGCGCCTGCCTGCTCCCTGTCGTCCCGGAGTTTCTTTAAAAGCGGCGAGGTGATTCAACGATCCGTTGAGCAGATTCCCGTATACCGCAAGGATATCGGTGTTGTCTGTTGCCGACATTGCTTTCTTCAGGTCGTCGATGTCTTTCTCCTCTATGGACTCGCCCACTTGCATCGCATCTGAGATGGACCGCGATCCCCTGGCTACCAGTTCTTCGTAGAGCTTTTGAAGTCCCCCGTCCGAGAATTCCCCTGCGGCGGGAAGCGCGGAGTCAGAGAGTTCGTAGCGCGCGATCAGGTATCCTAATGCCTCGAAGTGCCTGTTTTCGGCCGCGGCGATGTTCCTGAAGATTCTCAAATTCCACTTTTGAGCGAAAGCCTGGTAAACGTCCCGTGCCAGCTTCTCCTCTTCTCTCATGAACAAAAGCCCGGCCGCTTCGTCCGTGCTGAGAGCCTGGACTGGATACGACGAGTCGAATCTCGGACAGCAGGCGGAACAGTTCTGTCCGCGGTTCCCGAAGCCCCGGCCATTTTGTGCTTCAGCGGAAACAGCGCTGAGAATGAAAAATATTGAGATAAAAGCAGCAGCGATTTTCATAATTCATGCCTCCCTTCATTGCATGCAGTTCAATGCCTCATTCCATTGTCGGTTTCATGCAACATTTGGACCAATTTCCGGAAGATACGGATGTTGTTTACCAACAGCCATTTCGCGCGGTCACATACAGGTGGCCATCATTTATAAAATGCAGGAATTGCATTGGGCCTGCAGAACTTGCGCAGAGTTGGCCGCAAAAGGGCTTTGCGAATGCATTCTTGTTACGGTAATCCTGCTGTGCGCTTATAATGTGGTTGTTCGGGACGTGCGTTTGCCATGAAAATACCCGCCGTTAAAAGAAACAGGGGTAGATCGGTTTCTATCCAGCGCAGAGGGATGATTGTCGTTGTCTGCATCCTCTGCATCTGCCTTCTGGGCAGCGCTATCTATACTTTCGCCACGCTCTCGCGCATGCGCAGTCAATACCTCACGAACCGGGGGCGCGAGATTGCGGCGGCCCTGGAGGCGCAGGCTCGGGGGCCGGGAAGACGCAGCAATACGGTTTTCTGGCAGGCGCTCCTGGAAGAGAACTACGAGGCATATGCGGGCAAGGTTGCTTTTCTGGCACTGGTGGACCAAAGCGGCCGTCTGCTTGCGGGCAAGGGCGAGTCTTCGCTCGGGCCGCTGGAGTCTGCGGCAGCCGCTGACGGCGGCATCCATAAATTTGAAGTGCGGCTTGGCAGTTTCCGCAGTCGCCAGGGAGCCGCTCATCCTTCGGTTGCCGAGTGGCGCATTCAAATCGGGCTTTACTCGGCTGATGCGGATTTCATTCGGCGGACGGCTTATGTGCAGCTTGCGCTTGCAGGCACTGCAATTATTGTGCTCCTGGGACTGCTGATGTACTTGTTGCATATGCTGGATCGGTTCATGGCGATGAAGGCTCGAGAGAACGCGGAAGCACAGCTGAAGTCCCTGGGAGTCATGGCTGCGTCACTGGCGCACGAAATCCGCAATCCCCTGGGCGCCATGAAAGGATTGACACAGCTATTGCAGGAAGAGCTTCCATCGGACCACGCCACGCAGTCGCGATTGAGCACGGTAGTGAGTGAAGCGGAAAGGCTTGAAAGCCTGGTTTCCGGCTTGCTCGACTTCGCCCGCCCCAAAGAACCGCGACTGTCTGAATTTGATGTGATGGAATTGCTTTCGGGCGTAAAGACTATGCTGCAGCCGAAACTGGCGGAGTCCCGCGTGGATCTGCAGATTCCAAATGATTCCAGCCCCTTGTTCCTGCGATCCGATCCGGACGGATTGCGGCAGGTTTTGCTGAATGTATGTATCAATGCCATTGATGCTTCGCCTCCGGGCAGCGTCGTGGTTCTCAAAATTATCCGGGATCAGGGCAAAAACCCTGTTGCATTTCAGATTGATGATGCGGGTAAGGGCCTCGGCAGCCGGAATCCCGATGAGTTTTTCGAACCATTTGTCACGACAAAGCCGCGCGGAACCGGCCTGGGTCTTGCCATTTCGAGACAGATCGTCGAAAAGCTCGGAGGATCAGTCGATCTGCAGGATAATCCGCAAGGCGGAGCCCGCTGTACCATTCGGTTGCCGGCCGGCACATGACGAGTTTGTGAATGGTCATCCGGCATTATGGGCAAAATTGAAGGACGCGCGATGAAACAAACGATCCTGGTTGTAGACGATGAGCCCGCCCAGCGGCAGTTTGTCGGAGGATCTCTATCGAGGGATTATGAAATTCTCTCGGCCGCCAACGGCAAGGAGGCTTCGCAGCTGTTGTCGAATCGCAGCGTGAGCCTCGTGATTACGGACGAACGCATGCCGGAAATGGGAGGCATCGAATTGATCCGGTGGCTGAGGGAAAGGTCGCCGGAAACGCCCGTGATCGTGCTGACCGCCTACGGTTCTGTCGCCACTGCCGTGGAGGCGATAAAGCTTGGCGCGGAAGAGTATTTAACGAAGCCGCTGAAGAGCCCTGAAGAGCTGCGGATCGTGGCGGAAAAGGTGCTGAACCGCCGTGCCTTGCGCGACCGCAGCCTGCTGCACCAGCAGGAAACCGATGCCGCGTTCCCGTCCGATGTCGTCGCGGAGAGCGAGAGCATGAAACAAATCTTCCGGATGGCCGACCGGGTCGCCGGCCAGCCGAGCACTGTTCTGTTGACAGGGGAATCGGGCACCGGAAAAGAAGTCGTGGCACGCTTCATCCACCGCCGCAGCTCCCGCGCGGATCACGCCTTTGTAGCCGTGAACTGCGCCGCGATCACGGAGACACTGCTGGAATCGGAGCTGTTCGGTCACGAAAAGGGATCTTTCACCGGAGCCATACAGACGCGACGGGGCCGCTTTGAGCTTGCCGACGGAGGCACGTTGTTTCTCGACGAAATCGCCGAAATGGGCGGCAATCTTCAGGCAAAGTTGCTGCGCGTTCTTCAGGAGCAGCAATTCGAACGCATCGGCAGCGATCGCACAATAGCCGTGGATGTGCGCGTGATCGCCGCAACCAACAAAGACCTGACACAGGCGATTGCAGCCAGGACATTTCGCGAGGATTTATACTATCGGTTAAGCGTGTTCCCGATACACATTCCGCCGTTGCGTGATAGGCGGGAAGACATACTGCCCCTGGCGGAGCTGTTTGCCCGCAGCCTCGCCGTGCGCATGGGCAAGCCTGTTCCTTCCCTGGCCAGGGAGGCGAGGGATCTCTTGCAGGGCTATGATTGGCCGGGCAACGTCCGCGAGCTGGCCAATGCCATAGAGCGCGCCTTGATCGTGTCCCAATCCGCGGTGATCGAGAAATACGACCTCCCAATGAAGACCGAGGAAACGCCTTCAACGGCCTCGAGGCCGGGATTGCTGGCCCAGATAGAAAAGAAAACGATCCTGGAATGCCTCGCGCGCAACGGCGGAGACCGCCGCTTGACATCCGAAGAACTGGGGATCAGCGTCCGAACGCTTCAATATCGACTCAAGGAATTCGGCATCACCGGCCGGGATTGATCCGCTATGGCTTTTTCGCTACGCCCAGTTTGATCAGGATGTCTTCCATAAGACACCATCGGGTGATTGCCGACTGGAACAGGTTTGCACCGACAAACGCCGTGAACCAGAGCCAGTTGATGTTGACCCAATGGGCCAGAGCCAGGCTGATCAGAATCAAGCCTCCCGCAATGAGTCGGATGTACCTTTCAAGCGTCATACGGATACCCCTTGTTTTCTTTAGACTTTGGCGGCCGGTTTTATATGCGCCAGTTCCCGGTGCTTCATCCTGTAATACAGAACAGGCACCGTCATCCGGCTGAGCAGCAATGACGCGACCTCGCCGGCCATCAGTGAAATCGCCAGCCCCTGGAAAATCGGATCAAAGAGAATGACCGCGGAACCGACCACGACGGCGGCAGCGGTGAGCATCATGGGTCGGAAACGCACGGCGCCGGCGTCGATTACGGCTTGTGCCAGCTCTTCACCCTGGCTCAAACGCAATTCGATGAAATCCACCAGGATGATCGAATTCCGCACAACAATTCCCGCGCCGGCGATGAAGCCGATCATGGAGGTCGCGGTGAAAAACGCTCCGAACGCCCAATGGCCGGGCAGAATGCCCACCAGCGAAAATGGGATGGCCGCCATGATGACCAGGGGGACCTTGAAGCTCTGAAACCAGGCGACGACGAGGATATAGATCAGTATGAGCACTGCGGCGAATGCCAGGCCCAAATCCCGAAAGACTTCGTACGTAATGTGCCATTCGCCGTCCCACTTCATCGCCAGCTTGTCGGAGTATGTTGGCTGCTGCGCCGTGTGGGTTTCCAGCCGATATCCCTCCGGCAGCTTCATATTGCCGATGCGCTCATTCATGTTGAGGATCGGGTATACGGGACTCTCTTCGCGTCCCGCAACATCGGCAGTTACATAAACTACAGGCATCAGGTTTTTATGATAGATGCTCCTTTCGCGTACAGACTTTTCCCAGTAGCCCAGCTCTCCGAGCGGAACCAGTTTGCCCGAGGCTGATGCGACGCGGAGCTTGTTCAAGGCTTCGATGCTTGAGCGGTCTGCGAGCGGCAGACGCAATTTGAGCGGAACGTCTTCGGCTTCCCGGTGCAGATGCAGCAGCCCTGCCTGAGCCCCGCTAATGCCGAGGACCGCGGCCTGATGCACTTCGGCGAGTGAAACTCCCGCCAGCGAGGCCTTGAGCCGGTCGACGTGAAACACCATCTCCGGTTGAGGATCTTCGACATACCAGTCGACATCCACGACTCCCGGGGTTTTTTCCAGCATGTCGCGCAGTTGGGCCGCGAGTTCAATCTGACGGTCATAGTCGGGTCCATACACTTCGGCCACGAGAGTTTGCAGGACCGGAGGTCCGGGCGGTACCTCGGCCACTTTCATGCGCATTCCGTATTGCGCGGCCACGGGCTGCAGCAGTTTGCGGACACGGCGCGCGATCGCATGGCTCTGGTCGGAACGCTCGCCCTTTGGAGTCAGATTGATCTGGATATCCGCCACATTTTCTCCGCGGCGGGTGTAGTAGTGGCGCACGAGCCCGTTGAAATTGAATGGCGAAGCCGTGCCCACGTAAGTCTCGAAATCCGTGATTTCCGGGACCTCATGCAGTTTGATGGCAAGCGCGCGCGTGGCGGCCGCCGTCTGTTCGAGACTGGTTCCCTCCGGCATATCGACAATCACCTGAAACTCGCTCTTGTTGTCGAAGGGCAGCATCTTCACGACGACAAACTTGAAATACACCATGCTGCAAGCCCCGAGGAGAAGCAGCATCACGAGTCCGAGAAACATCCACTGGTTTTTGTCGCGCGACAGCAGCTTGCCCATAAACCAGCGGTATAGCCGCGTGGTCCGGTCTTCGGTCTCCCCCTCTTCGTGTCCGGCATGAGCCGAGCGCAGGAAACGCTGAGCCGCCCATGGAGTGATGACAAACGCAACCAGCAGGGAGAAGATCATGGCCGCCGACGCCCCGATAGGAATCGGGCGCATATACGGACCCATCAACCCGCGCACCATGGCCATCGGCAGGATCGCCGCGATCACGGTGAAAGTGGCCAGAATCGTCGGGTTGCCCACCTCATCGACCGCTTCCACTGCAACGTCGATGAAGGAACGGTTGTGGTTCTGGGGCATCCGCTTGTGCCGGACGATGTTTTCGATGACGACGATGGCGTCGTCCACGAGAATCCCGATTGAAAAGATGAGCGCAAACAGCGTGATGCGGTTCAGAGTGTAGCCGTACAACAGAAAGACGACGAGCGTCAGGGCCAGGGTTACGGGGATGGCGACAGCCACGACTCCAGCTTCCCTGAAACCCAGGATAAGCCAGATCAGGATAGTGACCGATATGACGGCGATCATCATGTGAAGCAAGAGTTCGTTTGACTTCTCGGAGGCCGTTTCCCCGTAATTGCGCGTGACCGTCATCTCGAGCGATGCGGGAAGGTTGCGGGCACGGAAGTGTTCTGCTTTTTCCAGCACGGCCTCTGAAAGAACGACCGCATTCTTGCCCTTGCGTTTTGCAAATGTGATCGTGACTGCCGGCATGAGGTCGCCGCCGATTTTGGCGGCGGACGCCAGGATAGGGGCAGGGCTGACGTCTGTTTTCGGGACCTGAATGCCCTTTACGCCCGCTGCCGGTCCAGGGGAGAAGAACACGTAATCGGCCGGCTCTTCCGGGCCGTCGGTGACATTCGCAACGTCGCGCAGATACACCGGAACATTGTTTCGCACCGCCACTACGAGCGAACCGACGTCGTCGGAATTCCGGAAAAATCCGTCGAGGTGCACGGAAAATGCCTTGTTGTTTTCCGTGATCATGCCCGCATGCGTTTCGCGGTTTTCCATCTGTAAAACGTTCTGCAGGTAGGATGCGCTGACTCCGTAGGCGGCGAGCCGCGCCGGATCCGGCTCGACGAGCATCGTACGCCGCTGACCTCCGATGATCTGCGTCGCGGATATGTCGGGAACCTGCTGCAACTCGTTGCGGAGTTCAGCCGCGGCGCGCCGTATCTGGTACCCGTCCAGCTCGTTGCTCCACAGCGTCAGCGCCAGGAACGGCACGTCATCGATGGAGCGCGGCTTGATAAGAGGTTGAGAGGCGCCCGGTGGAATCAGATCGAAATTAGCGAACATCTTCTGATTCAGCCGGACTATGCTTTTCTCTTCGTCCTCTCCCACATAGAAGCGGACGATCGCCATGCAGAAGCCCGGGCTGGATGTGGTGTAGATATACTCGACTCCGGGAATTTCCCAGAGCAGCCTGTCCATGGGATTTGCGATCCGCGTTTCCACTTCCTTGACCGATGCTCCCGGGAAAGTGACCATAACGTCGATCATCGGAACGATGATTTGGGGCTCCTCCTCGCGGGGGAGCATGATGACGGCCGCAACCCCGAGGGCGATCGAAGCTATCAGGAACAGCGGAGTAAGCTTCGAGTGGATGAAGGCGTGTGCGAGTCTGCCTGCCATTTGCGGTTTGCTCATCGCGTTATCTCCACGGTTGTTCCATCTGTGATGTCGTTGCTCAAGCGGATAAGCACGTTTTCACCGGGCTCAACGCCGGAAAGCACCTCGAAATTTTCCGCATCGTAGGGAACAGTCTTTACGAGCCGAAATCGTGCCTTCGACGCGGCATCCACGACGAACAAACCGGCAAGCTGGCCGGTTTCACGGACTGCCTGGCGCGGCACAAGCAGGGCGTTGCGCGTCCCGGTCGGGATGTCGACCCTCACGAATTGGCCGTTGGGAATGCCGGCTTCCTGCGGCAGATCCACTTTAAACTGGATGCTGTGCGTTACGGGATTGGAGAGAGGAACAATCTCCGCTATGCGTCCCTCCAGGACCTCCTTTGATTGAGGATTCCGGAGGCGGACAATCATGCCGCTTTTCAGACTGCGGGCATGCTCTGTAGGTACGTCTGCCAGCACTTGGGGGCGGGCCGTGGATTCGATCACCAATAACGGTGAACCGGGGAATATGGCCGTGCCCGCATCCACGAACCGTTCGACAATTCTGCCGGCCGAAGGAGCTTTGATCTGCGTCCAACCGACCAGCACGTCGGCGCGCCCGGCCTGGGCGTTAGCCTGTGAGATTCGCGCTTCCACCTGCTTTATCCGCTCCTGAGCGGCGGCGACCATGGATTCGCTTGAAGCCAGATCAGCTGCGCCGGCGTCACGCCGCATCTTCACCTCATCCATTTCCTGGGGCGACACGGAGCGTGATTCAAACAGCTTCTGATAGCGCTGATATGTCTGGTTGGCGAGCTCTGCCGCGGCTTTGGCGGCGGCATTCCTTTGCGCCGCGGCTTGATAAGCTTTGCGAGCTTCCGAGAGCGCGGCTTGAGCCTCGTCGACAGCCGCTTGCGCCATGGCTTTCTGATTTTCGGCGTCGCGGGCATCCAGCGTGGCCAGAACCTGGCCGGATGTCACGCTGTCTCCCACACGGACGTGCATCCGGCTTACAAAGCCGTTGATCTGAGATGAGAGCGCGACGCGATTGCGAGGTTGCACCGTCCCGGGAGCCTCCACGACGGCCGGCACGGATGCGTATCGGGCCGTGATGGCGCTTGCCCACGCCGGCTTGCCCTGGATTCCGGGAGATTCCGCCTTGTTTCCGCCGCATCCCGCCTGAAATGCAAATGCCACAATAAAAATAAGGGTCAAGAATCTGATTTTCATAACGTATTCCTTTATCTCCGGTGGATCTCCGAAATATAGCTATTGCATCGTCATGGCCGGCGAAGTTGGGCTTAAAATACCGGCGGCATATTCAATCTGGGCGAAGCTGACCCGCTGCATGTAAATGGCTTCCGCCAGGTTCGTCCGCGCACCGCTGCGCGCGGCCTCGGCTGAAAGGAGGTCTGTCATATTGGCCAATCCCGCGTCGTAGCGGTTCCTGAGTATCCGAAGCCCCTCCGTGCTCTGTTCCTCTGCCGCCTGTGCCGCGGCTACCTGTTGTTCCGCCGTTCGATACCGGATGATGGCGTTGTGAATCTCCAGTGCCATCGCGGATTCTGTTGCGGCTATCTGCCGGCGCTTTTGTTCTAAACGCCGGCGGGCGGCGTCTGCCTGGGCCGCGTCGCTTCCGCCGGCGAACAGATTCCAGCGCAAAGTGATTCCGGCAGCCCAATTGTTGCCGCCGTAATCGCTGAGCGACGGATTGTCCGCTTCCCAGGTCGCATATCCCCCCACGACAGGCAGATACTCTTTCTGGCGCGATCGAACCGCAATTTCGGCCTGACGCAGTTCCTTTAGGAGGTTTTGGTAGTCAGGGCGAAGCCGCTTTTGCCCGGAAAGCAGCGTTTCCTCGGAAGGGATGGAAATTTTCCCGACCGTCAGGGAACCGGTTTGGCCAAAATTCTGGCTGAGACTGTTTCCCATCAGTCGGTTCAGCTGCGCGCGGGTGCTTTCGAGCTGACCCTGTGCGTGTATTTCCTGCTGTCTGGCCGCCGACAGATATGCGCGGCTTCGCAGGAGATCCGCCTCCACTGCCAGACCGGTTTCCACTCTCGCCTTAGCCTGACTCTCGATCGCTTCGGCGGAGCGCTGGGCGGTGCGCGCGGTTTCCAGCGCCTCCTGCGCCAGGGCGGTTGCATGGTAGGCATCGAAAACGGCGAGCAGTGTCCGGCGCTTATGGTCCTCGTGAGACTGATCGGCAATTTCGACGCCGAGGCGGGCCTGTTCCCGCCGGTCGCGCGTCCTGCCGAAATCCCAGATCGTCTGCTGCGCCGTCACCCGCGTCTGGAGATTGTCTATCGGATCCGGAGAATTGAGTGCCGGAAGAGCAAAGTTGCCGGCGGCAAATTTCTGCTGCGACAGGAGCGTCCCGAAAACGAATACGGGATTGTTTCCGGCCAGATAGGATTGCTCGAAATCGAGGCGCGGCAGGTAGCCTGCTCGGGCCGCCTTGAACTCATAGCGGGCGGCCTCCTGCCCCGGAGCGTCCACGGCCAGATCCGGATTTGCTTCGAGCGCGCGGGCGACCGCTTCGGACAGCATGAGCGCCTCCTGGGCCGAAAGCGGCGCGGCGGCCAGAATCAGAAAGATCATTAGAGTCCAGCATGTGCTTAATTTTTGATTTCGCATGGTTTCACCATTGCAGAAGATCCTGTTTTTCAAATGTGATTAAGAAGCCCGGGCCATATGGATCACCGACGCCAGTTTTTCCCCCCGCTTCAACCGGCGGTACAGAACGGAACCCATGATCGCGCAGGCTTTTCGGATTTCCGGATCGATAAGGCGATAAAAGATCTGCCGACCGTCGCGCCTGGATTCGGCGATCCCCGCATGCATGAGAAGTGTCATGTGTTTGGAGAGGTTCGCTTTGGAAATTTTCAGGCCGGATATCAGATCCGAGGCTGAGACCTCGCGATCGTCCAGACGGTTCACGATGGCCATCCGGATCGGGTTCGCCAGCGCCTTGCAGATTTCGCACTGCATTTGAAATATCTTTTGCTGCAATATTTTTTCTTCAATTGACTGTTTCATAGTTACATTGTTTCCCTACATGGAAACATCCTAGAACGCGACTTTGGATCTGTCAATCAAAATTTTTGGAAGAGGGATTTTGGCCACGGATTCCACTGATCATTGTTCGCAGCGTATTTTTCCGCGAAATCTGTGGCTAAGCTTTTGGGCGGCCCTGTTTCTGCCGCTATTTCGCAGCAAAAATCAGGAAGTACTGATAAAACATTCTATGTCCGGGCATCCGCTATTTGCCGCCATTTGATCTCAGCGCTCCGAATATGGCCAGCTTCTCTTCCGCGACAAACTGGTCGCGCACCTTCTCCCATTCAAAGTCGCGGGTGCCCGGCGGCAGCGGATTCACCCGGATGGCAATAATCGAGAACGAACTCCGGCCGCCGTTATGGTCGTAATCCGCATTAAACCGGTGCTCCGGCGCCGCTTTGTCCTGGCAGGACTTTTCCGCATACTGCGGCAGGTCGGGCAGGGATGTTTTAAACTGCGGCACAACCAGGCGGAACGGACCGGTCCCCCTGATTTTCCCGGTTTCCGGGTCCATGCGCGCCGTTTCGATTTTTTTCCTGTTCTCTTCGAAAGCGAGCAGGGTGCGCACGTGCGGCAATGGCTTCTTTGCGTCGAGCCCGGGCACATTGTAATTAACCCATCCGCATGGATTGGCTTGAGTCTTTTCCAATCCCAGGACGGGCTTCGCCTGCGGCCAGGATGCCTTCAGTTCTTCTATGGTAAAGGATCCTTCATAGCCGTCGAGAGAGATGAAATCCACGCTCTCGGCTTTGTCTGACAGGCCCGCCGCTTTCAGCATCTCATAAACGGCGTTCCCTCGATAGTGATTGTAAAAATCACCGGCTTTGTTGTGCGAAGTATTCAGAAAGACAGTGGCAGCGACAACGGGGGATAATTTTCTTATTTCCGGCGAAGTATAGATTCTGGAGGGCGCGATTGGAGCGGGCGGATTGCTGCTGATATCCCCCGGATTGGTGCCTTTGACAAACTCCGCATCGTTCGAAAAACCGTCTCCGTCGGAGTCTTTGCCGGCAAGTGCTTTCACTGCGCCGGCGTTGCGACCGGCAGCCAGATATTCGACGCCATAGCGATTCAGCGTCTCTTTGATGTCGCGCTTTCCTTGGACATTAATCGTGTGGCAGTAACCGCAATGATTTTCGCGCCGCATCCGTCCCTGTTTCGCGGCGTCGGGGACATTTCCACTTTTGTGGCATGTCGCGCAGGAATCCGTGGCCGTGCTCTTCAAGGCCGGATACGCGGAAAGGAGCGCGTTTACGTCTGCATCGTTCGCATGCCCCTTATACGCCGAATAGGCCGTTGCCACTAAAACCGGGACTGCGGCCAGCAGCACTACAGTGCGGGCTTTCCTTTGATTCTTAAGCATTTCTGAATCTCCTTTGATCCTCAAGCAGAAAGATAGGCGGCGTTAAGGCCTTGTCTGTCCAGAAAAAAGTTACTATTAATAACAAAAATTAACTAGATATCAAAAAAATACCGTGTTACAGTAACTTTACTCTCTAGCCATTGGAGAGCGGAGGGCCGGCAGAGGTAGAACTCTGGGCGACTCCGGCCCTCTGCTGTTGTTTCCCGAATCCATCCAGTGCGGAATCCGTCTACCTGAAGCAGTGAACGACACCAAGGCATCTCTGGTTCCTGCTCTTTGGGACATGCCGCAGAAAAAAAGAGCCACGAATATCACGATTGCTAAAGGCCAATCGCGAAATTCGTGGCTGCTTTACAGGGTGGAAGACAGCCTAGAACTTATAGCGCAAGTTCAGATACCAGCTCCGGCCGGGCTCTGGATAGCCGGGCGTGTAAAAATAATAACGGTCGAAGAGATTCTTAATTCCCGCCTGTGCGCTCAAGCCGGCGTATACGGGAACGACCGTTCCGAGGTCCATGGTACCGAATTGGTCCTTAAACGGGTCCTGGGGAGGATTCCTGTAAGTCGTGTCCTGCATTTGCAGGCCGCTTTCATATCGGGCGCTGACGATGGCCAGTATGTCATGGGGCAAACGAACGGTTGCATTGGCTACTAACTTGTCCATAGGATAAGTCGGCAGGATCTGAACCGTTGTGAGAACTTCGCTGATGTCGAGATTGGATCCGAAATCATAAACCATACTGCGGTACAGGTGGCTGTACTGGACATCCATCGTGAGGCGGGAAATCGGCGTGCTCCGGATGCTGAATTCCATGCCCCTGTGGGTTTCTTTTGCCACGTTAACATTCTGGCTGCAGTATCCGATATACACGCCGGTTTGGGCATCGCAGATCGGATCGCTCGTTCCTCCCGGATCCACCACGTAAACGCCCTGGATCGCATCGCGCAGACGATTGTAAAAGAACTCGAACTGCGCCACGGTATTGCGCGGAAATGCGTGAGAGTAGCCAACGTTCAGGGCGGTATTGTGCTCGGGTTTGAGGTCCGGATTGGCGATTCCCATTCCGAGCTTCATAGTATAGGCTTCCTTGAGCAGAGGGAAGCGGCCGCGGTCGGCAAAGGTCACAAATACGGTGTCCAGGGGCGTCAGGAAATAGGATAGCGACGCCTGAGGATTGACGTTCCATTCGTGGGTCATACAACCGGTGAACGATGTATTGGTCGGGTCTGATGGGCAGGTAACCGCGATTACGTTGGTTCCCGCGCTGTCCAGCATCTGCGCCTGTTTCCCGTCCAGATAGTCCGCGCTAAAACCAAATGTGGCCATCATCCGGGAGGAAATCGTGACTACATCCTGGATTCCGAAAGAGAATGTCTGTGCTCGGGTAGTTGTGGTCGGCGTCGTACGGGAAGTCGAAGGATAAAAGGAAATTTCCTTGTGATTGTCATCCCTGAAGGTAAAAGAAGCGCTGATTGTATTTCGGGGCAATGCCCTGGTCATAAATTCCAGGGATCCGCCCGCGCTGTGATCATTGTAAATACTGCTGTAGGAACTGCTTCTGTTCATTGTAGAGAAGGTTGCGTCATCATAAAAGTTCATGGCGTTATCGAACTGATCATAGTAGCCGCGGAACTTTATGGCGTTTGACTCGCCTATACCCGTATTGGTAATGAAGTTGTAGTTTGTCTTGTTCCAGTATGGATACCGCCGGAAGGCCATTCTGCCGAAAGACGCATTCTCGTTGGGACCCGCATAAAGCGGAATGCCCTTTTCAGCCTTTTGATTGGCATAGCTGAATACGTATTGGTCCTGACTCCTCGGAGTCCAGGCAATCCTTCCGGAATACTTGGCGTCCCGTGTGTCCGAATTTTTGCGCTCGTAGCCCGATTGGAACAACATGGGCTTATAGTCGTCGGGTAGCGGGAAGTGATCGCTTTGCAGCCAGTCGAGACCGCCCTGAATGTAAAATTTTTCCCACCGGGAACCAATATTGAACGAGGATAGGAGCATATTTCCGGAGCCGGTTCCTATCAACATGTCGGACTGAAGCTTCTTTTCAGGCTGTCTGGTGACTAGGTTGATGGATCCACCCATGCCGTTGGGGCCCAGCAAGGGAGAAGAGAAACCCTTGGCAACCTGGACTTCGGCGATGTCGCTCGAAAGGAGACGGTTGAAATCGATTGTGCCGTCATAGGGCATGCTGACCGGAATACCGTCAATATACAGTGGAACCTGCCCTCTCGAGGTGAATCCACGCAGTCGAACCGCAGCCTCATTTCTCGCCGCGGCGTTATCAACTGCCAGGCCCGGCAGATAGTCGAGCGCTTTGGCTGCGTTCAGGGCCTGCAGATTGATGATATCGGCGCGCTCGAAACTGTCGGTCACGGGAGACAGAGGAGATGTTTCCGCCGTCACGCTGATGGTTGTGACACCAAGATCGAACGGCTGGCCCGACTCTTCCTTCAGGATGGTATCCACTGCCTGGCGCAACTGGGAAATCTGGTTGCGTATTTCATCCGCACCCCAGGGTTGTGCCGGAGCAGGCTGGAGTTCTATTTTTGAATCGGGGTGCATTTTCAGCCAGAACTCGATGTTGGTACGGATGCCGGCGACGGCGTCGCGGTTTGCATCCAATTCATCCGCAGGAGCGCCCTGGAGGTAGTTCAGATCAGATCTCCATTGGATGATCTGCTTGGTTTGCGCCTGCAGTGCCACGCTTCCAGCCAATACGGAAAGCAAAACAAAAGCCGGCAAAGCAGCGCGCGACAGTACTCCACTTCGAAAATTCATATTTCTTTCTCCCTTTAGACGAGAATTTATAATAATGCAGTGAATAAAATAACAAATAATGACCAGATATCAATAATTTTCATAGGTTTTAACAAAAGGCGGCCGCTGACAAAATCGCCATGCATTGAAAACGACCAAGCCTCAAATACATGGACCTCGCCTGTCCCATAGAGCGAAGAGGCACATGGGCGAATATCGACAGCGGGGCCGGCTCCTGGAATCGACGAAAGAAAATAAATGCCAATAAATAACAAAATATTGCTGTATGGCAGCAGAAATTACATGGTAGAGTCTTGCGGAATACAGGATGGCATTGGCTGCCAATGGAATTCTGCGTGGTTTGCCGTCATCTGCAATTAAACGACAAGTAATTGCCACCGAAGAGGTCTACATCCATGTGGGAAATCTATGACAGATTAATCGACCTTGTCCCGCCCGATCTGATAGTGCGCGAGTGCCTTATAGGCCTTCACTGGACTCTGGTACGGGCTCATGGACTGGGCATGGCCTTGACTCCGTTCGGCGCGCCCCGCATGTATGGCCCCAAGGGCGAATCCGTAGCTTCCGGTATTGGGCAACGAATCGCCGGGATGCCGGTGCGCGAACTCGCCAAATACGTGAAATCGTGGAATCCCTATGAAGCCAGCCTGGGAATGGCGGCCATCAACTCGACCGTCAATTCGCCGGAACAGGTTGCCGGACTCTACGGACGGCCGCTGTCGGACCAGGGTCAGGTTAGCGCTTTTGTACATTACTCAGAGATGGTGCGAGGCAAAAAGGTTGCGGTAATCGGCCGTTTCCCCGACCTGAATGTGCTCAACGAAGTTTGCGAACTCATCGTTCTCGAGCGCAATCCCGGAGGAGGAGATCTGCCGGATCCCGCATGCGAATTCGTCCTGCCGGAACAGGACTATGTCTTTATTACCGCGACCACGATCATAAACAAAACTTTGCCGAGGCTCCTTGAATTAAGTCGCAATGCGTCTGTTTTCCTTGTGGGACCCAGCACGCCGTTTGCTCCTTTGCTGTTTGAATACGGCATCGACACGCTGGCAGGCACCGTCATCCACGAACCGGAATCCGTCTGGCGGGCGGCGCAGGAGGGAGCGGCCCGGCGCGTTTTTGATCATGGCGCCCAGATGGTGAAGGTCAGCCGGAAAGATTGGACTGCTGGGAGGTATTGAGGGATCAGAGGATCAAAGGATTAAAGGATCAGAGGATTAAAGGGATAAAGAGATAAAGGGGTAGAGGGGAAGAAGGACAAGGCAGAAGAGGCAATGAAAGCCTTTGCCCTTTAATGCAAGCTAAATCCACGGCCTCAGGCCGTGTGACCCCTAAAGGCTAAGCCGTTCCGGCGTTCCTTTATACACCTTACATCGAATTGCGAAATTTTATCGGGATCGGGGTCGGGGTCGGAATCGATATCGGGATCGGCTTTGGTAATCGGTTGGGCCGTGTTTCAGGAAATAAAAAAAACCGATCCCGATTCCGATATCGATCCCGACTCCGATTTCCACGCCGCCGCCCTCTTTGCGGGGCAGGCCAAAGCCATGCCTTTGAGGCGTGGTCGATTACTCCTTGAATCTTTGATTCTCTGATCCTTTAATCCTCAATTAGTCCTCAATGGGAAGGGTAGACGTGAAGGGAACGATTATTAAAATCCTTATAGCCGCCGCAATGATCGGATTGCTGCTGCTGGCGTTCGTGCAAAAGAAAAGCCGCCCGGCAATCGATCCGGGAAAGACGAGGACCTTTAACGATATGCTGGGCCGAAAGGTCATTGTGCCGGAACCATTGACGCGCGTGGCGCTGCTGGGCGGTCCGACAGGACAGGTTGCCTATATTTTGGGCGCACGCGGCCAGCTCGGCGCTGTCACGAAATCCCTGAAGTCTTCGGAACTGGTTCGCATGATGGATCCTTCGGTCGAGAAACTCGTCGCTGCCAGAAGTACGAGCGGCCAGATCAATGTGGAAGAATTGATAGTCGCGAACCCGCAACTGGTCATCGCCGGAGATCTCGATGGATCGATCGTCGAAAAGAAGACGAGGATCCCGGTTGCCTTCCTGAAGAGCACGATGAACCAGAGCTACGATCTGTTGAAGGAGGAGATACGCTTTTACGGACAAGCATTCCACAAAGAGGATCGCGCCGAAAACTATATACGGTATCTCCAGAAGACTGTCGATCTGGTGCAGTCCCGCACGCAAGATATTCCTCGGCAAAAACGGAAGATCGTGTTTAACGGTTACAGCTCCAACCATCTAGTGACTCTCGGCGGCGATACTTTCATGCAGCGGCAGATCGAGCTGGCAGGGTGCAGAAATGCGGCAGAAGAAATCCTGACGTCGGGGACGAGAGAGGGTGGTCTGCACACGGGACTGGCGGAAGTGTCCATGGAGAAGGTGCTGGGATGGAATCCCGATATCCTGGTGATCGATTTTGGATCGCCGGACGAGATGTACAGAGATCCGAAGTGGAAAAGTGTCAATGCCATAAAAAACAGAAAGGTTTTTAAGCAGCCGATCGGGATATTCATCTGGGACCGGCCGACAGCGGAATCTGCGGTTTTGCACCCGCTCTGGCTTGCCAAGATGGCATACCCGGAGCGCTTTGCCGACATCGACATGGTGCGGGAAATCAAAAATTTCTATGGTGAAACGATGTCATTCAACCTTTCCGATGAACATGCCGAAGCGGTTCTGGCTGCGCAATACACTCTCTCGTTTTCAGGACAGGGTCCCGCAAAATGAACTTTGAAGGCGGCGCACAAAAGATGCCGGAAAGGGCGGCTGCTCGTCCTTACGACGGAATAATCAGTCCCCTGAAACTCCAGGCCGCGCTGGTGTTTCTGCTGATCGCCGTATCTGTTCTTTCGCTGGTATCGGGCCGGATGGGCATCGGGCCGGGCACCGTGGCAAAAATTCTAGCATCCCATGTTATTCCTGTTCAGAGCGACTGGCCTGAAACGATCGAATCGGTTGTGATGGATGTCCGGCTGCCCCGGCTTCTGGCAGGTCTGCTGATCGGCTCCGGTCTTTCACTTTCGGGAGCCTCTTTTCAGGGATTGTTCCGCAATCCGCTGGTGTCCCCCCACATCCTGGGCGTTTCAGCGGGAGCAGGTTTTGGCGCTGCGCTCGCTATTTTGTTCTTCGGCAACATCTTTATGGTGCAGCTATTGTCCTTCCTTTTCGGCCTGATCAGTGTGTGGATGACCTATGCACTGAGCCGCACGTACCGGAGCACGCCCGTGCTTATGCTGGTTCTGGCGGGAATTATCGTGGGCGCGCTTTTTTCTGCCGCCACTTCACTCCTGAAGTACCTGGCCGATCCCGTGAACCAGATGCCGTCCATAGTGTTCTGGCTGCTGGGATCGCTCAACAACGCTTCCAACAAAGATATCGCCGTCGTCGGGCCGGTTATTCTGGCCGGAACGGCAGTCCTTCTGCTGATCCGCTGGCGCATCAACCTGCTAACCATGGGGGAGGAAGATGCGCGCTCGCTCGGTGTGGATACCGGCAAAATTCGCGGAATAATTATCGTCTGCGCGACCTTTATTTCTGCTGCAGCCGTTTGTATCAGCGGCATCATCGGTTGGGTGGGACTGGTCATACCGCATATCGGGCGGATGCTTGTCGGGGCTGACAACAAACACTTGTTGCCGGCCGCTACCTTGATCGGCGCGATCTACCTCGTCTCGGTGGACACCATTGCCAGGGCATCTATGGAAACCGAGATACCTATAGGAATACTAACCGCGATGGTAGGCGCTCCTGCGTTCGCCTACCTGCTGCGGAAAAACAGGCCGGGTTGGTAGCCGATGATTCCTCGAATCCGGGCGGAAAATATTGCGTTCAGTTATGGCCAGGAGGCCGCGGCTCCCGTATTCCAAAGCGTCTCTCTCTCGGTTCAAGCCGGCGATGTGTTTTGCCTGCTTGGCCCGAACGGCATAGGGAAGTCGACGCTGCTGAAATGCCTGAGCGGGATTCTCTGCATTCAGCAGGGCTCTGTATTGTTAAACGGGCGTGACCTGTCGCAGTTTAAGCTGGCCGATGTAGCAAAGCATATCGGATACGTGCCGCAGGGATTAATGTCCGCCTTCCCGTTCCGCATCAAAGACATCATCATCATGGGCCGCGCTCCCCATCTGAGCGTCCTGGCTTCCCCCTCGCGGGAGGATATGAAAATAGCCTGCAGGGCGATGGAGACTGTGGGCGTGGCTCATCTCGCCGACCGGCCCTGCACCGCCGTCAGCGGAGGAGAGTGGCAGCTGACGCTTATTGCACGCGCCCTGGTGCAGGAACCGCAGATCCTTCTCCTGGATGAACCGACGTCTCACCTGGATATGGGCAACCAGCTCCGTATCCTGCAGGTGATCAAAGATCTCTCGGACGACGGGATGACGATTGTCATGGCGTCTCATTTCCCTGATCATGCATTTCTTGTTGCCGGTGTCGTCGCGATTCTGAACAACGGCAGGATCGCGCATGTGGGAACGCCGGACGAAGTGATTACCGAGAAAAATCTGCAATCTACTTACGGCGTCGATGTCCGGGTTGTGCAATTGGAAGAAGGCGGCATGCGCAAAGCCTGTTTCCCGGCATTGCGCTCCAAGGCAGAAAAACTCCAAAAGTAGCGGATCTCAGCAATGAATGATGCGGAGCCTGCTACAGGATGGCACAATCAAGCACCCGGCCTTTCTCCCTGAGACCGGCGGAGGATGCGGGTTACGTTTTTTTGCATAGGCTTCATCTCGCCGCTTTGGCCGCGCAGTAACTGAAACTCACGGATCATCTGCCATGCGGCTGCGAAACGGCCCGCATCTCCTACAGCCTTCCAAAATTCGATATCGAAGGACCTCTCATCATGCTGCCGGCGCCGGACAACACGTGACATAATCACTCGGGGCTTTGGCTGTATGGTTCCGCTCAATCGTTTATCCATGGTACGCCGATTCCAAAAACACGGGAGAGATCATTTTTCTCCCTTGCGGGCGGCTTCCAACCGGTGCGCGTCCAGCAAATCCTGCTTGCGCCCGGAGGCCTTTTTTGCATGCACGGTGTCCGCGTAGCTCAATATGTTAACCTTTTGATCCTCGTAGGTGCCAATGGCGCGCTGTTGCCACGCTTCCTGGAAATTTAGCCCCTCGACATCCATGAGGATGTCGACGCGATTGGGCTCGATGCCTATCTGGAAGACGATATCCCGATTTATCAGATCGTCCAGGGTCAAATCGGTCAACGGAGCACCGAACCGCACCAGAGCGTTCCAAACATTCCGTGCGTTTTCGGGCGTTGGGTCCGCCCATACATCCAGGTCCTTCGTGTAGCGCGGTTCTGTGTGGAAAATGACCGCATAGGCGCCAACGATCCGATAGCGCGCGCCCGCTTCATTCAGGCATTGCAGAAGATCCCTGAAATCAT
>JAEAME010000516.1_pt1 | contig 38463 bp, 50 predicted proteins | sample 8958731 | NCBI WGS metagenome assembly JAEAME01 (sample SAMN16933194, study PRJNA681113) | bioreactor sludge metagenome | isolation source: anerobic bioreactor sludge (Control) | place: India:Bengaluru | collected 2018-10-24
TTAAGAAATATGGTAAAGGTTTTACACCTTTTTGTATATTGAGTGGAACGTTCCATCGAACACCTGTTTTAACATAATCGATTTCTTTGCCATTTATGACGCTGAGTAAACAAGTATAATCTTCATACTTCTGTTTTGTTTCTTCGTCTTTAGCAAATTTATTATGATAAGCAGATGCACAGTTTGATATTTCACCTATTCTACTACTTAAAGATTTTTTAGTGAAATCAATTATATGTTTCTTATCATAAGGCTGTTCTTTAGCAGTTATTTTATCTTGTATATCTAAAACTATGTAAGAATCTCTATTAATTCCTTTTATATATATTGGGTTGTTATGAACAAACACTAAATCTCCGTCATAGTCAGCTCCATTTAAAGATTGTGCTGTTACGTCATATCCATTTACCATACAAATATTTTCTAAGTGTGATAACCATTTTTTAGTTTGTTCATTATCAACTGCATTTAATATAATATGTTCTGCTTTACAAATATGAGGATTGCGATTTAATACATATTCCCCTATATGTTCTTTAGCATACATTTCTCCTTTTTTCAAACATCCTTTTGTTGGTAAATCACCTATATACTCTAGCATTAAAATTACGTCAGGTATAAGAAATTTGAATGCCCCACGAATATGTATTTTACCGATTTTTATTTCATCTATTGTTTTCTTTAATAATCCATATAAATAACTTCTTACTTTAATATCATTTATCATTTGTGGATTTAGCATTACTGATTTCATATATATATTAGAGGGTTCTGTTTTTTCTCCTATTCCTAAATACTTGTATATGTATAATAAATCTCCACCTAATATTTTTTCTACCCAATTCCTTGTATAAGCTGACATATCTATTAAATCATCTTTCGTAATATCCAACGTTTGTAATGTTTGATAATTTGCTCTTGTCATTTTAGGTTCATCTTCATGTGAATAGTTTACCTTGCTTACACCAACACAATAATTATATTTTTTTAATAAATTAATATATCTTTCCCAATCTTTATAAGTGCCGTCTTGTTTAAAATATTTATATCCCTTATATTGCGATTTAGTTAAAATAACATCTATATCTTCTACTTTATGCGATTTTCCCCATATATCTTTTATATGTGTTACTCCTTTTTCTTTATAGTAAGATTTAAAATCTACACTTATACCAAGACCTTTAATATATGGTATACGTAGCATTAGAATACAAGCGTCATATCCTATATCTAAATAATCACTTAGATGTTTAGCATAATTAATATCAATTAATCCAGCACCATCATTTACACAATTATCTATATCTTTCTTGCCACTTTTGATTATTTTTTCTTTAAATATTTTTTCTTCTCCCGTTTTTTTATCTATATAAGGAATTTCTTGTTCATCTACATATCTTATATCCACATCTTTTACTACTGTTTCATAATCATCTACTACTATCATATACGGTAATTCTTCCTCTACACAAAAACATGAACTCAACAACAAACATTTATATGCTTCAAACTTAGATAGAATTGTTTTATCGAATTTTATTTCCATCATGGCATATTCTTCAATAATATCATACATTTCTTCTGACACAAATCCTAGTATACCACTCCTAGACATACTAGCTGATTTACCCCAATACTTGTATTTTGTGTTGTTTACAATTACTCCTTTTTTTAGTATTTCATCTAATTGTTTTTGATAATTTTTATTATTTTTGCAATCAATAAACAAGACATCTTTTATATAATTATTTTTTATTCTAAGTTTGTTTTTTAATATCCTAAATAAATGATTATATTGTTGTTTGATAGTGTATTCTTTTAACTCTTTATTATTTAGTGTTATATCATTATTTAACATATATTTATTTTTAGTTTTTTTCTTACCACTTGTATCTTTAATTGTTTCTTTTTCTGATATTATAAAGTTTTGAAGTTTTAATTTTAATAAAGAGTACAATTCTGGACTTTTCATTATGCTGTTTCCTCCTTTGTTTTATTATTTTGTTTTATGTAATCTTCGTAATACATCCATCTTAATTTTGTTCCATCTTTTAATTTGCCTATATAGTTAAAATTTTTCTTATTTCCATTACAAAATCCACTTATATGAGACCTTAAATTTTCTATGTTATAATACTCAGAAGCTTCTCTTATACAATCAAAAACCTTGACTGTAGTTAAGCATATAACTTTTTTAGATTTAACATTATGTTTTCCTTTATTTTTTCCTATGTGTGCTAATCTTGATTTTTCTGCATGATTTCCATAATTATTATTGTATTTTGATGTACACCATTCTAAGTTATCCCACCTATTATTACTTCGCTTTTCGTCTTTATGATTTACTTGTGTGTGATTATTAGGATTTTCTATAAAAGCCTGTGCAACTAAAACATGTACTCCTTTTTTCTTTCTTTTTTTATCATGACCATATAAATCAACATACCAATATCCGTTAGCATTGTCATATCCATTTATATATTTTCCTTTAGTACAAACACTTTTCCCATTAATATATTTTATAATTCTATCTAAACTTTTTACTCTTCCTAAATTACTTACTTGATAAATTCCTTCATGTCCTTTTATATCTCTCCATTCTTCTTTTATTTCTTCTGAAATCATCCAATCTCCCCTTCCTTGTCTTATTTCCTTATCCTTCTCTCATTCTTAACGCTTACTTCTCATCTCCTATGTACTCACACATACTATCAAAATCCTTTTTCTTACAATCCATATTTCCATAATGTGTATTAAACCTTATTTTAAAATTATCAGCAAATATTTTACTTCCCTCGCTATCATGTATCTTATATGTATGTATAACTTCCTTATCCTCACAAACTTTATCTATGTATTCACTTACTGTTAAAACTCTTTTACCTTCCATCTCATTATCTCCTTTTTTATTGTGATATTTTTCATATAACCACCTCATTATATAATTTATTTTTTATTTGTTTTATTAATTTGTATTAATTACTTTATAAAGCTAATTCATAAATTGCCCAAACAAATCCAACAACCAAAGCCATAAAATAATATGTGTTTATTGTTACTTTTCTTTTGAATAATTCATACATAGCTTGAACGAAACATTCATGAATACCAAATAGTGATAAGAACCATGCAAATATTAATGTTGTTATTATCTGATTCATTTTTATCTCCTCCTTTTTTATTTTATTATTTTTAATTCTTTATAAGCTAAATAATAAAATATATTATCAATTGATACACCTATGAAAATAAATATAAAAGATACATTTACAGATAAATTCAACAATATATTTAATGATAATCCTATTAAACTAGCTATATTACTAGCCATAATCATATTATTATCAAACCTGTTTCTATTCTCTCCTTCGTTATATCTTATAGCTTTTAATTTATTTCCACCAAAAATAATAGATTTTGTTATTATTGCAAAACTAATTGTATCTACTAGATAATACATTTTATAAGACAGAATATTATTTATAATTAATCCTACAATTAACCCATATAACAAAGATTCCATGAGCAAATAAAAAGGATAATATTTAAATAATTTTTGCCCATATTTATTCCACAATTTCCCCAATATTATTGTTGATATGCATACAATCATAGCATTAATAGAAATGTATTTATTTGTAACATTGCTTATTAGTATTTGATTTATTGTTGGAAAAGCAATAGAATAAAATACATTTGATAATATGTTTGCAATAATTAATTTATCTTTAAGAAATTTTATACAATCTCCTCCTTCCTAAATCTCTATAAAAGTCATATTTTATTAATTGTTTAATAAATCATTCTTAACTGCATTTAAACTTTGTCCTAACTCTCTCCATAAATCTAATTCATCTGCAATAACAAGCTTTCCTGCTTTATTATTTAATGTAGTAGGACTATAGGCTTTTCCACCACTATTTATTCTTTCTTCTTGAATTTTTTCTTTAGCATTTTTACTTCTTGCTTCTAAGTCTATTCCATATAAATCTCTCAATTTTATATATGTAAGCGTGTATATTTCATTAGGTTTCTCGCCTGTGGCTCTAGCAATAGATTTAATTTCATTGTTGAATTGTGTTCTATCACCTATGATAAACATATTCTCTATTTTCTTTTCTTGTTCTTTAGTCTTATTTTCTATAACTTTTAGTTTACTATTCACTTCATCTAATTGTTTTTGTTGTTTATAAGTATCTAATTCAGTTTTTGTTTGATTATAGTTTATAGCTGTTAACATATCATTAGGGCTTAATTTTAACACATTTTCTAATTGATAGAGTTTTAAAGTTAAACCCCTTTCTTGTTCATCTTGTATTTGTTGAATTTTATTTTCCACTATATCAAATTTGCCTTTATTTCTTATGGTAGGTATTACTTCTTTGGTAATCCATCTTTTGAATTTTTTAGCACCTTCTAATTTACTTCCAAATATTAAAGCATAAATTCCACTTTCAGTAATAAACCAATTTCCTCTTTGCCCTAAACTCAAAGTCGTTTTGACGTTGAGTTTTTCTGTTGTAATTAATTCTTTGTCGTCCTCATCAACATGTTTTCTAATTGCTTGGTTTAAATCACTATATCCCAATATCTCAGTAACTTGTTTACCACTCATTAAAAATTCACCTTCAAATTTAAAGTTTACATCCTCTTTAGTTAAAACATCTATTTCTCGTCCTTCAAAAATCATTAATTCATTATTCATTTTTGTTCTCTCCTTTTTATTTTATTATTTATTATATTTGCTTAAATAACTATCCATCTCTTCCTTGCTTATCTTATATGTAATACATTCACTTATATGTTTTAATTCATTTCTATTTTCTTTCATTCTTTCGTAAATATATCTATTTTTAGAATATGATTTAAACATTTTATATCACCTCTTTTCTTTTTAATCATCATACACAAACTCAAAATCATCGCTTAACAATACATCTTCAGCTTTGTATCTATGAACCTTCATATTATCTTCATCATCTATATCATTTAGAAAATTTAATACTTTCTTTTCCTTATATAATTCCAACCATTCATCATATCTAACCTTAATTCCAGTTGTCTTATGTATAGCATACTTAAACTTAATCATACACCTTCCTCCTACCCCTTCTAATTTAAATCCTAAGACACTTTTATACCCTGCTTAGACTAAACATACCTATTGACAATGCATAGCCTTAGAATGGATAATAACGTCATATGATAACTATTAACTAATTTTATTTAATTAATTTGTATTATAGTTTTATAAAATATAATTCACATTTAACACACCATTTCAATCACATCCTTTCTTAAATTTCACTTCAACGAAGCTTCGGTGAAAAAATCGCATTTAAATCATTTATTTTGATAAAATGAACAATCATACACAAAATGAGTTTAAATTCATTTCTACGGTCAATTACCCACCATAGAATGCCACTTTGAACCATGTTGCAGATTTATAATTTTATCAATTTTGACGATAATTTTATCAGAGTTAATTTTTGCATTTTTGTAACTTTGTTGTGATTTGTTTACAAGTCTATCTTACCACAATTTTCATAGCTTGTCAATATATTTATATAATTTATTTTAAAAATTTGTGTTGGTTATTTTTGATTTATGTTGTTTTAGTAGTTATAATTTCATTTTGTATTAGAATTTCACTTATAACTTGTTCCCCTTCCAATGTAATATATATCCCATCTACTCTATATTCATTTATAAAACAGTTAAAGTATTTCTTATACTCTTCTGTTGGGTAATTAATCTTTTTTCCACTATTTACTTTAATGTAATGCAGAATACCTTGACTTCTTAAAAACCTAAAAACATCATTGTATGACACTTTTAAGTCGAAATTATTAACAAAATCTTTTATTCTTTTTCCTTTGTTTTTAGAAACTATGTTTTTTAATTGTTTTACATCCTCTATGTTGGTTATTGTTTTATTATCTTCTACCTTTAGTTTTGGTTTGGATTTGCGTTTATTTTCTTTGTTATCATCAATTTTATCTTTTGTTTGCTTAGCACAATCTTTATCTGTTATTACTGTTTTTAGTTTTTTAATTATATTATCATATATATTTACATTAAATTTAATTCGAGAATATGAATTGTTACATATAATTTCATCTTTATTGAAAATACTTTCATCTAATATATATGTAGAACCTTTTTTAACCGTAATTTTATTGCTATATAATATATTCTTTAATCTATCTTTGTTTTTTATATTAAGTGCTATTTCTATATCTCTCATATTATATTCCCTCCAAACTCTCCTATGATTTTTTCTTTTATGCTTCTATTATATTGTTTTAACATATTTATATCCTTTTCTTTTTGTATAATTCTCTTATTACCATTGGCAATTTCATTTAAAGTATATTCTATGTTATATCCATTATTTATACTGTCGTATTTTTTAATTTTTCTATGTTCGTATAATAGCGATATGTATTTATCTATATATGTATTTATACTATCATCTAAAACACATTCTAATGAAAATTCAAAATTATCTTCTCCATATTTATTCCAGTCCTCTTGTAATTTGTAACTATGGTGCTGATTATTATTCAAATCTTCAATATGCTCTTTCCACCTTCTTCTTATATCTAAACTTTCCCCTATATAGACTTTATTGTTTATTTTGTTTGTTATTTTATAGACTCCCCTCATTATAATTCCTCCTTTTATTTTATAATTTAATTAATTTTTATTACTAATATTCTTCCTAACACAATGAACATAATACTCATGTTCATTTTCTTTATAATTAGTCATTATCCATTTATAATATTCATAATTTACGGTTAACTCTCCATTATTCCATAAACCCAAATTATTTTCTAAACTATAATACTTTTTGCATAAATCATCTTTATAATCATCGTAATATTCACTTAGAGTTATCTCACCGATATTCTCATTAATATCTTTAAATAAGGCTATCAATCTAAATTCTTCATTTACTGTACCATTGATTAGACTTTCTAATTCTTTTAATCTAATTTCATCTTGTTCTGTAGCTGTACCGTTATTAATTTTCTTTATAATAGAACCTTTCTCACCATTTAATTTTTTATTGTTATTTTTATATTCTCTACTTGCAATAAATATTTTACCTTTGTTTGAATCAGAATTTTTATATTGTTTAATACCTTCTTTAAGATTATGTTTACAATATTCCTCATCACCTTCATATAAACAATATATATTAGGACTTTCATGTTTAACTTCTTTAGAATTAGGATAATACCATAATCCTGCATTAGAATATCTGATTAAGTTTAACTCAACTAATATGTCAATATATTTCATACAACTAGCTTTACTTAATCCTATATCACTATGTATTAATTCAAATGAGCAATAACAAGTTTCTGCTTTACCTCCACTCCTTACAACATCATCACCTTTTTTATGTTTATACATTCTACTTTTTAAGTAACAATACAATGCAAGTAATTGTACATTATCTATTTTGGTTTTGACATAGGTGAGTATGGTGGCTGTTTCATTAAAAAACAACTGAATAAATCCATTCTCCTTATTAACATTTAATTTACATTCTATATATTGTTTAGGTGAAATACTGTCTAGTTTTAATGATTTGTTGTCTTTATCCATTGTAAGACATTCAATTATTTCTAATTCTTGTAACTTAGCAAGTATATTTTTAAACTGTTGTACACTTTCACCTTTTTTAGTTCCTATCTTATAGTCATAAAAAGTAATCATTCTTTCTAATGTAAATCCTATAATTTCAATTTTATTAGTATATTTTTGTAAAAAATCTAACACTAATATCACTTTATAATTATCAATATTCTTTATTATACTTTTGTCATCTTTATTATAAAATAATTTATTTTCCAATATTACATGATTAAACATCTCAATATACCTTCCTTTCCTCAATACATGAAAAATAAAAATACTAGGTGTCGTATTTAGTTGCACGTTAGTGTAACTAGAGTATCTTATTCTCTCTTATTCCTTAATTTATTCTCTCTTATTACAGGTTAAACTACCCCCCAAATTTAGGGGGTGTAAAATAGCTAATAGCTTATATTCAACCCTCTGATTTTAGGGGGTGTAAAATTTTAGCTTGTTTTCACCGTTCATTCTTATATTTTTCATTTTTGTATAATATGTAATTGCATCTAACAATAAATCATTCTTTGGGAATAACCACACTTCATCTTGCTTACCTGTTTTATCTGGAACTTTCCTATAATAAAACCCTAGTGAATACAAATAATCTCTTAATCTTTTCTTAGTTACTACATATTCCATATTCAATTCCTCCTATATTTTATTTTAAAAATTTGTATTACCTATTCAAAAAATAATCACAAAACTACATCCAACTCATTTCTACCCCCTCCTTCCATATTCCTTACAACTACTATTATACCACAATTCCACAATTTGTCAAGTGTTTTGTATAATTTATTTTATTATTTTTTATTAGTAGTTGTTAACAAAATAAATTAAGGGAATAAATAAAATTCTATCCCCTATTTGCCAAATAATTTTTGCCAAAAACTTTTATTTTCTTGTTGTTTAGCTCCCTCATATTCTTTCTTACGTTCTTCCATATGCTGTCTGAGGGAGTTTAGGATTTCATTGTCACGTTGTTTAGCTTGTTGCTCTTGCTGTTCTTGCTGAGTTAATATGGAGGATTTTAGGTCATTGAGTTGAGTTTCAACATTTTCTTTAATTTCATTTTGCATAGTTGTAGCAACAAATTCTTTTAACTCTACATTATTTTGATGAAGCAATTCTTTCTGATTTGTTTTTAGTTCGGTTAGTCTATCAGAAACTACTTCATCTACTGTTACCGATACTTGTTCCATTAATTCATTTTTTAAGTTTTCTTGATGTAATTGTATAGCTTTTATTTGATTTTCTAATTGAATAGAAAGTGTACTTATCACTTCTTGCTTAAATTCTAGCATTTGTTTATGCTGTTCTTCCATCAAAGCACGAGCTAGTGTTTGTATGCTGAGTGGATTCGTTTCTTTAATCTGTATACCATTTTCAGTATCAAAATCAACCTCTTGACAATACTCCTGAATTTGTTTTATTGTCATTCCTTCATTTTTAAGTTCTATTAGAAATTTAATCTTTTCTATATCTTGTTCAGTATATCTACGTTGCTTATTAGATATTTTAATTTGTAATATATCATCAAAAACACTTGTATAATATCTTATTTTACTATCTGTCTCACCTAATAAAGAACTTACTTGAGATGTCGAATAGTACAGAATCTTTCCTTGAATCTTTTTCTTAGATTCATCCACAGCTTCAAAATCAACATCTTGAATATTGTTATCATTATCCATTTTACTTCTCCTTTCTAAAACTAAAGCATATTTAAAGTATAACATACTTAAAGTAAAAGTAAACATTAGGTTTTAGTATTTATTTAAGTTAGTTTGGCTTTTGTTTAGATTAAATATATGACGCTTTGACTTTGGTTTACTTTAAGTATTGTTGATTATTACCGATTCAATACCGTTTCATTACTATTTGGGTTATAGATATATTCTAATAAAATACTATAATGTTTCCAATTAAATATCATATAAATACCAATATATTCATATATAAATACTAAGTGATTACCATTTAAGGTCTAAGTTAATTCTATATTAATACCAATTTGACACCAAGTAAGTAAAAATAATTGGAACACTATTGAATGATTTATCATAATATGGTAATATAACTTATAGAAAAGTAAATAACAAATGAGTACCAAGTAAATTCTATTTTTATTCTAATTAAATTCATATTTGGTGCTAATATACTAACATTTGAATTAGAGGTGATGTATAGGTGGATACGGTTTTTACGGAAAATGACTACCGAATACTAAAAGCTATAATAGACAGAAACAATGAGAAAAAAGGATTATGTAAAAGTAATGGTACAACTATTAAAGAAATAATTAACAAAACTAAGCTGTCTGATAAAAAAGTAAGATTAACATTAAAAAAGTTTGAAGAAGAGGGGTATGTATGTAAAGGCTTAAAGATAATAAAAGCTGACTCTTATATGCTTACTCCAAGAGGATTTGAAGAGTTAGATGAATCAAGAAAGAATATATTTGGGAGGTAATTAGTTTATGTTGAAAGAACAAGTGCTTATTATAGGAGCAGGAGGTTGTGGAAATAGACAATTAGATATACTTATGGGTTTAGACGTAAGATATAGTGGTATTTTTTTAAATAGCAATTTAAGTGAAATGGAAAATTTAAAACACTTTAATTTGGAAAGAAGGAGTTTTTATATACCTAATGCCGATGGTTGTGGAAAAGACACGAAGAAAATGGAAGTTTTTGCAAAAGAAGAAGCACCTAAATTTACAGTTATGATAAAAAAATTCACTCATCCTTATATAACATTTTTAACATCTAGTAATGGTGGTACAGGTTCTAAAGCAACTATCATGTATGCTAAACTTGTTAAACATTATTGTCCAGAAAAATCCATCAATATTGTTGCAACATATCCTTCTATAAGTGAAACAGAGGTTGATTTTGAAAATGCTACTGATTTTTGGAACGAAGTAATAAAACTAAAAAATAATGGCATTATAGATTCTATTCAGTATATAGATAATAATAAAGGCAGTGAAACAGAAGTTAATATAAGAGCAATGAAAGAATTAAACGATAGTTTTGATATAGTTAATGGTAAGTTGGATACTACTGATTCAAGAAAAGTACATGCTACAAATGGTTATAAAATATTCTTAAAACTTGATAACAATATATCAGATACTAAGGAAGCAATAGATAAGGCAGTAAAAGATAGCGTGTTTTATATGCCTGATAATTTTGAATGTGATAGAATGATAGGTGACATTAATATAGATGATTTTGATATTAAAACAATAAAAGAAGAATTTGAGTGTTATGATTTTAGTAAATTTAATGAAAACACAGATGGCAAAACTCGTATATTGTTAAGTGGTTGTGAAATGCCTAAAGAAACTATTGAGTTGGTGCGTGAAGCGTTAAAAGAGTTAAAAAATAAAAAGAGACGTAGAGTAGTTGAAGAAGATTTGATAATTAAAAAAAATAATCCAAATGAAGAATCTAAGAAAGAATCAAAGCCTACAAAGAGTAAGTTAACATCAGAAGATTTAAATGATATGTTTGCCGATGATAGTTTTTGGAATGATTAAATTTAAAATTTAATATACTTTTTAAGAGTAGATATTTCAAAATATCTACTCTTATTTTATTATTTTGTAATGTATTTAAACGTAAATCCCCTATGATGATTTCTCTCACCTTTAATTACCTTTGATATAAGACTACTAATCAACTTTACTCCAAATAATTCTTCTGATTGTTTTATCAATTCTGCAACCGAGTTAAACACACCTAATGAATCTCCATTTTTAAATATTTCTATTGGTTTACTACAAGTTTTTATTGTTGATACTAATGCTTTTTTTCTTGATTTTTCTTTTTCTTCTTTGGGGTTATAGTAGCACCAACCTAAACTATTTCCTTTCTTCAAATACTTTATTATAGTACTCTTCTCTAAATGTACAATTTTCTCTATATCAGTCGTAGTTAAATTTTGATTATTTTTCTTTATTTCACAAACGTCTTTTACTAAACTAGATAAAGCAAATTCTTCGCATTTCAACCAATCAATCTTTGTCAAGTCAAATAATTCATTTAATATACTGTTGAACACGTTATTTTTAATGTATTTTATTTCAGATTCTTTGCAATCTACCCTGATAACTTTAATATTATGCTTTGTGGCTTTTAAATCTTTATAATCATCAATTTCTTGCGATTCTTCTTTAGTTCTACCACTCATTTTATTATCTATTTTATGAAAACCACCGTCCATTTCAACAATATATTTCTTATCATCTAATTCAAAATAAAAATCATATCTTTTAGGTTTTATCCAATTTGGAGAATATTCGGTTTCAAAATCAATATTTAATTGCTCTAAAACATTAAACATCACTTTATTTGGGAATGAAAGCCCATCACAGCATTTTGGACAACCTATTGAATGATTAGTATAAATAGAATATATAGCCACAGGTTTATCTTTTATATTACCACAGTTAGGGCATACAGGATATATTTTTGTGGTGCTACATTTAGTATATTTCTTGGCTTCACCATAACCACCTTGAAAATACTTAATCATCCAAGAGTCAGTATCTATTATTGAATTAACACCTTCAACTACCACTTGTGGAGGATTACAACAACAAGGACACCCTTTTCTTTTTAACAAATCACCTTCCAACATCCATCCTTCGTAACCACATTTATTGCATCTATATTTATAGTATTTTGTATTTTGATTATTTGATTTGCATAATCTATACTCTTTATCTATTATAATTATATCCCTTTTATTATCTTTAAAATGTGTTTCTATTTGAATTTTAAATTCTTTTGTTATTTTACCTAGTAACTTTCCTAATTTACATTCTTGAAAATTTCCTGTATGCACTCTAAAAATATCTTTATTTAAGTATTTTATATATAAATATTGTGTTTTAGGTTCATAATCTATAATTTCAACTTCAAATTGCAAACTTTCATAAATTCCTTTTACTCTATATCCTACACTTTCCCTCCAATTAATAATTTGCTTTTGACCTCTTTTAATTTTAGGCAAATCCTCCAAAAACACTTTTCTTTCCTTTTTACTTTCCATATAAATTCCTCCTGTAAAATTTTATTTTCCTGAAATTTAAAATAGGAGAAAGTGGTTCAGGAATACCACCTTTCGGATGAAGTAGCTAATTTCATCCTATCTCTACTATTATTATATCATAAATTTCCATTTTGTCAATGGTTATTTATTTAAATATTTTGTATTAAAAAATAAAAATACAAGAGGGTTAGATTACAAATTCTATCCCTCTAAATAATTCAACACATATCCAACTTTTTTCTTATCTATCTTTTCTAAAGCTTTTAATATATCTTTTTTAGTCCATAATTCAAGCCACTCTACTTTTTTAGCATATTCTAAGGCATTAGGGTTATAACTTGATGTAGTAATTATAATTGCTTTATTTGCTCCATCAGCATACGCACTACCTACAAGCTTTTGTAAAATTACTCTACCGATATCGTTTCCTACTTTCCAATGTTTACATTCTATATATGTTTTATTCCCGTAATTATCCCATGCTATAACATCCTTCCCACCATCACAGACAGCTTCCGTCACTTTTGCATGATATCCTAACTGTTTAAAAAGATTACAAACAAACACTTCAAATTCTCTTGGGTTCATATTATTTATTTTTCTAACCATATCAAAATATCCATATTCAGAATTTCTCCATCGCAAGTGTAAATATCCATATTTAATTACCTTAAAAGCTATATATCCCGTACCACACATTACTGCAATTCCAATAAAAACATTCATTATTGTATCTATATGATTTAAAATAAACATTAAAAATATTAATACTGCTATAGCTTCTACTTCATTAATCTTATGTCTATATCTTCTTCTCATGTTGAATCACCCTTTATTATTTAATTTCATAATTTATTTTAAGCAATATTCTTTACCCTCATTATAACTCTACTTATCTGTTCAGGATTTAAATCGAATAACATTTGTTCTATATTCACGATACTCATCAATTCTAAATTATCTATTTGGCTTACATATTTTAAGGCTTCCATTGTATAGTCTCCTGTTGTTGCTACTATACATTTATCTCCTTTATACATTATATTTGAGTCTAATAATTCTTGGATTGTAGAAAGAGATATTTTTGTGTTACGAGAATAGTGTTTACACTCAACAAAAACATGGTTGTCAAGTATAATATCTAATTTTTCATTATTTAATGTTGGTATAAGATTTATTTTATATCCATTCTGTTTAAATAATTCAGCTACAAATATCTCAAATTGTCTAGGTGTCATTTTGTAAATTTCATCTAATAATTCATTTAAATTATATCCAATCTTCTTTAAAGCAAAGAAATTTATCACCATTTTTCTAATATAATAACTTGTTTCAACTATTGTTTTAAATAAACCTATTGTTAATATATATATTGTTTTACTAATCTCATGTATAATATCAAACATCGTTCTTTCAGCTTTGGTTAACTTAAATACATTACCACATCTATAATATTTCTTATGTTTTCTACTCATAAAAATCACCTCAAAAATTATTGTTTCTAAAAAAAATTTTTTTATTCATAAAAAGTAGTAACAAATAGTGGTATAGGTTCATAGTATATACTATAAGATTTTTAAAGGGAGGAATCATATGTATACTCTTGTAGTTATAGGTGTAGGTCTAAGCATAGGAATAATAAGAAGTATTGCATATAAGAAAAATAATAAAGCTAAAAAACTAAAGTATTATAATTATAGGAAATACGCCATTAAATATAAAAGAATTAATAATTCTATAAATGAACAATCAAAGGGAGTTTTTTAAAATATGTTTGGCAGGTTTTTATTTGGAGAAAAAAATGAAGTTGATAATAAAGTAAGTAAAGAAAAAAAAGTAAACAATGATAAACAAATTGAAAAAGCTAAAGCAAAAGAAGAGAAACTTAAAAAGAAAGAGGAAGAACGCATTATTAATGAATTGATTGTTGATTGGCAGAATACTTTTGCTAACCTTAAAAGATGGAATCAAGAATTTAATGGATATACATTAAGCCATATAAAAGTTGAAAATTATGGTTTGAGTGCTAGAATATATGCTCCTTGGGGTATTGATATATTTGAATTAGAAAAATATGTATCTATTATTGAATCTGGCTGTAAGTGTGAATTTATTTATAATATACCCCAACATAGAAGATTTGCTATGGCACAATTTGTGAAACCCGAACAAATAAAGTGTAATGAAATTTTATTTCAACCCATAAAACTAAAACCATATGAGTTCTGCCCTGGCTTGGATATTACAGGCAATCCTATTATATTTGATGTTAATTCAGCAAGTCAAATATTGATAGCAGGACAAACAAGGCGTGGCAAAAATATAAGTTGTTATATATCAATTGTATCTTGGATATATTATTGCAAACCATCAGAAATAACAATTTATGCGTTTCAAGGTGCTAAAAATGATTTAAGTCAATTTAAAAATTGTGAACATGTATATTGTTATACTAATAAATTAAGTGAAATGGTTGAAGCATTAAAACATATTATGGAAGAAATGAATAGGCGTGAACATTTATTTGCTCCTATGATTGGTAAAGCTGAAGGTAATGATAATATATTCCATTACAATAAGCTTTATGGTGATAAACTTCCTTATATTTATGTTGTTATTGATGAGTTTATAGCATTAATGCCTGATAATACCGTGGATAAAAAAGAGATAAAAGAATTGAAAAATGAATTGTTGAATTATTTACAAGCAATTGTTCAGTACGGAGGTTCATATGGGGTAAATGTAATGGTAATTCATCAAAAGCCTGAGAAATTGTTAATGCCGAGTTTTTTGAAAAATATGTGTAATATAAGGGTGTGTTTTGGTTTTGAAGATGAAACTTGTGTTCAAATAGTTCTTGGTAGTGGACTTGTTAAAAAAGCACATAAACTCCCACCAAGAAAAGCTTATTACTCAAACAATGAGCAAAATGGCTATTTATATACTCCTAATATGAAAGGTAGAATTAAAATGTTCATTGAACCCTCAATTAAACCTAATCATAGAACTTTGTTTGGAGATTTAAAGAAGTTAAATTCTAATAAATCTAATGAAGTAAAACCTAATCAACCAATTGCACCACCTGAGTCTGAAACAAAAGCACCAAATCAAAATGCAGGAACAGCCCCACTACCACCTCAAACAAAAGAAATAACCAATCCTCAACAACCTAAAAAAGAAAATCCTAATACTGAAAATACTCAAGTTCCTAAACCTAACGAAGAGTTTGATAAAGTTGACCCAACTAAAATAGCTATAGATAGAGAAAAATTACTTAAAAATATTAAGAATATACCTAATTTCGTTCCATACAATCCTAATATTAAACCACCCATTAAAACAATAGAGTATACTCAATTGAGTGGTTCACAAACACAAAAACCTATTAAAAACAATAAAAATACTATAAGGGAGGAAAAATAATGGCTTTTAGAATGTATTTAACTAATACTGACCAAGAAGTTTTATGTTTTATAGAACAGTATGGTTCTATTACAATATCACAATGTCAAAAGATATTTTATAATACTCAAAATAGAGGATATGAGATTGCAAGACGTAGATTAAGTAAATTAGTACAATATAAAAAATTAAACGTATATAAAGATATGTACTTAAATATGAATGTATATACTATGGGAAAGAAAATGTCTACGCATAATGTATTAGCTTTAGACTATTATGCTGAATTATCTAAATTAGGTGTTGAATTTGTATATTTTAAACAAGACCAACAATGGTTAAATAATAAGTATTTTAGTGATATTTTTTGCTGTTATTACTTTGAAAATAAAGTTTATTTTGATATTATGGAGTTTGTAAGAACTAAGAATGTAGAACCTCAAAAGTATATTGATATATATGATTCTGGTGAAGCTCACGAACTTAGCAATCAAATATATAAAGAGATAGGCGGAAATGAAACATTAAATCAGTTTCCACGATTAATTGTTGTTGATGAAGTAAAACATAAAAACCCATTATATATTAATGACAATGTGAAGGTAATTCAGTTAGATTTTAAATTTAAAAATATTTCAAAATTATTAGTTTAATTAGTCACATTTTTTAACCATAACTCATACTATATAGTATACCCATTAAATTACACTATATAGATATACTATAATCCCACACTATATTACCACTAGACAACACTTACTACACTCTAAATCAAGCAATATAGCCAAAAAAATTTCCCGTATAGAGGGCTACGTGGCGATAGCAAGTTCCAGCCCTCTTTTGTGGGAAGAAATTAGCACAAAAATTCCTTTTCCATATAAATACTTTTAATAAAATTTATCACAATTAACCATATATTTTCATATAATAGTGAATATAGTTATAACATAAAAATCTATATATGGTTATTAATTACATATCACAAAAGATAATTCAAATGCTTTTATAATTAATTTATATCAAATATAATTAATCAAATTTCAAGTTAAAGTTTTAATTGTTAATATATGTGCTTTACTAGAAATATAAGATATATGAATTTATTAGTAAAACTACATGTGAAGTTGTTATAACTATAAGTAAATCTTTTTGTGTAATAACTTTAATATTTAGAACTTTAAAAATACATCTTTACGGTGAGAGGTTAATTATATCTTGATATATCCCTTAATTTTAAAAGATATATAGTCTCAAAAGTATAAATTTGTTTATATAAATTTTGAGATTGTAATGATAGCTAATGATAATCCTAAGCGATTGTTAAACTAATGATAAATCTAACTTATGTATTATTCTTGTATATTTACTATGAGAATTTACTTATATGTAAAAGATAAGATTAGTAATCTTACACTTAACCTCTATAATCTAAATCTTATAGTAGATATATTGAGAATAATATAGAAGTTGGTAATTTATCATTAAGTTTAATAATCATACTTAGGATTTATTTATTAGTTACAACATTTACAGTCATCACAAATTCATCTAAACAAAAGTTATGCAAAAGGTAGATATGTCCACATATGAAAGTATTAAATAACAGAGGAGGAATTTTATATGGGTATACTATATGCTCTACTATTTTCAGGATTGTTAAATGGAAAGAAAGTGAATGTTAAAAAGACATCTAAGGAAATCAAGAAAGACGCAAAGTTTTTAGTACAATTAATAACTGAATTAGTAGAATTACTAAACCAAATTGTTAATTTTATATTTGTTAAAATACCTAATGCTTGTAAAAAGCATTTCTGTCAAAAGACAGTTGAGGAAGAACTTCCTAGTAATGTAATTAATTTTGATGAATATAAAGTGAAAAAAGCTAAATGAATAAGGGTTAGAATTTATTTTCTAACCTTCCTTTAAAAAACGATAGGAGGATTAACTATGCAAAGATTACAAGATTCTATAGTAAATTTAATAGGTGCTGATACAATAGTCAAAGTAGAAAATGTTAAAAAAGTTGAAGAGAGATTGTGTTATGACGCATGGTGGGAATTTAAAACAAACTTAGGTGATTTTACATTAAAAACTTATGATGGGATTAGCGAAAGAAATATGAGAGAAATTTGCAACAATATTAAAACACTTAAAGAATTAAATGATATACAACCTAAATGTTTTTATTATGATTAACAATATATAAAAATTAGGAGGAATAACTTATGAGCTTGACTTATAACGAACAGATGATTTTGAAGTATATTGATGAATACAAAGAGATGTATTTTAAAAAGTATAAGGTAGAAGCTAGGAGCGAATTCACGTATTTTCAATGGTTAGGAAGCTTTCTACCCGTTGGAAGTTTTACACACGCAGAAGGTAAAATGGCAGAAGTATTATTGGAATCAAAATTTTAAAAAGGATATAATATGGAAAGTTAATGAAAATTAGCTTTCCTCGTATAATCCTAATAAGCAATATGATAAAATATAATTATAAACAAACAGGAGGATTTTAAAATGGATAAAGAAATATTAGAATTACTAAAATTAATGCAAAGTGATATCAAAAAATTAGACTCTAAAATAGAAACTATGGACTCCAAAATAGACAAAAATACTTTAATGCTAGAAAATTTAACTAAAAAGGTAGAAGTTGTTGCAGAAGTACAAAAATCTCATATGGAGCAAAATGAAAAATTACACAATGACAATTACAAACTTTCATCTGATAAAGTAAATGTGGTAGAATTAGCAGTAAAGGATACTTCTAAAGACGTTAAGGAAATTAAAGATATTAAGCAAAAAGTTAATAGCTTGGAAAAAGTTGTAATGCAAAATACCTATGATATAGTTTGTTTAAAAGCTAGATAAATAAAAAAGGAGATAAAATTATGGAAAATGAAAAGATATTTGAATTTATGGAAAAGATGTATGTTGACTTAAAATCTAGTCAAGAGGCAATATATTCTGACTTAAAATTTGAATTATCAGAGATTAGGAATGAAGTAAAGAAAACTAATATATTATTAAATACTCTAAACGAACAATTAGATATAATTCAAACTGACGTAAATACTTTAACTATGAAGATTGCCTATAATAACACTCCGATTAGATAAAGCAGTCAAATCTAAACAAACTAAAACTAAAGTTGATAAAAGGAGATATTACAATGGAAAATGATAAACTATTTGATTTGATGAGTAAAATGTATGGTGAAATGCAAAATGGTTTTAAAAGTGTAAATAATAGACTTGATAAATTAGAAACCAGAATGGATAATTTTGAAGTTAGAATGGATAGTTTAGAGAAAAATCAAGTTAAGTTAGAAAATGAAGTACATGAAGGATTTAAAACCTTATATGATGGTTATATTCAAAATGCAGAATCTATCACTAGAATTGAAGCTAAAGTTGATTGTATTTATGATAGAGTTAATAAGAATGAAATTGAATTAAAAGTTTTACAAAAATCTAAAATGTATAGGGGATAATTCCCTATACTATTGAGATAATATATTTTTATATGATGTTATTTGAATAGTATAGGGAATCCCTCTAAATAAAAGGAGGTAATATTATGTCACTAGGATTAATTATAACTATGGGTTCAGTAACAGTTGGTGGAGCAATAGTAGAAAGAATATTGGGGAAAATGGGTAAGATAGATGAGGCAAATATGACAGGCATTGTAACTACAAGTATGTTAGCTACTACGGTAGTAGGATGTGTTATTAAAGCTTTTGCAGAAGTTAAAAAATTAGGGAATTAGGTGGTTGTATGAGTATTATAATATATGGAATAATATTAGCACATTTTAATGCATACAAAGATTATTACGGCAGAATAGGTTTAACCTTTGCTATGACGTTTTTAGTAAAAAGATTAGCAAAGTCAGCAAATCAAATAGAGCATAGTGAATTAATTGGTTTAGGCGGATATTCATTAGCTGTTGGAGAATTTGCTAAGTTAATTCAAGCTTTAAAACAATCTGGAATACAAGGTTCAAATGTAGAAGAATCTAGTAAAATATTAGGTGGATTATTAGGAAAAGGAATAGATTTATTAGGTGATTTAATAACTAATAAATAGGATGGGTGATATTATGAAAAAGGGGAAAAGATACAAATTTGATAGGTTTGGTTATGCTCAGTTATTACTAGATATTAAAAATGAAAAGTTAAATAAAATAAATAGTGTTACAAGTATAATTATAATATTGGCAATGTTTGGATTAGGTTTAGTAAGTAAAGAGTTATTAATGATTATTCTTGCAAATAAAGGAATTAATAAAGTTACAAGTTTATTAATAGGGTAGGTGATTGTATGGTAAGTTCATTAATTACGATAGGAGCTATCTCAGCAGTAGGAAATATAATGGGTTATATATCTCAAGATAAAGACACTGAAGAGTTAATTAATACTATAACAACAACATTAGCAGTAACAATAGTAATATCTAACGTAATATTAGTATTAAAAAGCATTAGGTAGTATTAATATAAATATACAATTAAATACAATTAGTAAAATAGCCCCTAGAATTTAATCTAGAGGCTATTTCTATGTATATAATACTTTAATATACACTCTATCCCAATTTTTTAATGTGGTAGTCTACACACGTACAAATTGGGATTTGTAAGAGTGTATATTCTCATGTGTAGACTACCAATGCACATTTGTGCGTGAGATTATTATACTTTAAACTGTATCAAAAAGATACAAGTAAGTTATGGAAATATATAGTTATATTTGGTTAACTTTTCTTTAGATGTCACTTGTATGGTTTTTATGGAAAAATAAAGGGACAACTTTAAGGAATTAAAGTGGTGAAATAGCGAAATGTGAATAATAAAAATAACTCACACTAAAAAAAGTAGTATGAGTTTAAATGATGTTAAATATTTAGTTAAATATTTCATTGACTTCATAGTGTGGAATTTATATAATAGGAGTAATTGAAAACGTACAATCTTTTAGGTTAGAATGATTTAAAACAAAAAAGCAAATATCCGTAACACGACAGTTTCTCAGGCTAAAATGTTACGGATACACCATAAAAATAAGAAAGGTAGTTTAAATACATACCTAACAATATTCAATTAAGTTTATTATAATACATACAATAAACTTAATCAAGAGTATTTTTTAGATATGTACAAACTCCTTTCTTATGTAAATAACTATATGAATAGGAGTTTAAAAATGAATAATGAAAATATATTACAATACCAATCTATTGTAACTACTAAAAGAAGAGAAATAATAGATAATTATATAGAAACAAATAACCTTTCTAAAAGATTAAGAAGTAGTTTAACTTATTTTTATGATGAATTTTTACATTTGATTCATAGAACAGGTGAAACTCTTTACAAAACCACTCAAAAGACTATTGCCAAATATGTAGGATTTTCTAGGACACATACTAATAAACTAATTAGGCATTTAGAATGTGCAGGATTAATAGTAATTATAGAAGATACTACTGCTAAAAATCCATATGAGAATTATTTTTGGTATAGACTTCCACTCCAAGTAGAATTATATAATTCCAAACAAGAAAGTATTGAAAAAGCTAAGAATAATGCTGAAGACATTAAAAAGAAAGCTATTGAAAAAGCTGTAAAGCAAACTATTAATAATAGTAAGAATAGTTATAATAACTATGGTAAATATAATAAGGTAGATAGTTTTAATGATTTTGAGCAGAGAGATTATGATTATAATGATTTAGAAATGAAATTGTTAGGATTAAATACGCCTCAATTAGAGTGATAGTTTGTAAAATTGAATATTGTAATTATTATGAGATTTCAGGATTTGATTACAATTTTTTAACAGTTATAGGGATATAACTGTATTTGTTGTGTCTTAAATTATATTTTAATTTTAATTATTTTACAAATTTGTATTTATATTGATTAAGTTGAATTTAATATTGGATAAAATTAGAAATATTTAATAGTATATTATTTTCAGTTAACATATATGTGTAAATTAAAATTGATAGATATGTGATAAGGTAGATTTATTGATATGAGTTAACTTAGATTATTATATTACTATTATTGTTTTTGCTATTGAGATTTATACTATTAGAATATATAAGATTATTTTATATTGCGTTTATTTCAATTTTAAGATAGTTAAAAAGATAAAAAGGTATGAATATATGAGTGAAGCCTATATTGCTTTAAATTGAATATAGGCTTGTTTGTGTTGATTTATAATATAGTAATTTAAAATAGTGTTGCAAATAGTGTAGATATAAGTAAATATATTTATAAACATTAAGGATATAGGGGATTTTGTATGGATTTATTGAAGGTTATTTAATGTCTATAATTATGATATGTTAGTTTTAAGATTTTATACATTGAGCAGAATAAATTAGAGTAAAAATTGATATGAAAATTTTAGAATACGATAACTTCATATCGTTAGGGAGTTATAATGTGCTAATTTGATGATTGATTAGGGTTGATTAAGCTTGATAATATAAGGGGTTAAGGGTAGTGATGAATAATTATGCATAAAATTAGGAAAATGTATCGTAGGTAGGAGTATAAAAATAGGGGTTAAGGGTTGATATATAAGGGATTAGAGTGGATAGGGATATGAGATAAGGGTGAAAATAGGGTGAATGGGATTAGGGGTTAAGGGTTGATATATAAGGGATTGTACGAAACGTTCTACGATAGGGGATAGGGTTAATTTGGGTGAGATTTTTGATGAAATGAGATGAGTCGTGTATAGGCAGGATGGATATGTTTACTGATGTACTAGGGCATATATCCGAACAATTGTTCCCCTTATATATGATAATATAGCCCCCCTCTTTGCACTTCCTTAACCTCTGTAACCGTTGATACTACTAAGCTAGAAGGTATTTTTTGAAGCACTATGTAGGATAATTATATATTATTCTACATAAGGGTAATAAAAAGTGGTGTAAAGCGTTGATATGACTAGCTTAGAAGGGTGTGAGGAAGTATAAGGGTAATAATTGATTAAATAGAGTAAAATAGGCTAATTGAGAATAGATTATATAAATTTGAGGTATATTATAGTAAGTTATAGCTATTTTGATGCTGTAATTGGTGTGTCTGGCTCGATTATACATTATAGATATATAAATAATGTATAAACTATGTATATTTTATATTGCCATAATTACCACTACAACACCTACAAATGGCTTGAATACTACGTTTGAAGGGTATATGATAGCTTGTATAGGTATGAATATTATGTATAAATATACTAAAATATTGCATAAATAGTGTATAATTGAGGTGATTTTTTGTCGTTTTACAACGAGATTATACTATTTGATGTACTCAAAACTGTACTATTACATCATACATCTATTATATAACATACTCTAATACTCTTCTACCACATATACGCTAATACAATTATGTTTATACTATAACACATATACAATATTCACATCTGTTATATAATAACAATACACATAGTATATGTATACATCTATCTAATGTTATACGTAATCATGTTATACAACACTAACAACTGTAATATAACACATTATATAAATATTATAATGATAGTAGTATACAATGCTTATAACTACATATTATCACATCAACACTACATCACATAGTATTCAATACTACATTATATTACAATATATAACATATACACATATACTGTACTATTCTATATAGCACACTAACAGCTAAATATATAAACTTAATATATAAAGTATTGCACATTACATACATAACTATTAATACAATTATATCTAATATAACTCTACATACAATATTAATATATCTATATAGAATATCTTATATACAGCTATACATTACACTATTATATATTAGTTACTCTTATATCTGTATACATTACTATATTAACTATAATATCTATTATAAAGCACATAAGCATATTAATTAACATAAACTTAGTATCTTATTAACTACTATTAATTAATAGATTAATCTGGAGCAATACACATAGTTATATTATCTTATATCAATTATCTAACATCTATATGCTTAATATAATATTATAATTAATCCAATTATCCAAAAATATTTTAATCAACTCAATCCAACCAATACAAACGCTTCACACAATATTAAAATAAATTCTATGAAAATTATTAAAATAAAGTATTGACACTAATATAATTATTATGTTATATTATATACATAGCAAGGAACGACACGCACCAATTAAAATCCCGTTGGTAACTAAGGGTAATGTAGGAACTTATAGCATATATAATAAGGGTTGCAACCTTAACAAAATATTTGTAACAAATTAATTAACAAGTATTGACATTATAAATAATACTATGATATTATGTATTCAACAAGTTAAACAAATTAATTAAACAAGTTGGAGGTAAAATAACATGAAGGCAATAATTAATGGTAAAGAGGTAAGAGTAGAAATAATTGATAAAAACTATAATGACACAATGTCAGAAGTAAAAATATTAGAAGGAACTTTTGCAGGTAAGTATACAACAGTATCTAAAGAAGATGTATTGACTGAAACTAAGAAAACAAAATCATCTGCTAGAATTGAAAAAAGTGGTAGAGGTAGAGAAGAAGATTTTGAGAATAATTGTACACATTTCACAGATGACTCTGTATATTATTACATAACAGTAAAATCTAATACAAAAAATGAAGCTGAGAATATATTTGAAGATATAGCATATAGATTAGTTAGCGAACTATCTGATTACAACGTGGAACTTTCATGTTGTCCTTATAGTGATGAATATGACGATTACTTTCAATACGGTGATGCTTTAATAGTACCATTTGAATATGGTAGTATGAAAGAAATTCACAAGGATATTATGAGAGAATGGAAAGCAATTAAAAAGGAATTAGGCGTAAAATAATACGTCTATTCCTTTAACAATAATACTATATACCAATTAATTAAATAAAATGTTTCACGTGAAACAATATCTAAAATTTCTAATTAAAATTACATAATAATGATTAATAAAATAAATACTTGACACTTAATCTTATTCTATGTTATTATTATCTCAACAGGTTAATAAAATTAAATTTTTAGGAGGTAATACAATGAAATATTACATGTATTCAATTTTAAATTTAGAAGGATTAAAAAATCAATACTACGTTACTTTAGACACTGAAGACACAAACGTTTCTATTATTAAAATTAAAAATGCAATTGCTAAAAAGGTAGCTGAACAACTTATAAAATATCACAATATAACAGCAACTAAAGAGGACTTAAAAGCAATAACAGCTAATATCAGAAAATCTACTTTTGATACTTGTACATTATTAGATGGATATAACGATATAGAGATAACTGGCGACTTTACAAAGATACAAACTAAAAAACAAACTTTTAAAAATTTAATACAAAATTCTAATGGTACGATTGAATATGTAGACGCTGAAGGCGAAATAGTAAACAGTGAATTATATCCAAACTTAAAATTATATTTATTAAAAAATATAGTTGGTAAAGGTTACGGCATAATATTCAAGGGTTTAAAAATTGCTAATGTAAATAATAAGAGTAAAGAAAGTATTAAAGAATCTCTAAATAATTTAAATTTATCTGAGGATGAATTAATAAATAGAGTAAATGACATGTTTAAGAGTTTTGGAATAAAAGAAGAACTTATGACAATAGAACAAACTGAAGAGTCAAACAAGATTGACGAACAAATAACAGTTGTTGAAGGAATAGAAATAAAAAAAGATAATAAAAATGATTTTATAGTTACTCATAAAAACTCAAATACTTTATTATCATGCTTTAATACATTTGATAACGCACTATTATTTGTAAATAAACTTATTGAAAAAATTAACACAAATGTATTAACACATGAAGAGTTAAAAGAAGAATTTAATAAACAAGATTTATTTACAAAATCTATTGATAATAAAATATTAAATATAGATGAAAGAAGAATATTGGACATGAATATAGATGAGTATGAATTATTTGACAACATTACAACTACAAGCAATACAACAAACGATAAAAATTACATAATAGGTAATAGAAATTTCAAAACATATGAAGAGGCTTCACAATATTGTAATGACAATGATTTTGATATAGAGCTAATGTTACAAACTGGGGACGGTCAAACGTCCTCAACACCTCAACAAAATGATAAAACAGATAATATATTACATAAACTATTTGATAATACACAACTTGAAAACAATATTCCAGATATAAAAGAATATTGTAACAAGGAATATGAAAAGGAAATTAATCAATATGATTATGAGTACATGAAAACAAATGGTTATAAAATAGCATCTGATTTCATTAGTGCATTATCTTATAATTATTATCACGCTAAGGAATACAATGGTAATTATCAAGGACGTAGGCTGTACTGTAAAGATTGTAAACATTGTAACAAAGATTATACTCAAGGTTGCACATGTAAAAAAATTAGTGAACTATATCCAGATATTGATATTAAGATATTTGAAAAGAATGATATATGTCAATATTTTGACTCATGGAATAAAGTTACATATGATAAAAATAAATATAGCTCTTTAGAGCAGTATTTAAAAAGTATGAATATAATTAATAATAGTTATACTTTTAAAGACTGGAAAAAACAAAGTTTTGAGTATTTCAATTTTAAAGATTATCTACATTATTTACACAATGAAGAATATATTGATTATAAAGGAGATTCAAAAGTACATCTAAAACATAATACTATTTATGTAAATGATTATAGAATTGAAATATATTTAAATAATTATTTTGACTTGAATTTTATAAAAAATGGTATTATTGACTATAGATTATTACAGCAACAAACAAAGAAGAAGCGTGGTAAAAAATATAATACATTGGGATATAATAATAAATGTAATGTTAGTACGCTTATTATAAACAAATTAAAAAATAATCATAATCAAATTATTAATTTAAAGGAGAATATTACCCATGAAAACTATATTAAATACTATCAAATTAAACCTAACAAAAGTATTAACATTACTATTCATAACTTTTATATCAACTCTATCAATAATTACAATTCACACTACAATAGTAAACGCACAAACTCAACCTCAAAAACACAATACAAATATATCTATAATGTACTGTAATTCTAGCACATACAACGCACAATTAAAATTATATGAATCAAGTTTATTATCTGAAGACGGGGACGAATATATCATATATGCAGATACTAATACATCTAATAACTACTATATTACAGTAATAGACGACCACCAGAACGATTCTATTTTTGACGATGAAATTATTAATATCTATAACTTATACGATTATATATTCACTGAATAGCTAATTACAGCTATTCTTTTATTCTATATTAATATATTTATATTCTTCAATCCCTTGAATTTACTTACTTTACAATCTTTTATATATTCTCAGTACAAAATTTTTAAATAAAACTCTAAAAATATGTTGACATTTATTTAATTATCCCTTATACTATTATTAACAAGTTAATTAATTAAATAAAATTTTGGAGGTATGAAATATGTGTAAATCATTAGAAACTTTAAAAGGAAACATTGCAAAGGGTTCAAGAAGATTATCAAAAGTAACAGTTAAAAATATTGTAAATGCTGGATATTTTGAAAACATAGAATTAGGATATAGCTACGATGGGTACGAAGTTCACAAAGGTTCTATAGTTGCAGAACCTGTAGAATGGTTTAACAAATGGTACAATATGAACATGATAGATGTTAGCTTTTGTGGAGTTGATGAAAATAATATTTGTAAAATACAATTAAGATTTCACTCTAATGAATGGTATTATCTATATATTGATTTAAACAAAGATTATAGCAAAAAAGAATCTACTCAACAAACTATAACTACTACAGAAAATACTACATCTTTAGAAATTACATACAACGAAGAAAAGAACGGCATAGAATTATCATTCAGCGAAAAACCAAGTGAAGAAGTTAGAAGTCAGTTAAAACAAAATGGTTTCCGTTGGTCAAAATTCCAAAAAATTTGGTTTGCTAAAGATACAGAAGCAAGAAGAAACTTTGTAAACTCTCTACAACCTGAACAAATAAATTATACTCAAGAAGTTGAAAATATGTTGAAAGAGGATGAAATAACTTTTGAAAATAATACAGTTGAAGAAGTTGCAACAACTACAGAAAATCAAGAATATAAATATATTGATGCTAATGACTTTAATAATATAAAATCTTTAAAAAATAAATATATTGTTAACTGGAATGAATTACCTTTAGAACTTCAAAATTTTATACTAAGCTGTGATAAATGGGATGTAATTAGTGGTAGTTTATTATTATACAAAGGTAGAAAAGCAGTTTCAGAAGGTGGAATATTCATTCATGTATACGAAGGTACTTTTACTTTACAAACTATGGGTTCAAAAGATTTATTCCAATGGGAACAATACAAAGGTTTTACAGAAAATAATTTAATTGAAGTTGAAGAAGCCACAACGCAAGAAAATATATCTATATCAATTGACGGTGAATCAAGAAGAGAAAAAACAGCTCATACTACTATTAAAGACGCTGAAAAAGAAATACATTGCAGAATTTCAGAAGCTCACAAAATGACTGCTGATTTAGGTGGATATAATAAAACATTTGTAAATTTAAAAATTGATAATATAGAATGGAATTTTAGACTAGATTTAAATTCTAAATTTGATATTATAACTTTTGATTTACAAGAGTATTTTATAAATACATTGAAAAGTGATTTAAAAGCATATACTGAGATTGAAGCTAGTTGGCTAAGTGAGGAGAAAAGACAACAAAAGATAAATATTATAAATGAATTATTAAACAAGTTGCAAGGTAATACAACTCCAGAACCACCGAAGCCAACTAAAAAACAAACTAATGATAACAAAGATACAAAAGAAAATAATAAAACAAACAATAACAATATTGTGGTTGTGGACTTTCAAAAGTCTACAGTTACACCACAAGCAAAAGATAATTGGAAGAATGAAGCTATTACCAATAAACAAAAGTATGCCTTATATTGTATTACAAAGGTTAAAACTAATAATTTACAAATTACAAAGGGTAAAGCCTCAGACTTAATTGCAAAAGCTAGAAAAGGAATTGATATTACAGCAGAACTTAAAACACTATTAAGCACTAAACAAGCTAAAGCAAACTAATATATTGTTTAAGAGTTGTTATATTAATTAAATAACCCAATTAACAAAAATTATAATAACTCTTATTCTCCTTTTTATTTCATCTACACAATATACAACCTATACAATTTTATATGCTTAATTCCAATCCTTAGCAACTTTCTAGCCTTATTGAATACAAATTACCTTTTTTACACTATAACCACGCTCAAAACGTCTATAAACGCAAAATAAACTATATTTATATTTAGTACAAATTTTTAAAAGAAATTTTATAAAAAGGGTTGCATTTATTTTTGTATTTGATATAATAGAAGTAGGTTAAATATTAAATATAAATTTTGGGGGTATGATTTATGAAGACAAATTTCTTAACATTTGAAGGGACTAACAGTTTTAAAGGAGTACAAGAAGCTATAGAAAAATTAACAACTTGTCAATTTTATGATTGTGATTATCAAGAATATGAATTCGATAAATTTTTTGAACATTTGCTAGAAAGAATTCACAGCGATGAAAATTTTTATAAAAATAGTAGATGTTTTGTACAATTAGCAGGAATAAAAGCATTTTGTTGTGATGATAACATGTATTATTCTAGTATTTCTATTCTTGAAAAAGAGGACGAAAATCAAAAAACTTATGAATCTTTTCAAGAATATGGGGACGGTAAAACATATGTTGATATTATAGAAATAGAGTTTTTAAAAGAAGACCAAGGACAAAATAAAAACAAAGTATATTATTACAATAGTAAAAAGATATATTAAGATAGCTGAGGATGCCAAAAACGGCATCTCTTTTCTTTTATCCATACATAGTATTAAATACCTCATAATATCACCATAAAAACTACCTTTTATTTACTGTTTGTCTACTCTAAAAAATAATAATGATTAATTAAATAAAAAGTATTGACGTATTAGCAAAGTTAGTATATAATCTTAAATATAAGGTTAATTAAATATTAGGAGGTAATCACACATGTATGTACTTAGATTAATAAAGGACGATAAAATTAAATTAAAGGAATATGCTTTAGAATCAGTTATGAAAAATGATTATAGGGTATATGTAAACAATGAATGTTATCCAGTATTAATTAATAAAACTCATCCAAGCTCAGCGAATACAGGGATTAAATTACAAGATAAATTATATAAAGCTATTCAATCCCAAGACTTTGTAAAAACATTGAATGCAATTGATAAAATGGATAATTGGATTAATAAAGAATTAAAAAACAATTTAGATTTAAAAATTAAACTTTAAAAACTAAGGTGGATTAATTTCCACCTTGCTTATTATATAAAAATAAAATTATGAGGTGAATATATATGAGTAAGAAAATGATGATTAATAATATGCAGGAATTAAAAGGCTTTTGTGAAAAGTATAATAGTATAGAATCTATGTGCAATGACTTCATAAAGTTACAATATGGAAAATTAAAAGACATGAAAAAACTTATAGAACGTTATAAGAATTATAAACCTAACGATAATTTATATTATTTAGGTTGCTATATCTGGCGTTTTAAATTACCTGAAATGATTAACAAGTATTATGATTCTAAAATATTTACATCTAAGCGACTAGACCAACAAATAATAGTATCACATGGTCATAATTTTGCAGATGGTTTTGCAGGTATAACAATAAAGAAAATGAGCTATTCAGATGAGTATATACTGGAAATATTGGACGGTGAAAACGGGCAACAATTTTGTAAAACTTATAAAGAATTACCAACAAAAGATAATTTGATTTATGACACCTTGTTTAAACATATTTTAGATAATAATCATAATACGGATAAACAATATAAATTATCCATATATGAAATGTTTTCAAATTAAAGAAGCTAAATAGCTTCTTTTTATTTTACCATAATTTCCACGCTCAATATATCAATTCTAAGCACGTTTTAACAACTCTTAATATATTTCCATATCAATCCACTTTCAAACGATTCTACGCTTAAATAAACTAAAATAAAGCTATATCTATAATTATAATACTATTCCAGAATCAAAACAAATTAATAAAACAACTAACACATTAAATTAATAAGTAATTAAGAGTAAATTAAAGATATTCCACTATAAACCATACACAATACAAAACAATTAAACAAAATAGACTTAAATCAAGTTTGAGTATTCCTGCTATATTTTATATAATATAATTACAGCAAGGGAACAGCACAACATTTCAATTTTGAGTTGCTCAACTCACGAACTAAAGTTAGGTTATCCCACAACCTAAACAATTTATAAAATTCAAATTTTAAAGACTTAATACAAATTATTTAAAAAGTTTTTAAAAATCAGTTGACAATATAAGATATAAAACATATAATAAAGTAAAGGTTAATAAAACAAATAAATTTTTGGAGGTAGTTAGTATGTTGAAATTTAAAATCAATAATCAAGTTAAAAGAAGTATAGCAAGAGAAGTAAAAATAGAAATTGCAAATTATGATTATATGGAGATTGCAATAATGTATAATCCAACATCAGAAGAATTTTACACAACCTCAACTTTTAATATAGATAAAGACGAGTCAGAAGGGAATATTCATTATCAAACTTTTTCTCACAGTGCAGTAGATGGAAAGCTAACTTTGTTAGAAATAGAAAATAAAATTTTTAGTTAAGTAAACATAGAAGAGGAGGGGAAACCCTTCCTCAATTCTCAAAATTGATTACTTAGCACAAATTAATAAAATAAGAGTTGACAAGTAAATAAAAGTTATGATAGAATGATTTCAACGGGTTAAAACAATATTAAAAATTTGGAGGTTATTAGTATGTTAAATAAAATAGAAATGTTTGTTAAATTAGTAGAGAATGACCAACTTGAAAACTTAAAAGCTCAAAATTTCAATAGTGAAGTTAATATAAGAAACTGTAAAGTTACATATGATGTAAGACGTAAATATATACTTGTTGATATAAAAAATTCAGGTAGATACATGATAGATAAAGAAACTCAAGAAATTTATGGTATTAAAGCTTATGGAAAAATCAATAAAAATCATTACTATGGAATACTTGACACTATATCAAACTACTACTGGGGACAATATACAGCTTTCAAAATGAAAGAAGTTAGAGATATAAATAATATTGAGTTCTTAACAGTTGAATCAGTTTTAGAACAAAAGAAAGTTGATGAAATGATGGCAAAATTTGAAAAAGAAGTTATTGATGCTGAAGAACTTAGTTTTGAAGAAATTGCAGAAGAATATTCACAGCAACAAAACAATTGTGAAAATATCATAGTAGTTGATTTTAATAATTCTAATGTTGAAGAGATTGAAGAAGTGCAGGAAATGAAAGAAGTTGTTAACAGTTCATTAATTAACACTTTCAATACTGAACCACGAACAAAAGAAAATAATAAAACAATAGAAGTAAATAGTAATATGAAAATTGAATGTTTAGAAGGACACACATTAAAAGAAAAGAATATTAGTTTTGAATCTGCTATAGATATGATAATTTTAAAATTATCCGACAAAGTTCCATTTGTCAAAACTGTTTTTGAAATTCCTTGTATAAAGGGGATAGGGCTACACAATGTAACATCATGGGATGTTGAGAATATAAATTATAATTTTTATAATGATAACTTCATAGTATCAGATGGCAAAAACTCATTAAGCCTTAACAAAGACGCTAATATTACAATAAGAGATAGAAAAAACATGAGTTATACATTTAGCGTATATTTTCATGATTACAACATGAGTTTTGTAATAGGATATTAATTATTAATGTCACTAAGTAGAAATTTAAACTACTTAGTAATAAATTTAAAAACAAAATTATTGGAGGTTGAAGCATGTTAAATAATATTAGAAGATTTTTAAATGAAGAATCAGGAAGTCACGACTTGTATATAGCTGAATTAAAAGGAAATGCGTATATAAGAATAGAAAAAGAAAACAATAATTATAAAATTACAATTGCAGATGGTTTAGAAAGAGTTGCACCACAGGAAGCAGATACAAAAGAAAATGTATTAACTACTATTTCCAATTGTGTTTGGATAGATTCAGAAGATTTACAGAAAATAAAAGAAATATTATAGAGGGGTTCAACCCTTCTTTTATTTATCCAGATTTCTTATAAAAAATTTTTAAATAAGTCTTGACACTTTTTAATCTATTTAGTATACTATTCTCAAGAGGTTAAATTAAATAATGTTTGGAGGAATTGAAATGCTTAGAGACAAAGTGGAAAGATTAAAAGATATGTTATTTAAATATAAAGTAATAGAATACAACGACTTTATAAAGTATCTAACAAGTTTTTTCATACTTGATAATAAAATCATTACAGAAAATCAAGAGATAGTAAAAAAGATATATGACTGTTATTTAGGTAAAGGTTTTGGGAGCTGTGCAATAGCAATAGAAAAATTAGAAAAGAATAAAATTAGAGAATTAGATAAAATTTTTAAATTATAAATAAATGTATCATTTTAAGTTAAAATAAATATTACAAAATAAAGGAGAGAATTATATGAAAATAGAAATATATTATAATAAAGAAAATGACTGTTTACAAATGGTTCAGGACGGAGAATTAAAGACACATGATGAATATATAAACGGCTGTGAGTTTTTGAATTACTTTGAAATTGAAAATGTAGAAGAATTTAAGACTCTATCAGGTGAACATATATTAGAAGGATATAGATATTTACAAGAAGATTTTAAATGTATTTCTGGAAAAGAAGAGATAAAAGCATATTTTGAAAATGTAAAAAAGCAAAATATACAAGGTAAACTTATAGCGTGCAAATATATATAAACAATTAGAAGGCGAACAACCTTCTTTTTATTTTGCTCTATTTTACAATGACTTATTATTTAAATAACGCCAGAAGTTAAATAAACGTATTGTAAATATCTATATTTCCTTTAATTGCTATTGAAATATTTTTAAAGCTAATGTATAATATAAATATTGAGGGGAATGTCAAACCCTTGATATTACTATTTAATTAAATATATATAGAATATAGACAGCTCTAAAGAGTTGTCTATATTTCTTTTATACTCAAATTAATTAAACAAAAATAAATTAAAACACTAAGCAATTTTAAGAATAAAAGAGATAATTAAAGCTAACACAAATAAATCAATTCTAATTACATTATTTAACCAAAAATAACCATTGAATAATTTATTAAATAAATGATATACTATATTCAACAAGTCAATTAAAACATTTTCTAAGTAAAGACATAATAGCGAATCAACTTTTAAATCATTTCTTATTACATAAGAAATTAAAGATTAAAATATTCAATACAAAATTTTTAAAGAAAAATATTAAAAAAGCATTGACATTTTATTTTGCAAGTTGTATAATAAAGGAAAGGTTACAAAATAAATTAAATTTTTGGAGGTATTGAAATGAAAAAAATATCAAGTGTTTGCAGATTAGCAGAGGACAAAAATTTTGAGGTAACAGTCAATATATACTATGATGAAACAAACGAATTTGACGAAGGAGAAATGACTTTCACTCATGTTAGAACTGGAACAGAACACGATACAGTAGACCAGGTATTAAGTACATGGAGCGAAGAAGATGTTAATGAGCAAAAGAAGTGGTGTAAATTAGTTGAAGCAATTGAAAATGATGAGTTGTTGAGTCAGAAAATATTTGATGAAAGAGAAATTATAGAATATTAATTATCAAAATAGTTCAAGTAGTAAAATACTTGCTACGCTGTCTATACTTCCAGAGATATCAAAGAAGTAGTTAAAAGAATACTTTTATCAACTTTTTAATAATGATTTTTTAAATAAATTTTAATAAAAGTATTGAATTTTATTTAGAAGTATGATATACTTAATTTAGAAATTAAATATTGGGAGGTATTTTATAATGACAAATAGTGTAATGGTAGATACAAGACTAAAAAGAAAAATTGAAAGCATGAACGAGTTGTGTGGTGCTTGTTCAATAAAATTTAAAGATTTAATAGACACATTTTGGTTTGATACAACAGACCAATTACAAGAGTTTTTAAATGTGCAACAAAATGAAAGATATTTTGATAAAGAGTTAAGACAAGGATATTTTGATTATATTAACGATGCTAATGAAACATTAAGATACCATATAAAATCTAATAGGGGTACTTTAGAAGTGATTAAGGAAGAGAATTTAGGCGTTATAAAATATAATTAGAATGAAAATAGTTAAGAGGTATACACACACCTCTTTTCTTTTTACTCATTTTTAATCAATAATTACTATTACTTAATAATCATACAATGGCAATTTTATTTAGAATTTTAAAATTAAAAAATATATACAAATTATTTAAAAAATAGTTGACAAATTAAAAACATAGGTTTATAATTATAAATATAGAAAATAGTTAAATATTAAATTTTGGGGGTATGAAAATGAATAATGATAAATTAGTAACTTTAAAACAAAATGTTATAGAGAGAATAAAAGACGATTTAGAATATGCGGAAAAACAGATGATTAATGAAAATCTTCATAGAGAAGAACGTCAGAGATATGAACAAAAGGTTACAGATTATAAATATTTTATAGGAGTTATAGAGCAGGAGATAGAATATTTAAAATAATAAAAATTAAATTTTTAGATTTGTACATTTGAACGTGGAGAGTAAGAGTGGGTTAACTACCTCTTTACCTATAATAAGATTTTTTAAAAATAATAATGAATAATAAAACAAAAGTGTTGACAAGTAAATAATAGTAATATATAATTATATTTGTTAAGGGAATTAATTAAATATATTGGAGGTCATTATATTATGAAAACAATGAAAAGTGAATTAATGAGATTACAAAAGAGTTACATAGAAGCTAAGGCAGAACACGAAACAATAAAGCAAATTGAAGAAGAAGTTAAAATACAAGTATTGCAGGATAATGAATTCTATACAGTAGACTATGAAGAATCTAATGAACCTAAAGAAAGAATTTTAAATTCTACTTGGGATTTTAGAATGAATGATGAAGATTTTGAAAAATATTGTAAACTATGCCACAAAGGATATTTACAAAGAGGATTGAATATTCCACAATGGAACATGACACCAGATTTTGAAAGTCGTCAACAGTTGAAAAAAGCTGAAGATGATTTATTAAAAATAGGAATTGATATTATAGTTAGCAGAGGAGACGCCAAAAGAGAAGATTTAGAAAAGGTTGCTCAACATTGGAAATATAGGGATGAAGTGTTAGAATTAACTTCAAAGCTAAAATTATAGAATTATAAGACTTATAAAGATTCAATAATTATAACAAATTAATTAAATAATACTTGACAAGATTGATTGATAAGTTTATAATTAATCTTGTCAAGGAAATTAAATTAATGTTAAAAGGAGTTGCTGTTAATGGAAATGAATTTTGAAAAATATGCTTTTTTAGTAAATGATACGATAATTACAATAGAAGCTGAGGACAAAAAGAACGCTATAGACATATTTGAAACAGAGTTTAAAATGCTATTTGGGATGGATTGGACTATAAAAAGAGTATACACAGAAGTCACTATAAAAGGAGAATTTAATAGATATTAAAATAAACATTTTATCAATAGTTAGTACAAAATAATAAAATAATTGAACGAAGGAGTTTTGAGATGTTAAATAAAGAAATATTAACAAATAAGGCAAAAGAAGCTAAAACAATTAAAGGCAATATTTATATTGTAAAAATAGATAAAAATATAAAAATAATGGTGAGTAACACTATATGTTCAGATGATTTTTTACAGCAAAACGACTTAGATTACAGTGTAAATTTAATCATAGGACTAACTCCAGATGATATATTAAAATATGATTATGGGATTTACAACGGATGGGAAACAAATATGAATAATGTTATAGAAGCTATAAATGGAGATTATAAAGACTTTAATTTTATATTAGATTAAATAACTTTTAAAAAGTCAGTGCACTACTGGCTTTTTCATGCTATATAAATATTGAAAGGGGTTGAGGCTTATTGAGGGTGTGAGGTTGCTCAGGATGTTACAAAAGATAAGATTAAATTATGATTTTAAAATTATGAAATTTTATGGAGGTTAATTAGAATGAAAAAAGATTTTTACTATTTTTATAATTTAGAACAAGCTAATTTTTTTATATTACATAATATACCAGTTTTAAAGGTTGGAATAGGTAATAAGGGAGATATATTTGTTAAGTTTCCAAAAACTAAACAAGCTCAAGAGGTATTTGACAAATGGTGTAATTACTGTAGCTTAAATAAATAATAGAAATAGATGTAAAATTGATGTGAATTTTTATGATGTAAAAGGAGGAGTTTCATGACAAATGAACAATGGTTTGAGGATATTTTTGAAAGGTACGTGTCAAATAAAAATGCAAAGTACATATTTTTAGATAGTAAATTTTATAATAAAGGAATAGACTATGAAAGATATTTACCTATTTATTTTACAATTGTAAATGAAAAGGAAATAGCTGAACAATATACTAAAAGAGGTTGGTTTATATATTGCTATTTATTAGCTAATTCAAAAAATAATCAATACATAGATACTACTATTAGTATCATTGCTAAGGATTTAAAAATAAAACCTAACTTGGTTAAAGAGTCTTTAAGCATATTGCAGGATTTAAAAAAGATATCAATATATAACAATAATTTAAATAAGGTTACTAATAATGATAAATTAGAGATGGCTTTATTATACATATATGGTTATGGTAAAGAAGGTTTTGTTAAATTGCCTATTGATTATATAAAAGCAATAATACCTACTATGAATGACACACAATGGGCAATATTTACAGCTTTATGCGTTAGATATAATTATATAAGACCTAGTAGTTATATAGATAAGAAAACTGGAAAAGAAGTATTTTATACTCAAGAAAATTGCTATGCATTTCCAACTCAGGAGCAGTTAGCTGAGATTATAGGGGTTAAAGATTATCAAACTATTGGAAGACAAGCAAAAGAACTAATGCAGAATAAATATAATATACTTAAAGTGGAAGAATCTACGACAAATGATTATGAAGAATATTATGACGATAGGAATAAACATAAAATAAAAAGATATAATTGTATATATAAAATACCATTATTTGAAAGAATGGAATATAATTATTATTACCACTATAAAA
>JAEAME010000518.1_pt1 | contig 38407 bp, 58 predicted proteins | sample 8958731 | NCBI WGS metagenome assembly JAEAME01 (sample SAMN16933194, study PRJNA681113) | bioreactor sludge metagenome | isolation source: anerobic bioreactor sludge (Control) | place: India:Bengaluru | collected 2018-10-24
AAAGGGGTAGGGGGGAGTAAAATCCTGAGAGGCCTTTTCTAAAAGACCGGGCAGTACCTCTTACGTGAAAAAATCTCGTGAAATGAAATCATTATATATAAATGGAGGTGAACTGGATGGGCGGCAGACCAGGAAAAACTATAGACTGGCATATTGCGAATGGAAATCGCAGGCATTTATCCAAAGAAGAAATAGCTACCCGCCAGGAGCATGAATCAAGTGTTAAGTCTGGTGTAAAAAATTTTAAAGCTCATGAGTATGTCATGAAAAATATGGTAGCACTTAACATGTTTAAAAAACTTAAAAAGCTATTCAAGAATATAGATTGCATAGAAGGTATGGATGAAAACATAATCAATAGATATTGCTTGCTTGTAGCTGAAGCTGATGCCTTGGAAAAGTTGCTTATTACAATGAATGATGATGTTGATAACTGTGAGGAGTATAGCGAAAGAATCCAATTATATAAAGCTATATCCGGCACAGCCTCAACTCTTAATAAAATGCGTGATATGCTGCTTAAAATAGAGGACAGGCTTCTCCTAAATCCTACAGCAAGGATAAAGAATATACCAAAGACAGTAAAGGATGGAGGAAAGGATCCTAATGCAGACCTCTTCGATTGATTACAATAATTTGAACAAACTTCATCCTACTACTAAGTATGCTGTAGAGATTGTTTCAAAATTAAGGCCATCATGCAGGAGAGAGTGGCAGGCTTGTGAGAGGCATCTTAAAGATTTACAAAGGCAGGGCACTGATGAATTCCCTTATGTATTTGATGAGTCAAGAGCTGATAGAATTTTTGATTGGTTTGAAAGATGCTGTCGACATGTAAGAGGACCTTTTTCAGGTAAACTTATTAAACTTGAAGCATTTCAAAAATTTGACCTTGGAGAAAAATTTGGGTGGGTTCATAGAGAATCTGGAAAACGTAGATATAAAAAAGCATTTAATGAAAGAGCCCGAGGAAATGTAAAATCAACAGAAATGTCGGGAATTGCTCTTTATGGAATGTGCAGTGATTGTGTTTATCCTCCTGGGCATCCTGAATTAAAAAGATATGAAGATAGCCCAGAAGTTGAATGTGCTGCAGTCGATAAACTACAAGCAAAAAGAGTTTGGGGAGATGCGAAGGCGATGGGTGAAAAATCACCCGATATCCTTAAACGACTTAAAATCAAAAGAACTTATATAGAACACAGCAGCCGAGGTGGATGGCTTAGGCCTCTTTCAAATGACACAAAGAACAAAGATTCTGGAGCTCCCTGCATTGTTATTATCGACGAGTATCATTGTTGGCCATCATCTGAAATTCATGATACTTTGTTTTCTGGATTTGGTAAACGAATGCAATCATTAATGGAAATTATAACAACAGCAGGAAATGATGCTGAAAATAGCCCAGCAAAGAAAGAATATGATTTATGTTGTAAAATACTCGATGGTGAAATCACCGCCGAGGATTATTGCGTAATTATAAGGGAAATTGAGAAAGACGATGACCCTCACGATGAAAAATGTTGGATAAAAGCAAATCCTATTTTGCAAAGTGACAATGAATACTCAAGGGAATTGTTTGAACAGATAAAAAGAGAGCATGACCTTGCTTATGGTTCTGGGGATCCTGCTAAAATAAGAGAGTTTCTTATAAAGCGCTGTAACCGTTGGGTGACTGATAGTGAAAATAAATATATGACAGGATGCATGGATAAGTGGAAGGAGCTTGCAGTACCCAGAGAAGAATTTCTAAAACTTACAAAGGGCAAAGAAGGATGGGAGGGACTAGACTTATCCAAGGCGACTGATTTAACAGCAGATGCTTTTGTATGCTGGATTGATGATGGAAGGCTTGCTGTGTCAGCATATGGATTTATGCCTAAAGAACGAGCAACTCAACATGAACACTCTGACAGGGTTCCTTATAAATATTGGGCTGAACAAGGTTGGTGTAAATTAACTGAGGGTGCGGTTACAGATTATAACTACATCAAAACCCATATCCATGATTGCGAATTTGATAATGGATGGAGAATAAAAGAAATATGTTATGATCCATATAATGCAAGTCATTTTACACAGGAAATGGAGGATGAGGGATATACAAGGGTTGAAATAAGACAAGGAGTACAGACCTTATCAGAGCCAACTAAGAAGTTCAGAGAAATGATACTCCAGGGTAAAGTTGTACATGATGGCAGTCCTTTACTTACATGGTGTCTTAGTAATGCAATTGAAGTTGCTGACAACAACGGAAATATTAAATTATCCAAGAAACATAAAGATGATAGTCAAAGAATAGACCTTGCCGCAGCTATAATAAATGCAATGGTTAGAGCGCTTGTTAATGAAGGAGAAAAATCTGTATATGAAGTCCATGGAATAGAATTTTTATAACACCTACAAAGGTGTATTTTTTATGCCTGAAAGGGGTGATTAGATGTTAGATAAAATAAAAAAAAGCCTTCCGAAGCTTGATTTTAATGATTTTTTATTGCTTATCGGTGTAGCTATGCTTGGCAAGGGTATATATATGATTTATCCTCCGGCAATGTATATCGCAATAGGTGTTGTTGCTTTATGGCTCGGATGGCCTCGAAAGGTGGTGAGATAATTTGGGGTTAATAGCAAATATTATTAGCAAAAGGTCAAATGAGGGAAATATAGCAAACCCTTCGCAGTTATTTATTGATTGGATGAGCGGGGGCTTTAAATCATCAAGTGGGAAAGTTGTAACACCAACAACTGCAATGCAATTAAGTGCTGTATTTGGATGCATAAGAGTAAGAGCTGAAACATTAGCTTCATTGCCTTTAATTGTTTATCGCAGGATTGATGAAGATGGCAAAAGGAGAGGCATAGAACACCCATTATATAATTTGTTGCATGATGCACCTAATTCTGAAATGACTGCATTTACATGGAAGGAAGTGATGCAATCCCATATTGACTTGTGGGGTAATTGCTACAGCGAGATTGAATGGGGGCCTGATGGATATCCCAAAGCTTTATGGCCATTAAGACCTGACTGTACATGGCCTGAAAGGGACCCAACAACTAAAAAAATAATATTTAAAACAATCCTTCCTGATGGTAAAGGGGTTATTCTTCAAAGTGAAAACATTCTCCATATTCCAGGTTTAGGGTTTGATGGGCTTCAAGGGTATTCTCCTATAAGAATGACAATGAATGCGGTCGGCAATGCCATGGCACTTGAAGAATATGGAGGTAAATTCTTCAGCAATGGAGGTAGGCCTTCAGGGATAATTACTACACCTGGAAAGCTTGAAAAGGAACCTAAGGAAAGAATGCGTGAAAGTTGGGAACAGATGTATAACGGACTTGATAATGCACATAGAGTAGCAATTCTAGAACAGGGAGTAACCTATCAGTCAATAGGGGTAAAACCTGAGGAAGCACAATTTCTTGAAAGCAGAAAGTTTTCTATCGAAGAAATAGCAAGGATTTATCGAGTACCATTACACCTTTTGCAAAATTTAGACAGGGCAACAAATAATAATATTGAGCATCAAAGTCTGGAGTTTGTAATGTACACCATGCTACCTGCGTTTGTAAGTTGTGAGCAAGCTATAAATTGGAAGTGTTTAACTACCCAAGAGAGGAAAAGGTACTTTGCTGAGTTCCTTATTGATGCATTATTAAGAGGTGATATGAAGAGCAGGTATGAGGCATATGCAATTGCACGACAAAATGGATGGATGAGCGCAAACACAATATTGAAAAAGGAAAATATGAATCCAATTGCTGCAGAAGATGGCGGCGATACACTATTGGTTAATGGGAATATGATTCCTGTTAAAATGGCTGGAAAGCAATATGAGAAAGGTGGTGGTAATGATGGTCAAAGTTAAAAAACCAATATCAGGTCAAAGTATGGAAAGGGTAATTAATGCTCAAATTAGAGCAACGAATGAAGATTCTAGAACTGTTGAACTTTCGTTTTCATCAGAAATACCATACAATAGATGGTTTGGAGCTGAAATCCTTTCACATGATGAAGATGCAGCAGATCTTACAAGACTGCTTGATGTGGGCACTGTCCTTTTTACACATGGTAGAGATCCAAACTATGGAAGGATGCCTATTGCGAAAATTGATAAGGCTTGGATAGATAGTGCAGAGAAAAAAGCAAAAGCTTTAATTACATTTGATGATGATGAGGACAGTGACAAGGTGTTTCAAAAGGTAAATAAAGGGCTTATTAAAGGTGTGTCTGTAGGATATACAGTAAGCAGCTGGGAAGAGGTAATTGCTGGTAAGAAATCATCTAATGGAAGGTTTACAGGGCCAGCATATATAGCAATCAAATGGGAACCCCTTGAAATTTCAATCGAGCCTACACCAGCAGATCCTTCTGTAGGTGTTGGGAGAGGCTTTGATGAAGAACATAATGATCCTCAAGCCGAAAGGACGGCTGAAGATATACAGAGGGATTTAAACCTCAAAAAAATGAAACTTGAACTTTTATCAAAAATGTAGGAGGGAAAAAACATGAATGAAAAAATTAGAGAACTCAGACAACAAAGAGCAGGATTAATAGCTCAGGCCAGAAGCATATATAATAAGGCTGATGCTGAAAAGAGGGACATGACAGGTGAGGAAAAGACTTCATGGGAAAAGTATATGGAGGACATAGACAAGCTTGATAGCAAAATTCAAGAAGCTGAAAGAATGGCTGCCTTGGATGATGGACAGGAAAACAACCAGAGTACAGGAAGAATGGATCCACAGCAAAAAGGTGAAAATACAAAAAATGTGCTTGGAACTGAAGAATACAGATCAGCGTTTGAAAAAGTTTTGAGGTTTGGAGTTACAAATGCACCATTTACCCAGGATGAACAAAGAGCAATTGTAGCTGGTGTTGATGCAAACGGGGGTTATACGCTTGCTCCAGAACAATTTGTGGCCAATCTTATAAAAGGACTTGATGATTCAGTTGCCATAAGAGGCCTTGCAACTAAGTTTTCATTAACAACTTCATCATCACTCGGAGTTCCTACAATGGAAACTGATTTCAATGATGCTGATTGGACTACAGAACTATTAACTGGTTCTTTAGACGAGGCATTAACTTTTGGGAAAAGACAATTAAAGCCCAATCCACTTGCAAAGAGGACTAAAGTCTCCAATACACTGCTTAGGATGTCAGCATTACCAATTGAGCAGCTTGTGAGGGACAGGCTACTGTATAAATTTGCTGTAACTGAAGAAAAAGCATTCATGACTGGTGATGGAAATGGAAAACCTCTTGGAATATTTACTGCATCAGTAGATGGGATTCCAACTAGTAGAGATATTGTATGCGGAACTGCAACCGATCCAACTTATGAAGGGTTAATTGATGTTAAGTTTGCTCTTAAAGCTGGGTATTGGAAGAATCCTAGCACAAGATGGGTTTGGAACAAGGATACAATTAAGAAAATCATAAAGATTAAAGATGGAGATGGTAGATGGATACTTGACCCTAATAGTCCAGTAGCTGATAAAATACTGGATATTCCATATATCTTGTCTGAATATGCTCCAAATACATTTACAACCGGATTGTATGTTGGAGCGCTTGGCGATTTCAAATATTATTGGATAGCTGATGCTCTAGATGTAGCAATTCAGAGACTTGTAGAGCTTTATGCTGAAACTAATCAGACAGGCTTTATTGGCAGGCTTGAAACTGATGGACAGCCTGTTCTTGGTGAAGCTTTTGTAAGAGCAAAACTTGGATAAATGTAAAGGGCTGAAAAAGCCCTTTTTATTTTCTATTTTTATGATTGGAGGATATAAAAATGGCTGAAAAGCTTGTAAAAATTAGAATGAAGACATTAGCAGTAGGCCCAGAGATAACAAGGGTCCCCGAGGGAATATATGAAGTACCTGAAAAAGAAGCCAAGACATTAATTAAGGGGAACTATGCAGTTGAGTATAAAGACTCTTCTACTGAGGAAGGTGGGGAGGATAATGGAGCAAAGAACAAAAATAATAACACAGACAGCACAGGAACCAGTAACCTTGGAGGAAGCGAAGGTAGCAGCAAGGATAACAAATAGTGATTTTGATAATATTATTCCAGGCTTGATAAAAGCAGCTAGAGAAGCTGCTGAAAAATTTCAAGGACTGTGTTACTTAACACAGACTTGGGAACAAATATATGACACTTTTCCCAGTATGCCTATAGAAACTGTGAGGGTTCCTCTTCAAAGCTTGGCCTCTGTAAAGTTAATTGATAAAAATGGGATAGAAACCTCAATGAATATTAATGATTTTATTGTGAGCACAAGAAGCAACAAAATAGGCTTTAAACCTGGTATGACATGGCCATCAATCGCTTTACAAGGATTTGATAGTGTTATTTTCCAGTATAAAGTTGGTAACTTAGATGCTACAAAAGTGCCTGAGGGTGTAAAACTCGCAATAAAGGTATTTGTTAATTACTTCATAGATAATCCTGATGCTTCATTGGATGAACCTCCAGCAGCTTTCTATAATTTACTCTGGCCAGACAGGGAGGTGCCTGTATAGTGAAGAAATCTAAAACAGGCCAATATAATAAAAGAGGTACTTTTCGAATACCTTCAGGTTCAACTATAGTTGATGGATTGGAAAAGGCAAATTATGTTGATGGAACTACTGTATGGTGTGGGGTAATAGATATTAAGGGCAGACAGTTCTATGAGGCTATGGCAGCACAAGCAGAAAACACAATACGTTTTAAAATGCGTTATATGGCAGGAGTTAAAGATGATTGGCATTTCAAGGTCGATAATGTGGAGTATGAGATTAAAAACATTCAAGATCCTGGACTACGCCACATAGAGTTAATCTTGACATGCGAGGTGGTGAGCTGATGACATCAGTAAGGTCGAGAATTACTATTAAAGGTACCGAAGAGATTGTAAAGAATCTTAAAAATAATGTGGATAAAACAAGTGAGGTATCGGTATATGCGGTAAATCAAGCATGTAAGATTCTTCAGAAATCCATGGGAAAGTACTGCCCTGTAAATAAGGACCCAAAGGATACAGATACTGTCCACCTTAAAGAATCAATTACAATTTTACAGCCTGCTAAAAAATATAAATATAGGGTAATTGGCAAAGTAGGTCCTACAAAGAATACAGCAATTCACGTGGAATTTGGGACGAGTAAAATGAGTGCAAGACCATTTATGAGGATTCAGCCCTATATTCTCCGAGATCAGGTCAGAAATGTTGTAAAAGATATAATCAAAGGAAAATTGGGATTGTAGGTGATGATATGGTCAATATGATTGATATAGTAGGAAATACTCTAAAGAATGATGCAGTGCTTAAAGGCATTGTAAATAACAGAGTTTATTGGCTACGCCCTGTAACAAACAATACAGCATATCCATACATCACATATTTTGAGGTTGTTAACGCTGAAACTGAATCAGCAGATGATGAAGAGTATGCAGATGAAATTGAAATGCAGGTTGATATATGGTCGCAGGGGAGCACAATCCCAATTGCTAAGGAAGTACAGAGGATAATGAGAAAACTTGGATTTACACATCAAGCTTTGGCAGATATGTATGAGGAAAACACACAAGTTTTCCATAAGCCTATAAGGTTTACTATAACAAAAGAAATTTAGAAAGGAAGGATAATATGGGAAAGAAAGCATTGAAAGGCTTCAGTAGGCTTCGATTATTTCCTGTTACTAAAAATGATGGGACAGGCTATACAGTTGGAGCAAAGGTAATTGTATCAGGAGCACAATCTTTTTCAAGAAGTCCAGAAACATCTGAATGGAAGATATATGCTGATGATGGTATATACGATTCAGGAGCAGACTGGCAAGGTGACAAAGTAACAATACAACTTGCAGAATTGCCATTAGAAATTAAAAAGTATTTTGAAGGTGGAGAATATGATGAGTTAACAAGTACCTATACTTTTAAATCATCATCTCAGGCTCCAGAACTAGGTTTAGCATTCTGCTGCTTGTTATCTGATGGAAGCTGGTTAATGAAAAAATTCTACAGCTTCAAGGCATCAAGCTTAAAGGATGAGCACAAAACAAAAGGTGAAGGCAATGACATTACACCTTACACTATTGAAGGCACAATCATGAATAAGGTTATAGACCAAACAGTTAAGCAAGAGAAGATTGCTGCTTTAGAAGCTGACTTAGTATGGATTGATACAATGGATTAATTAGGGGGGCTGCAAAGCCCCTTTATTTTTGAAAGGAATGAGAATCAATGAAAATAGATTTTAACGGCCAAGAAATGACCATCAAATTTGATAAAGTTCCGAAGTTTTTATATTTTAATGAGGAAAGTAAGGGTGTAGGAAAAGTATTCCTCAATGGAATTCAACGGAAAGGGCTTATAGATGTAAAGGTACAATCTCATACCAGGGACTCAAAAGAGAACCCAGATTTACAGTATCACATACAATATGTAGATGAAAAATTGAATTATGAACCACAGTTTTTAGGCAATATGAGGGAGTCAATGACTGTAACGGTGAAGATAACTGACACCGAAATATTTAAAAACATTACAAAATGGATAAAAAGTATTATTGATGATGAAAGGATTCCTGAGAACATTAGAAATGAGTATAATGAGTCCTTAAAGAATTTAATTACGGATTCGAGAAAGGAGAATAAAAATGTTTAATTTTAAAAGTATTGCAAATAAAAAATCAGATGCATCTGAGATATCTGTTCCAATGGAGCAGGAGCTTCATGGTGTTAAAATTAGAAAATTACCGAATGGACAATATATAAAGGCATTAAACGCAGTGCAAAACCTACCACAGCTTATAATCGAAGGTTGTTTCCCTGGGCAGGACCTAGATGAGATACTAACTTTCTTTACAGATCCAAACAATATAAACACAGATAATATTCTGGCCATTGCTGGAAAGCTCCTTGCAGCTGTTCCAGAACAATTTTTAAAGCTTGCATCGGTGCTTTTGAATATTCCGATTGAGAAACTAACCGATGAACTTAGTCCAAATGAGACCCTTGAAATTCTTAAGGCATTCTGGGAGGTTAACGACATGTCCCCTTTTTTCGAGAACTTAAAGAAGATAATGACGGGGAGCAACCTAATAAAGAACCTGATGAGCGGACAGAGCGGGACAAACAACTTGACAACAAATATTGGTTCCAAGACTGGCTCAATATCGCCCAAGAGCTCGGCATCTCGAAAAAAGAATTCCTAAATGATTATTACCCTGATGAAACAATTCTTTTACTTAAGCGTAAATCTGTAATGGATAAGCGCAGGGATGAACGATTAAAGAAAGAAATGAATAGGCCTAAAGAAGAAGCAGTAGAAGAAGTTTATGCTGATGAATTTGGCATATAGTCCCGATATATGATATAATTGTAAGAAATATATATTGGGTGGGGATTGGTTGTGAATAAAAAATTAAAGTATTTTATAATATTAGTAGTTTTGGTTACTGTGTTTTCTTTCATTACAATCTGGGTTAAAGACATCAAGAAGAATTCTTCAAATAACAAAAATTATAATTTAACCACAGAATTTGTAATACAAGAAAAGTGGGAAGATGCAACGGATACCGCTAATAAAATTACAAACAACGAATTAAAAAAAGAAGCTTTAACTTTTGTTTCTCTAAATCAGAGATATAAATATTTAAATAGTCAGGATAAAAGCTATAAAGATTTATTAAGAATACTAAATGATAATATAATAGATTATCAAAATAAACCTCACAAAGCTGATTTAGGGGATATGCAAAAAGAAGTTGAAGAGAAATTGCTTAAAGCTATGGCAGAATTTAAATTAAAAGAATTTGATGATTTTATGGTACTAATCAATAACTATAATTATAAAGATGCAGGGGCAATGGCTTTTGAGAGAAGATCTAAAGATAAGAACTGGGAGATGCTATGGTATTTTGCTTCTTTTATGGAGGATGAAGATAAGCAAAATTCATTTACTTTGAGTTTTATGAATCCTTATTATAGTGGACCATTATCCGATGAGATAAAAGATATCATTTATAATAATGTATCAATAAAACAATGGGAAAGTCAGTATAAAGGGATGCAAGGCTTCCAAAAACATAACTATAAACCAGCAATTGGGATGACAAAAGAGAAAGTTGAGAACTCAATATGGGGAACTCCTATCGATATAAATATAACAACAACAGCATATGGTGTTTCGGAACAATGGGTTTATAGTATAGATAGATATGTATATTTTGAAGATGGTGAAGTCACTGCAATACAAGAATAATTTATTTTAAAAAGAACCACATAAGGGGTTCTTTTTATTTTTACCTGAAAGAAGGTGAATTAATGGCTAAAAGTAAACAGATAAACCTTGGAGAACTGGCCATATCCATAGCTTTAAATACAAAGGCTATACAGGATGGCTTAAATGAAGTTAAAGTACAGCTTAAAAAGGGTAGTAAAGATATACAGAACCATGCTAAAGATTATGACAAATTGGCAATTGTAGCTGGTTATGCATTTACTAAAGTAGTTGGAGCAATTAAAGAAGGAGTTGAAGCATTTAATGACTATAAAAACTCCATGACTGGGCTCAAAAGTATATCAGAAGGTACTGGGAATAGCTTTAGCCAAGCGCAAAAATTTATTGAAGAATTCACTCAAGATGGTCTTGTGCCTGCTAGTAATGCAGCCACATCCCTAAAAAATCTCTTAAGCAGAGGGTTTGGGATGAATGAAGCAGCGGATATTATGAATAGATTTAAGGATTCCGCTGCATTTGGTAGACAATCGGCATTAAGCTTGGGTGAAGCAGTTAAAAGTGCTACTGAAGGTTTGAAAAATGAAAATTCAGTATTAGTTGATAATGCAGGTGTAACAAAGAATGTATCAGTAATGTGGAAAGAATATGCCGAAAGTATTGGCAAGGGTGTGGATAGCTTAACGGCTGCAGAAAAGAGACAAGCAGAGTATAACGGAATAATGAAGGAAACCCAACATCAGGTTGGAGATGCTGCTAAATATGCCCAAGAATTTAGTGGAGCGCAGGCAAAAACAGCTGCAGAAACTTTAAAACTTAAACAAGCTATCGGTGGAGCTCTAGTCCCTGTATTAAATACTTTACTGAATATTATTACTCCTATCATTTCATTTGTAACAGAGTTGATAAAGCAAAATCCAGTATTATCTTCATCCATTATAGCAATGATAGCTACAATAACTGGTCTTGCAACCGCAGCACTAACATTATATTCAGCATTAAAATTATTAAAGCCAGCTATAAAAGCAATAACGCTTGAAATGGCTAAAAACCCAGTATTATTGGCTCTTATTGCTGCCTTAACTGTATTAGTGGGAGTTATTTCAGCAGTTACTAGCCAGTTTCAAAAAGCTAAAAAGGTACAGGATGAGTATAATGCTTCCGTTGAAAAGTATAATAAAATTAAAAAGGAAGGCATTGAAAAAAGCCAGGTACAACAGTTCGAGGAAGAGGCTAATAAACTTGAAAAACTCATTGATGATTATGATAAACTAACGGCTAAATTTAACGAGCTTAAGGCAATGTATGGCGAAGGTAGTACAGAAGGCAGTTTATGGTCAGAAGCAGCAAGACTAACTGGTGTAGATACGAGAAATATGGCTGATGAGTTTAAAAAGCTAGGGCTTATTTTAGATCTTACAACGGGAAATATTGATGAAGCAAAAAATAAACTTGCTGCATTAAGGCAGGAGATTACAAAAGCAAGTTTTATTACCTCACAAGAATTTAATGAGCAAGCAAAAACTATTGCACAGAAAAAGGTAGCTATTAACCAAACACAAAGCTTAATCAATGCATATAAAAATGCTGCAAAAGGTAGTAAAGAATGGAGCGATGCTGAGCAAAAGTTAGCTGATCAGTTCCCTCAATTCGCATCAGCCAGTGGCATAAAAATAACTGCCATAGAAAATCTTGTAACAACTCAAGAGAAAGCAGCAATGGCTGAATTTGCTCTTATGCAGACTAGAGCACGATTGCAAAAAATTGATGTAGACAATGTTATTAAATCAGAAGAAACCAAAGTTAAAGCTATGGCAGCAACAATAGGGGCCATGATGGGTGAAGACCAAGCAATGAACGCTTTAATTGGTAGGCAACTTCAACAATTTAGGACAGCCAGGGAAAAATTAAATGCTTTAAAAGATGAATCAAAAGCATTAGGCGATTTGGCAAATATAAAGATTGAGGATGTACAAGGTGTTAAACCTTCTGGATCAACAAACTATAATTCTGCAGATACAGAGAATAAAGCCTTAAATGAATCTCTAAAGTTATTAGAACACAAAAAACGACTTAACCAATTAACCCTTCAGGAGGAAATAAAAACCCTTGAACAAATTAAGGCTAAATACGTAAAATCGGCTGATGAGAAAATGGACATTGAGGAAAGGCTTTATGATGCAAGAAAGGCTTTAAATGAGAAAGACTTGGCTCTCCAGCAAGAAGCACTAAAAGAAAAAACTAAAGCAACACTCAACTGGATTGAGGATAAAAAGACAGCAGGAGACCTATCCCTCGACCAGGAGATTGCTGCTTATGACAAGCTTATAAGTGAGCATAAGACATATATAGATAAAATTTCAGCTGATACAAAGATTGCTGCAGATGAAAAGAAAAGTATTCTTGCAGATGAGGCAGAAGCTGTCAGGGAGTATGAAAAGAAGAAATACGACATCAAGAAGGAATATGCTGATAAGGACAGGGAAGATACAGTAAACTCTATTGATAGAATGAATTCTGTTATTATCTCAGCATTAAGGAATCGTTACCAACAGCAGCAGGAGCTCCAGGAGCGGGCATTGCAAAACGAACTAGATGATTTGGACGATTGGAAGGATAGAAGCCTCGATAATATAAATGATGTTTATGATGCTAAAATTAAGGCTATCGAGGATGCTGCCAGGGCACAGCAAAAGGCTTTGCAAGATGAAATTGATGCTCTTGACCAGGGTAAAAAGGATAAGGATAGGGCTGAACAGGATGCTCTTGAACTTTCCAAAATACAGAGAATTAAAGATAAGATTGATTACGAGCATAATGAGTTTAATAAGGCACAACTCCAAAAGGAACTTAATAAGCTTCTTGAGGAAAGAGAAAAGCGTTTGTATGAGCAGCAGCTTGAAGATAAGAAGGATTCTCTTGAAAAGCAAATAGACGCTGTAAAGGAAAATGTTGATAAGCAGAAGGAACTCCTGGAGCAGCAGAAGGAAGAAGAGATTGAGAGAATAAAATACTTATATGATGCCCGTAAAGCAACTCTTGCTCAGGAGCTTGAGGATGTAAAACAATTTTATGCTGAGAAATTAACACAGGCTCAACTTCAAGCGGAAGCTGAAAAAATGTTAATGCAGAGTACCCAGGAGGAAATCCTTGAACTCCTAAGATCATATGGTGATGAATATGCTATTACAGGTAAAACTCTTGGCGATAGATTATATGATGGCTTTAAGCCTGCCATAGACAATATAAAGGCATTGATAAGCAGCATTACAGATTCAATTAATTCTGCTAGGGAGGAAGCCTTGAGAGTGCAGGTGGAGGCAAGTAAGATTGTAATACCGGTAATACCATCAGCAAGTACTGGGACAAACACAGCTGCAGATTCTAAAAAAATTGAAGTTAATCAGCAGTTAGTATTCAATTCTCCTAATCTTACACCTTCAGAAACAGCTAGAAAAAATAAACAGGCAAGCAGAGAAATGGCTATGGAATGGGGGTTGAGTTAATGCAGAAATTAACCTTCACAAATTCAAGGGGCGAGAGTATTGTCTTTGGCAACTCTGCCCCCTTTATCTTATCTAAGATTGAGGGCACGGGAGGAGCTAATACAAATATTATAACTACTAAAGCTCCCGGTCAGGATGGGAGCACTGTAGATGAAGTAACTCTTGTGGAAAGGCCCTTACCAATGGAAGCAGCCATTGCTGCAAGAACACCCGAAGAAATGTATTCACTAAGGAAAAAACTTTCTAGGGTTTTAAATCCTAAGAATGGCACAGGCACATTAAAATATGAAAATGATGCTGGTGTGTATGAAATAAAAGCCATTGCAGAAGAATCACCTAAGTTCAAGGAAAAACATGATAATAGTAGGAAGCAGCTATTTACAGTTGATTTTTTAGCTCATAATCCATTTTGGCTAGATATTTATGAGAGTAAAGAAGAAATTGCCCAATGGATGGGAGACTTCCAATTTAACCTTGAGATCCCCTCAGATGGTATTGAGATGGGACATAGAGAATCATCCTTAATTGTAAATATCAATAATAAGGGGGATGTGTCCTGCGGTATGCGAATTGAGTTTACAGCTCTGGCCAGTGTGGTAAATCCTTCGCTATTTAATATTAATACTAGGGAATATATAAAGGTTAAGAGGACTTTGGAATCAGGGGATAAGCTTATCATTAATACAAGCTTCGGGAATAAGAAAGTAGAGTTACTCAAAAATGGAGTTACATCAAATGTGTTTAATTATATTGACCTGAGTTCTACTTTTTTACAACTTGAAGTTGGGGACAACCTTTTGAGGTATGATGCAGAAACAGGTATAGAAAACCTTGATGTTTCTATATACTACAGGCCTCTGTATGCGGGGGTGTAAAGGATGAAGCCTATTAGAATAATATCTCCAGAATTTGACCTCCTGGCTGAAATAGATGATTTTGAAAGCCTGCAATTTACTCGAAGATGGTACAGGCAGGGAGAATTCGAGTTACACATCAACATTAACAAAAATAATACTGAAGTGCTGCAGAAAGATAACTTAATCATGCTTGGAGCTGACACTCACAAGGTAGGAATAATCAGACATCGAGAAATAAAGCTTGATGATCAGGGAAACGCATCTGAGGAATTAATAATTAAAGGACCATCCCTCCAAGGTATAACAGGAAGGAGGGTGACAGTTCCTCCAGCGGGCCAAGGATATGACCGTATAAGAGCTAATACTGAAACCGTTATTAAGCATTACATTAATACTAATATTATTAATCCTACTGATGTAAGCAGAAAGATACCACAGGTTATAATTGCATCCGACTTATTCCGCGGGATTGAAGTTCCATGGCAAACAAGATTTGAGCAACTTGACACAGTTCTTCAGGAAATAGCTGAATGGTGTGATATCGGATGGGATATATACCTGGACATTGAAAATAAAAAATGGGTGTTTGATGTCTTTGAAGGAAGGGACTTAACAACTGATCAGGAAGAACTCCCTCCTGTTATATTCTCCGTTGAGTTTGACAATATTAAGGAACAGCATTTTATTGATAGTAGTTTGAACTATAAAAATGTTGGATATGCTGGAGGACAAGGGGAAGAAGAATTAAGGCTAATACAACAGATAGGCACAGCTGAGGGGCTTGCAAGACATGAAATATTTCTTGATTGTTCTGATTCAGCGGATGCTGACGAATTAACCTCAAATGGACAGCAGAAACTAGCAGAATTTAAACGTGTTCAGAGCTTTGATGTTAGTATAATTCAAAGCTCTTTTATATATGGTGTAGATTGGGACCTAGGGGACATTGTTACAGTTCAATCAAAGAAATGGGGCATAACCATGAACAGTAGAATAACTGAGGTTAAGGAAGTATATGAGGTTTCAGGATTTAGCCTGAATGCTACCTTTGGAAACAATGTGCCCACCCTTGTTGAGAAGCTTAAACATGAATTAAAACAGAACAGTCTACCAATAAGGAGATGATGAAATTATGGAAAGAAGCGGCTTTTTTAATTCAGTAAATGGTGACAGAAAATACAAAGCTGAGGACTTCGCAAATTATTTTAATAAATTTATTACCAATGGAGTTTTTCCTAATCCCTCTACCAACCTGCAGGTTATGGCCGGGGATGGGATGAATGTTGTTGTAAAGATAGGCTCAGCTTGGATAAATGGATATGTTTATGATAATACAACTGATTTAATCCTTCCTGTGGATCCTGCCGATGGGGTGTTAAACCGTATCGATAGAGTTGTACTAAGATATGACACTATTAACAGGGAAATAAAAGCAAAAATAAAGAAGGGTACCTTTGCAAGTGCTCCTGTAGCTCCTTCATTACAAAGGGATGCCGATGCCTTTGAATTGGCTTTAGCTGATATAAGCATAGCAAAGGGTATTGTAAGTATAAGCCAGGCATATATAACTGATACCAGGTTGAATACAGGCCTTTGTGGGATTGTAAATAGCTTAATCCAGGTTGACACAACAACTTTATTGAATCAGTATGAAGCAGGTATGCAGGCAAAGGAAGCACAATTCACTCAGGATTTTAATGATTGGTTTGCTACAATACAAGCAGCTTTGGATGGAGATACAGCTGGTAATTTACTCAATCTTATAAACAACCATAAGAGTGATAAAAACAATCCTCACGAGGTTACAGCGGCACAAATAGGAGCTGCCAGTGCTGCAGAATTGGAAGCTCTTCAGGAAGATGTTGAGACGCATTTGGCAGATTATGCATTGAAAGGCATATATGGTGATAATGGAAGTGGAACAAAAGCTGTAACGAATATAGATACCATAACCAAATCAGGATATTATGTTACTGCTGATAGCATAACAATAGATGGCAAAACAGACTGGTGGTTAATTAATCACATGCATAACTACTCAGCTCCAGGTTATGCGTTTCAAATAGCTAGTTCTTTGCAATCAGCAGAAAGCCAATATGCAAGAAGCCAAATAAATGGAGCATGGTCAGTATGGAAAAAACTATTAAATAAAAATGACTATGATGTGCTTTTTCAGTATGCCAATGACGGTAAAACAGGCATAGCTAACGCTGTGACTGCTAAGGGTGTATCTGCAAGTCCTACAGATACATTCTCGGTGTTGGCTACTAAAATAGGGCAAATCAGCACTGGTAAGAAAGTGTTAAGTGGAACTCTAACTTCTGGAGTGTCCTCCCATGCTTTTTCAAAAAAAGGTGGTTCATCAACTGTAATGGTATGTCCAGCAGACTTAAGTTATAGTTTTGGCTTTACACCAAGTTATGTTATACTATGGGGTTCATTAGGTAACACAATCGCTGTAGCTGATTATGTTGGAAGTGTAGTACGTGAAATAAATTATGACTACAACCTTAATAACACACAATTTCCAGAAAATTCAGCAACACTCACCAGTACAGGATTTCATTTACCTGTTGTATCAGGTGGCATTCAATATACATGGGTTGTAGTAGAATAAGGAGGGACAATTATGGTATATAGATTATTTTTAAGAAAAGATAATGGTGCTTGTTTATACAGGTATTCAGTGCCAGATGCCAGTGGTTTGTTTCCAATTGAAGATGATTTTAACTTATTTACTTCAATAAATGGGTACAACCCTGATGCTGTTGTAGTAAAGGAAATAACTGATTTAGAATCAATTGAGAAGTTGAAAAACTGTACAAATGTCAGTTTGGATATTACAACAGATACACTATTGTTTGATTTTACACCACAACAGATAGAAGATTTAGATACTATTAACGTTCTACGGAATCAAGTATTAACTCTTGAACAAGAGAAAACAACTTTACAGCTTGCATTAGCTGAATCAATTGAAAAGCAGGAAACAGATAAGGTTAATAATCAGCTTGCATTAGCTGAGTTAATAGAAACATTATCAATGAAAGGGGTAATTTAGTATGGTAACTTTATATGCAGATTTAGTACAATTGGGTTTAAGGGTATTAGAAAATCCACAACCAGGAGAAATTGCAGTTCCATCGTTTCTGAGAGAACAAGTAAGGCAAGAATTAATTAACCGTGGAGTAGCTGCATAATAGGACTATAATGTGTCGCAGGGAGCTCGGGGAACCGGCTCCTTTTTTAATTATCAAAACGGAGGTGTGTGATGGATAAAAGCATTATACCTTGGATTGGTGTGGCCGGTACCATATGCGGTATTGTATTTGGCTATATTGGCTATAAAAAAGGATTGCAAAAGGACAGTGCAGAGAGTGGCAAAAACATAGGCACACTTATGAGTGACATTGGATATATAAAAGCTGGGATTGATGATTTAAAGCATAAACAGGAGACAGCAGAGCTCAGGCATTTTGCACTGGTTGAAAGGGTTACAAAAGTGGAGGAAAGCAGCAAGCAGGCTCATAAAAGAATCGACCGGATTGAAAATTTAAGAGAGGAGGGATAGCGGTGAAAGATAAAGTCGCTATAAGGTTTGGACATGCATTATTGAAGAATGGTTTAAAAACCTCTGCAAATGGACTTGTAAATGAATATGATATAGTCCGGGAGTTTGGCCCATATGTTGTTAATGCTTTAGTAAGAGCTGGACTTGATGTTGTTAATGTTACTCCTATGACTAAAAAATATACTGAAGGAGCTGACGATTTGCAGGAGGGGATAAACACAGCCAAGCTTACCGGGTGTAAGGTATTTGTGTCCCTACATCTTAATGCATTTAATGGCAATGTGAAAGGAGCCGAGTGCTGGCATGATAAGGGTAATTTAAAAGGAAAGGATCTTGCTGCATGCATCCAGGAGGAGATTGTCAAACTTGGATTTACTAATAGGGGGGTCAAAGAAAAGAATAACCTGGCCGAGCTTAATACACCTTTTACAGCTTGCATAGTTGAAGGATTTTTCTGTGATAACAAAATTGACGTTGATCTGTATAAAAAAATAGGTCCTGAAAAATTTGGACAGGCTATTGCAAATGGGATAGTAAAGTATATTAATGGAGGAAATATCCCTGCAGCTAAACCAGAACAAAAGCCTGTACCACTAGAAAAGCAGTTTAGGGTATATGGATCTAGGCTTTTAGGCAATGGGCTCACAGAAGATTATGCAAAAACGAAGGCTCAGCAGCTCAAGGAGCAGGGGTATGTAGACCTCTACTATTTAAAGCCGGATGGAGCAAAAATAAATTATAAATAGGAGATGAGATAATGAAAAGTGTATTAAATTTTATATGGGAATACAGATTTATCTTGATGTTTGCAATATGGATAGGCACCTATGCTCTGACAAGCTGGGAAAAGTTTAAGTCTAATGTGAAGTCAGGAATGCTTGCAGCAAAGCAGATGTCAAAGGAGCAGATCTTAAAGAGCGGTAAAGAACAGCAGGAATGGGTTATCAATTTTGTATATAATAAGTTGCCCAAGGCATGGGTTAATTTCTTAGGAGAACAGAAGGTAAGATTCCTCATCCAGAAGCTCTATGTTGTATCTATGGACCTTATAGATGATGGGAAGCTAAATAATAGTATATAATTTAAACCCGGATTATTCCGGGTTTTTTTTATTTTTTTGGAGGATTAATAGTAAATGTGTAGAATATAGAAAAATAAGTAAAGATTTGGGGGGGATAACATGGATTTACGAATTGAATCATTAACGGACATTGACTTTTTAAGACAAATAGGGATTGATGTTTTTCCAACAGAAAGAAACTATTGGTTTATACGAACTCAAAGAGGTACTTATTACGAAGATTTTATTAATGAGAATTTTGTTGGAATTGAATGGGATAAAATCAGTGACAAGGAATTTATAGAAAAAGCTAAAGAAGATGATTTAAAAGTTGAAGTTGTAAAACACTATCCAGATGTTGATAGACCTGGTTATGTGGCCAGCCAAATATCAAAATTCTCAAACGAAATGAAAAAAGGAGATATAGTATTAATACCAAATGCAGGATCAAAATGGATATCATTTGGAGAATTATTAGACAATGAAATGTATATACATGAAGAAGATGAAGAGGATGACTTTCAGACAATCCTAGATGAGGTTTTTGAACAACCATTAAGTGAGGAAGGAAAGCCATTCTTAAAAAAGAGAAGAAAGGTAAAATGGATAAAGCAAGTTAAGCGTACAGATTTAGATCCATATTTGTTTAGCATTATTTATTCACATAATGCAATTGTTGATGCAAATGACTATAGTTTATTTATAGATAGAACTTTATCGCAATTTTACATTAAAGGTGATGAAGCATACTACACTTTTAAAGTAAATAAGAAAAAAAATATACCATATTGTGATATATTGCAATTTCTAAATAATAATAGTGCTGTTATTAAATATATTAACAATGCAGCACCTAATTTAATAATTAATGCAGAAAATTTAATATTAAAAATAAATGTTCAGTCAAAAGGCCCTATACAATTAAAAGGCCCTGTTAAGGGAGTATTAATATTCGGTTTAATAGTTAGTGTATTATTCGGTGCGAAAGTTAAATTCAAGGTACCAGGATTTGAATATAATTTAGAAACAAAAGGACTTCCTGGATTATTAGAAGAAGTAAATGAATTTGTTGAAAATAAAATAAAAGCTAATAAAGATGAAGAAGTACAAAGAATAATTGAACAACTTGAAGAAGATAGAAAAAAGCTTGAAATAAAGTTACCTGATTTAGATAATGAAGAAGAGACTACTGTTGAAAGTAGTGAGGAAGAGGAAGTACTTCCTGATGATATTTTAAATGGTGATCTGGAAGAGATATAATATAGAAAGCCTATAAATTCGTATTTTTGAATTTATAGGCTTTCTATATTAGTAGAAATACAGGATAGAATGTGAAAAATTTCGTTATAAATAAAATACTAATAATTATGCTTAATATATCATCTAGATAAAGCTTGTTTAATATAACATAACGATTTAGCTTTAATAATTTACAGACAGTAAATTTAATGAGGAAATAAAAAATAGCAAACATAACCATGAATGGCCCTAACTTGCTTACAATGCTTAAAATAGCTTGAAAATACATTAACATTCCCTCCCTTAACTTGATTATATATTAATGAAAAAAAAATACAATAAGGAATGTAATATTTTATAAAAAAATATGTTATCAAATTTCTCAATGATTGTCAACTAAGTATTCAAAATTGTTTTATTTAGTTTTATTTTCTCATCCCGGAGCTGCAGCATCCTGCTGATCATTTTCGATTTCTGTATCCTGGCCCCAAATATTTCTTATACCAGATTATTCCCTCATATTATACATGTTATTCAGATTTACACACAAACATGTGTTCTGATATAATAACTATAAATATTTGATGGAGGTCTTAAAATGAATAATGATTTGTGGAATTTAAACAATAAAAAGCCATTCAAGTTATACGATAAAGTAATGCTCACATATCTTAATAAATCAGGATACATAGATGCAACAATCAATGATTCTTATAGGGTAAGGACCACAGATGGCTACGAATGGATCAGGAAGGGTGATACAAGCATGATTCATGTTGATGGTAATAATAATAAAGCAAGACCGAAGCATAATAAATTTAATACTAAATATTTAGGATAGTTTTTTAAAAACGCAAGCGCTTGCGGATTTATATAATTTTTCAATGCGGGCAGTGGCTACTACATATCCACATTTTTTATTTTTCAGGGGGGGTATACATATTTTTATGTCCTCTAAAAATCAAAGCTTCTCCCATAGATTGATATTTTTTTGGAATTTGACATGCCTAAAAGCCTTGATATTACTTAATTCCATCAAAACTATAAGGGTTATAAACTTCACTTTCCTACTTTTTTAACTTTATAAGGGTTATAAAGTTATATACCTCTATATGGTATGCAGTTATTTGTAATAATTTAAGGTTATAAATTTGAAAAAATTAATTCACCTTCATATAATACTAATAACAAGATTTATGAGAAAAGGAGAGAAATAAAAAAACAACTCCGATTTGGGAGCTGATTAAAATAGTTTATTGTTATCCATCAACAATTTTAAAATAGAGTATATAAATTTTAGATTATCAATATTCTTTTTTAAAATTAATATTATGCTATTAAAATATTTTGATTCATCACTTGCTTTAATTTCTGAAATAAAAAAATATGGGGTTTGGACATCTGTTCTACCAAGTAAATAATCAAGTGATACATCGAAATAATCAGCAATTTTTACTAGAGTATTATAATCAGGTTGCCGGTTTTCGTTTTCATATTTTCCATATGCTTGGCGTGAAATACCTAAATGATTAGCTATTTCTAATTGATTTATATCTTTATAACTCCTGAGTTCTTTTAACCTATTACCAAACAATGATATCACCTCTTAATTGTAAGAGTATAGCATAATTTGGTAGGATATTGTTGAATGGAAACGAAGTGGGGCATATAATAAAAAATAAGAAACATTACGTATAAATAATAAAGGAGGGATTAAAAAAATTTGTAATATTGTACGAACGTATGTTCTGTGGTAAAATGTATTTGTTACCAATTTTCTACGCTGCTAAAAATTAATGAAAAAAGATAGGGGTTGCCGGGAGGGAATTAAATGAATATGTATAATGAAACTGAAGAGTATGTGAGTAAAAAGGATTATGAAAAAGTAGTAGAAGAGAATAAGAGACTGATAAATATTTTAGAAAATATAAAGCAATACATACTATCAAAAAGTTAAGGAAATGGTTGTCAAATGGTTGTCTAAATTTCAAAATATATTATAATAGTATTATGTGATTTTAAGAAAACCTATTTGAAAATTAAAGATTTGAAAACATTTTGCAATGATTAAATATGATTTTAAATGATTTATAAGGGTTTCCTAAACCGTGTGCCGGAGGTTCGAATCCTCTTAGGCGCACCAAATTGGAAACCCTGTGAAATAGCAGTTCACAGGGTTTTTGTTTTAAAACTTTAATGGAAAGATTTTTATTGCTTTGATTGTCTTTTGGTTGTCTAACCAAAAATAAGCATATAAAAGTCTTTTTATTTTAGGAAATTCTCTGCTTTAGACATCTCATTTCGCTGCATATTAACGTCTACGTGAGTATATGTTTTAAGGGTGAATGCTACATCAGAATGCCCCAATCTCTCACTTATTACTTTAATATCAACTCCAAGTTTCCTGAGCATTGTAGCATGCGTATGCCTAAGGTCATGGAATCTTATCAATGGAATTAAAACTTCTCCATCTTCATCGACAGCACTTTTAATTATCTCAGGAAATTGCTCTGAAATATAATGTGGGTCAAATGGCCTGTAACACTTAAATTCTTTTTTAGTATCCATATTTTTTATTGAGGCCGTGTCTGACCAGTGGAATATAAAATTAGGTTCAAGCTTTGTTGTTAGTTTTAATTCTTTATCTCTATTTTTCATCTTTTTAAGTAACTGGATATCGCTATCGAATAAGGTTATTACACGATTTGAATTTTTCGTTTTCAAGCTATCTAATACTAATTCACCGTTGAGCCTCTGTATCTGGTTCCTTACATGCAAGGTTTTATTTATAAAATCAACATCATCATATCTCAGGCCGCAAAGTTCAGCTTGTCTTAACCCTGTATTGACAGCAAAACTGATAATCTCATAAAGAGAGCTATCTTTCAATAAATCAAGGTAATCATTAAGGTATTCAGGATTCCAATACTTCATTTCAATTTTATCTGCTTTTGGCAACGTAACAAGATCCGTTGGATTAACATATATCAACTGCCACTTTTGTGCTTGCTTAAGAGCGGCATGAAACATTCTGTGAGTTTTAATTAATGTGTTGTTAGATATTCCTCTATCCTCTTGTAAGTCCATATAGAATTCCTGAATAGTCAAGGGACTTAATTTCGCAAGCTTGATAACACCTATATATTCTTTTATTTGCCTTACAAATGTTTCATATCTCTTAATTGTGGTGTGTTTGCAATTGCTATGAGCATATGTTTTTATCCATTTATCCAGGTAAGTTCCAACGGTTATTTTTTCATCTGAAACAGAAACTCCTTTGTTAAGTTGGCTGATTGCTTCAATCATAGCTTCTTCACATTCAGATTCTTTTTCGAAACCTCTTTTCCTTTTGTATTTTTTATTGCCCTCTTCATCAGCTCCAAGGTAAATAAGATAATTGTAAGATACTTTACCATTTTTACCAATGTCCTTACGAATAGAACCTCTCAAAGTATCACCTCCTTTCAAGTTTACATATTTTATTTATGGTCGCCTTGAAAAATTTCTATTAATTTTAAAAGTTTTTGCCTATCCTCAGGCGAGATGCTTTTTATTTTTTCAAGTAATACTTTAAACTCCTGTTCTAATTGATCTAATTCGCCAGGGTTTTCTTCAACAGTTTTTCCAAGTATATAATCAGTTGATACTCCGAATATTTCAGATAATTGGTTTAGTGTTTCAATATTTAATTCTCGTTCCTCTCTTTCAATCATTCCAACAGCAGAAGCACTTTTAAAACTCAGTAGCCTTGCTAATTCCCCTTGTGTAAGTCCTTTTCTTTTTCTCAAGTCTCTTATTCGATTTCCGTACATTTTTTATACCTCTCAAATAAAATTCATACTATCCTTTTTTAATTTTAGCACAATAAGTGCTAATGTCAATGAAAATTTACGTAAAAATGAGAAAAGCACATAAAGTGCTATTGTAAATTCAGATAATGACGAAATATGACACATTATGTGCTATTTATCATTTTGGAAATAGCACATAATGTGCTATATTGTAATAAAGGAGGGAAACATAATGGGAAAAAGTAAAATAAGAACACTAAGAATTAATAAAGGGTTAGAACCAAAAGAAGCCATTGAAAAGCTCGGAATAAGCTACAGCATGTTAAACAAAATTGAGCGTGGCGATAGGCAGCCAGGCAGAAAACTTATTGTTGGAATGGCTGAACTCTATGAGTGCAGTATTGATGAGATTTACAAGGCTACAGCAGATAATTTAGGGAGGTAACGGACATGTTTTCACCACAAAGATTTTCTAGGGAAGCAGGCATATCTTATAACCAGGTATTACATATGTGTAAGTCGGGGGACCTTGACACAATCAAGACAGATGGAGGGCATTTTAAAATACCTGAAAAGGAACTGATTAAGTATAAAAAGCCTGAAGAATATGTTTCAAAGGAGGAATACGAAGAGGTTATTAGAGAAAATGAGAGACTTAAAACTATGTTACTACAGGCTAAAACATGGTTTTCAAATTTAGACTTTGCAAAGGAGGGATAGAGTGAACGAATTAATAAAAATAAATTATCAACATGATAGGCAGACAACAAGCGCCCGTTCATTGTGGGAGTTTTTGGACAAGCCTTATACAAAATTTACAATGTGGTTTGACCAGTACAAGCAGTATGGTTTTACAGAAAAAGAGGACTACAGAGCTCTGTCAGTAAAAACTTACACAGCTCAGGGTAATGCAGTTGATACCACAGACTACGAAATTACTATCGACATGGCAAAGGAACTAGCAATGCTCCAAAAAACTGAAAGAGGTAAACAAGCCCGATTATACTTCATTGAACTAGAAAAGAGTTGGAATACACCTGAAGCTGTAATGGCTAGAGCATTAAAAATGGCAGATGTTAAGCTGCTTTCCTTGCAAAATACAGTTACAGTTCTTGAAACCGAAAACAAGCTCCTTGCACAGCAGAATGTTGAATGGGTAGATAGAAAAATCATAGAAGCTTTGGTTAAGGTCTACGGTTCTAAAATCGGTTTTGATAATGCCTGGAGGGAATTTAAGAAAGAACTCCTATATATGCACGGAATAAACATTAATGCAAGAATCACAAATCATATGAATAATACTGGAAGGAAAACTAAACCAAAAACCTTAAGTATGATCCAAGATGATGAACTAAGAGCTTGCTTAAGTACAGCAGTTGCAATGTGTAGGAATAATGGTGTAAATATCGAGAAAATAATCAGTAAACATCACTAGGAGGTAAATATGTGGACAAATTATAAGAAAACATTTTCCTTTAGAGATTGCTTTGAAGTTGACCAAGTGCATGACAACGTAGCACATATCAACAACATTATTAAGGATGGAGTTACAGTATTTCATAATGCATTAAGTATTTATAAGCTTATAGACAAAATTGAGGTGTATAAAGAGCCGGATTCAGAAACATTGAATATTTCTTTTATGGAATCGAATGATGAAATAGCATGTGTCTCGCTATGGGATTTAAAAGAAGTACAGTTATGTTTTGAAATCGAAGAAAATCTGGAAAGTGGGAAATTGTTAATTCATCATTGTGAAATAATAGCCTTTACAGAATATCAAAAGTAAAGGAGGGACAAGCTTGATACATGTTAGTTATCTAACACGAAGTGATAAAGAAAATTTAAAAAAGCTTGGCTACAATCCCAAGGAATTTCTAAGATTAAAAAAATCTGCTGAAGGCTTTGTATATTTGCAGATAAAAACAGGCAAAGAGTTGTCAATTAGGGGGTGAGTTAGTGGACAAGCTCAAAATCTGCGGAAAGTGCGGTAATCGCCTTGTAGAGGTCAAAAAAGGTGTTTGGGTATGTTGTGTGTGTCAAACGGAGTTTAAACCAAAATAGAAAGGATTGGAGGGGCTAAATATGGATGATAACAATAAAGTAATCTACAAATATCGTGTGTGGTATGCGCCAGATAAATATAAAAATTTTACTGAGGAGCAATGGGAGGAAGCAATTGAATTTGCAAAAGAGCATAACTCACATGTAAGACTCATTTAGGAGGGATGTAATTGCTAAAGTTTTTAAACATAAAACATGAAAAAAAGTCCTCTGCAAAGGACTCTTTAAAAGTAGTAAAAAGTTATTTCAGGGGAGTTGGGAGCTCCCCAAGCATACCTATATTTTAACATATTTTATTGGGGGAATCAAAGTGAAACATAAAAAGCTTATAACAGCTGCTTGCTGCATACTTCTTCTATTAGTAATTGTATACAGGTCCATAGAACTATATTCTGCTAATCATAAAAAATTTACATATAAAACTTACACAGTAAGCCAAGGAGAAACCTTATGGAGTATAGCGAAAGTTACTTGCCCGGGGATGGATCCACGGAAGATAGTGGCCATTATTAGAGATAAAAACGGAGTCACTCCTGTAATTTATCCAGGACAGGAGCTGCAGGTTCCAATAGTTAAAAAATAGAGTTTATAAATTGTGTAGCAGAGCTACAGAAAGTGAGGAAAATTTATGTTTAATTTTAAAAAAGTTATAGGAATGACAGTAATGGTGGTACTTGTATTATCTATATTTATGGGGTGCAGTCGTCAATCGGATAAAGTAAGCTACAATTTATCCCAAGAAGCTGACAATTTCAATGTAGCAAGAAAATTAACAGTCATTAATCAAAGAACAGATACTATTTTGTTTCAAATGACAGGTAATTTTTCAATTGACAAGGAATCAGATGGTGATTTAGCGGTTATAGGTGAAAATGATGACGGTACTTATTATAAACATTTTGTATATTTATCAAGCGAAGTCACTTATATTGTTGAGGATTTAGGAAAAACTGGCGTTAATAAATACCGTTATAAGATTAACTTCAACCCTAAAATGATAATACCAGTAGAACCTGGAGTAGTTGATTAAATAATTCGTAATTCAAGGAGGAGGAAATTTTATTGAAGGCAAAGGACTTAGAATTAGCTAATAAAATTCAAGACGAGATAGAAGAACTTGAATCATTCATATTTGATGCTGAAAAAGTATGGACAGGTAAATTAATTCAAAGGACTCCAATCATAACATTTAAATCAAGTTCTTATGGAGTAATAAGCTCAAGTGAATATGAAATGAACACACAGATTAAGAATAAAGTTTTAGATGTATTGAGGGAACATCTTAAATTATTGAAGGAAAAATTAGCAGGCATGTGATTCACATTCCAATAATTGATGAATAGTATAGGAGGATAATTTATGGAGTATATCTTAGGTCAGATTGAACTTTCTTGTTACCTTATTCAAAGAGGAAAACCATGCGCATTAATTCCAATACATGAAAGATTAATAGATTTAGCATCTAAATATATCAGGACATCATTTAAATTAAAGATATATACCACAAAATTATCAGATGGATGGATTTCATTGTGGATATATAAAGATGATTTCATGCTTGAAGTGATAAAAAGCTTACCTGAGAAGCCAAAGACTACATATGATCATTGGGTATTAGGCAAAGCCTTTGGCTATTCAGATGAAGCCATAAGAGATTTTTTAGGTACTATAACTTTCTAAAATTAGTACCATGGCAGCTTGGGCAAGGAGGTAATGTATCAGTATTATCATCAAGTCTTACAGTAGTACCGCATTTTGTACACTGATATGTTCCCTTGCCTGGTTTCTCGCCTGTAGTATATGCCATATTATCACCTCCCTTATGGAAATGTTCTACATAATATGGCAATATCCTGCAAAAAGTCGAATGTTTATATTATGTACAGAGGGAAGGAGTATTAGAAATGTATAAAAACAGATTTTGTTATAGAGTATCAAAAGAGGCTGAAATTGGATGGGATAATGAGTTAAATGAACCATGCGAAGCCTATGTTCAAATGTCTATAGAAACAGAAAAAGAAGTTTCACAAGAACTTAAGGATAGTGTTCATATTCAACTTATAAATGGCATGGCTGCACAAATTGGAGTGAGTCCTGAACATTTAACTCCAATAACTGAAGATGAATATGATGCAAATACTGACGAAGCTTAAGACACATTCCAAGGATTATGTGAAATAAGAAGGAGGAATTGAATTTTGAATAAATCAAAAATAGAGTGGTGTGATTACACCTGGAATCCAGTGACAGGGTGTTTACATGGATGTGAATATTGCTACGCAAGAAGAATAGCAGAGAGATTCATGCCACATGAAATGGAACTTATGGATATACAGGACTGTAAACCAATTATTCCAATATCCTTTAAAAATTTAGGATGTTATGAATGTGATAACACTGTATACCTAAGAAATTTTAAGCAAGAAAGAATAAGAATGTGCCCTTATCCACAAGGTTTTAAACCTACTTTCCATAAATACAAACTTGGTGAACCTTCAAAACTCAAAAAACCTTCAAAAATATTTGTGGTAAGTATGGGTGATCTGTTTGGTGACTGGGTACCAGATGAATGGATAGAAGAAGTATTTAAAGCATGTGAAGCAGCTCCACAGCATACTTATATATTTCTTACTAAGAATCCGCATAAAACGGTGAATTTGAATGTTTTTAATGCATTTAAAGAAAACAGAAACTGGTGGTTTGGTACTACAATTACAAGCCTTAATGATAGTTATAGAGCGCATTCTCTTTTTTCAAAGGCTTCATGGCATGCAAATTTGTTTTTAAGTATAGAACCTTTGTTAAGTGAATTAGAAGCAATTAATGATATAAGAGCTTTCAAATGGATAATTGTCGGTGCTCAAACAGGACCTGGTGCTATTCCTCCCAAACCTGAATGGGTACAAAAAATAATAGATCAATGCAGAGCTGCAGATATACCAATATTACTTAAAGATAATCTAAAATGGCCTGAGAGAATTCAAGAGTTTCCTGAAGACCTCAAACCACATTCTTTCTACTAAATTAAATAGGAGCAATCCTGCTCTATTAGAAAGGCAGGTGATAGTTGAATGGCTAGACCTCAAAAGGAAGGCTTAGAATACTTTCCTATAGTAACATCATTTGATGAAAAAATAGAACTAATTGTTGCTGAATTTGGGCCTGAGGGGTTAGGGATAATAATTGGATTATTCCAGAGAATTTACTCAAATAGTTATTACATGAATTGGAATGAAGATACTCTATTATTATTCTGTTCGAAGCACATTAATGCGGAAAAAACTAAGGTTAATGCTGTATTAATTAAATGTCTTGAAAGAAATATTTTCAATAAGGATTTATATGAACAATATGGAATCCTTACATCTAGTGGTATTCAGAAGCAATATTTAAAAGTATGCAAAGATAGTCGTAGAAAATCAGTTCAATTTATTCAGGAATATTGCTTAATTAAGCAAAATAATGAATTATTCAATGTTATTACGGAGTTAACCTCTATTAATGCAGGAATAACCCCTGAAAATGATGTAATGAGTACACAAAGCAAAGAAAAGGAAAGTAAAGAAAAGAAAAGTAAAGAAAAGAAAACAACTACAGTAGATGGTGACATTAATGCAGAAATAACTCCATCAAATGATGAACATGGTACTGACCCAGATCCATTTGTTGAAGTATTAAATTATTACTGCATGAAAGCTGCAGTTTTAGAAATTAATCTTAAACCTAAGGAATATGAAACTGCAAGACTATTAGTAGCTGAAATACCGGTTTCAGTTATTAAAAAAGGAATAGACGAGGCATTTACCAATTATAAGCCTAAGTTTGATGGAGATAAAATAAAATCCTTTAATTATTGCAGAGATATAATAAAAGCCTTGTGGGAAAAAGAGAAGATAAAGGAGGCGAATATTGTTGGAGACAATAGGGGATATCCTGAATCAAAGAATAACAGCTCTGAGGGGGTTGAATACGACTTCTCAAAATACGGAGGTAAATAGCAAATATAGATGCCAAAAATGTAATGATACAAGCTGGCTCAATAATGAAGATGGTACATATAAAAGATGCGAATGTTTTGAAAAAGAATATGCTGAAAGGTTATGGTCAAATTTTGGAGTAAAGCCTGGAGAAGTTAAAAAATTAAATGAATATAAGCCATATGACGAATTAACAACCATGGCTAGGGATAAAGCTATCGAGTACGTCCATAACTTTGATAAAGTAAGAACCTTAAGAGAAAATAGTTTTGGATTATTTGGACAAGCTGGCGCAGGTAAAAGCCATTTAATAATTGCAGTAGGAGCTGCACTTCTAAATAGAGAAAAATCTCCTATTTCAGTTATATATATGCCTTACCTTGAGGTTATGAGAGAACTTAAGGCGAATGCCCTTGATGATGAAGTGTATTTAAGAATAAGCAGTAGGTACCAACGAGCTCAAGTATTAATAATTGATGATCTATTTAAGGATAAGGTTAAAAATGGACAGTTAATTAAATTTGGTAATCAATATATTGGACTTACAGAGGCTGATATGAAGCACATATACCCAATTTTGAATTATAGGTATATAAACCACCTTCCAACTCTTATTTCAACAGAATGTACTCCTAAAATGCTTATGGATCTAGACGAAGCACTTGCAGGAAGAATATTGGAGGCCTGTGGAGATAACATGGTTGTGTTTCAAGGAACTAAATATAATTTTAGAATGAGACGGTTTGTTAAGTAGGAAATGTCCAAGGAGGGGAAAGTTAAGACGCATAATGTTTATATTATGCACTATGAAAGGAGAATGAAAAATGTATTGTTTGACAAGAAATGATATGAAATTTAAAGACTATTTTATACCAGCCAGGACGAAAGCCAATGTTATAACTAAGCCTAATACTCAGACAGTTGATGCCCCAGGAGTACAATTAGAAATATCAATTAATTTGTGGAATATAAATAATAAACCATGTCCAGTATCAGAAGTGCAAATTGATAATGAACTACAGGAAAGAGCATATGGGGGAGCAGGTTCACAGTTTATAGGCATAGTAATACTTACTAATACTACAGAGGTTTATATGGATGCAGATGATGAAAGATACTTTGATGTAGACCTTTATGATTGGCAAGTTAAAAGAATATTTGATGATGAAATTCCTAAACTTGAGAAAGGTAGACATGGCTATACAAAATTAAGAAGTGTAATAGAATACCTTGACAACGAGTTTGCTGTTTGGGTTCATGATAATTGTGAGTTTTATACCTATACAGAGGAAGATATAGAAAACGGAGATTGTTACGGAGACGCCGAAGCAGGAGACACTACTTTGTCAGATAAAGGGATAGAACAATTTGAGAATAAGAAGCTTGAATACCAAAAGAAGTTAGAGAAAATTGGATTTACCTATGACTTTAAAGGTGGACTTATTTGGGACTAGTTCGCATTACTTTTATTTTGGGACTTAAGGAGGGTTGAAAGTGGGTCAAATATCTTTAGAATTTAGCAAGGTTCCAATTGATATAGCTATTGAACTGGCGTTTCAAATGGGTATGACATATAAAGATTTATGGATAAAAGCGGACTTGGACAATGCTATAAACTTTAACCATTTTCAACATGCCAAAGGCTGTGGTGGAGAGGTTAAGTTAAAAGGCACTATGGAGGATTTACCTAAGGTATTAGGGTTAAAAACAGATAAAGAAAAAGAAATAGTGCAAGAGCTGAATGAGATAGCTAGAAATAAGAGACGACTTATTACACTATGTAAAGGTTAAGAGGGATGGAGTGATGGAGTGAATGTTTGTTACAGGTAAAAACCTGCGATTATATTACTGGCAAAATAAAAACTCAGGAGGATGCATTGTAAACATTCCTGAAATTGAGAAAGAAGAATACGGATATGAAGTGCAGCCAGGTCAAACGCTCTTTGCAATAAGATACGACAAAACAAATCTTGAATCTTACTTTAGATGCAAGGTACTTGATGTAAATGATGAGGGCATATTGATATCATCGTTTATTCCAGAAAGAACAAAAATTTTAGTGCCATGGATAAAAGAGTTTCCTGTGCCAGCTTCGTCTAGTAAAAAAGTTATGTGTGACTTATATATAGAACCGTGTGAACACTTATTTGAGAAAAACAGGCTTGTTGATATTTTAAAAGGCAACATTAAATCGGAAACGTATAGAAATAATAGACTTATTGCTGAAGATGGTAAAGGTATATGGTACAAGCACGGGGGATGGCGGTCGGTATCAATGCATGAAGAAAATCTAAAATGGTTTTCTAAAAATGGACAATTGGAGCTGGTGTAGATGAAACAAATAAATATTTTGGATGAAATTATAGTAGACAACTTTGCAGGTGGTGGAGGTGCCAGTACTGGTATTGAAATGGCAATCGGGCGGTCAGTGGATATAGCAATCAATCATGATCCTGCAGCAATAGCAATGCATAGGGCAAACCACCCAAACACAGAGCATTATTGTGAGAATGTTTGGAAAGTAGACCCTAGAAAAGCATGTAGAGGTCGCAAAGTAGCATTAGCATGGTTCTCCCCTGACTGCAAACATTTTAGTAAAGCAAAAGGTAAAAAACCAAGAGATAAAAGCATAAGAGGATTGGCATGGGTAGAAGTTAAATGGGCCGCAGCTGTTAAACCAACAGTCATGATGCTGGAGAATGTTGAAGAGTTTAAAACATGGGGTCCTTTGGATGATGAAGGCAACCCAATAGAGGATAGAAAAGGTGAAACATTTAAAGCTTTTGTTGACTGCTTGACTACTGGATTAAAAGATGAAGATCACCCAGCATGGCCAGAAATTGAGAAAAGCCTTGGAGAGTATTTTTCAAAGGATATGTTAGTAAATGGGTTAGGTTATCAGGTTGAATGGAAAGAATTAAGAGCATGTGATTATGGAGCTCCAACAATACGAAAAAGATTCTTTTTAATAGCTCGCTGTGATGGACAGCCAATAAGATGGCCAGTACCTACTCATGGAGATCCTAAAAGTAAAGAAGTAAAATCAGGTAAATTACTTCCTTGGAAAACCGCATCAGAGATTATAGATTGGAGCATTACTTGTCCTAGTATCTTTGACAGAAACAAACCACTTGCAGAAAACACATTAAAACGCATTGCAAGGGGATTACAAAAATTTGTTATTGATAGTAATGAACCTTTTATAGTTTCAATAGGTCAAACTGGATTTAGTAAAGATAGGTCAAGAAGCATACACCAGCCACTAAATACTATTGTTACCAAGCAAGAGCAATGTCTAATTACACCGACACTAATCCAATATCATACAGAAACATCAGAACAACCAAGAGGGCAGACATTAGATAAGCCAATTGCCACACTTGATACATCACCTAGATATGGATTGGTCAGTGCTTTTATATCAAAATATTATGGTGGATTCTATGAAGGTGCTGGAAGTGATATTGTTGATCCGGTTGGAACAATAACTACAAAAGAACGTCACGCAGTAGTTACAGCTTATGTATCTCAACAGTATAAGAGCTCTATCGGACATCAAGTAGACAAGCCACTAGGAACTATCACAGTAGTTAATAAAGCTAGTTTGGTAACAGCATTCTTGCTTAAATACTATGGTGCTGATATTGGACAAAATATAGAAACACCTTTACATACAGTAACAAGCAAAGACCGATTTGGTTTAGTGACAATAGAAGGTCAAGATTATCAAATAGTTGATATAGGTATGAGGATGTTACAGCCGCATGAATTGTTTGCAGCTCAGGGATTTCCCGAGAATTACATAATAGACCATGACGATAAAGGGAACCCATACCCAAAGACAGCCCAGGTTGCAAGGTGCGGGAATGCAGTACCTCCACCATTTGCCGAAGCTCTTACAAGGGCTAACCTACCGGAGCTTTGCGATAGTGAGGATACTGGAAGATATTCTAAAGTTGTATAGGAGTGATTACATGCAGCAAGATATTTATTCTTCATCAATTACAAAATCTAAAAAAGCAGCATGTACCTGTGGAGATATTCCAGGTAAAAAGAAAATACTTAATTCATTTGCACGTGTTGGTATTACTACAGAATTTTTAGATAATGGTGTTTTTAAAAATAATTCAGCCTTGTATGTGGATAACAACTATTGTCCACAATGCGGGAAAAAGTATATAGAAGAGTAAGTTAGGAGGGATAAGGTTGGAAAAGCCAATACTTTTCAATACAGAAATGGTACAGGCTATTTTGCAGGGCAGGAAAACTCAGACCAGGAGGATTATAAAGCCAAAATACTCAGATAGTATATTTGAATTAGACCATGGTATTTTATACGAATGCGAGCCACCCGCAGAACCTGTGAGGCTTCCAGACGGGTGGACAAGGCATAAAGTAAGGTTGTTTAAGGAAGTCATACCAAAATACAAAGTTGGTGATATTCTTTGGGTAAGAGAAACATGGCAAAGGATAGATAATTCATATTTTTATAAAGCTGACAATGACCCTGAGGATTGGGGAATGTCATGGAGGCCATCCATCCACATGCCAAGGAAGGCAGCAAGGATATTTTTAAAGGCCACAGATGTAAGGGTACAAAGGGTATGTGACATTACAGAGGAGGAAGCAATAAAAGAAGGTTGTACTTCAGGGTATGAAAGTACAGGTGATGGAAAGTTTGAAGATGTACTTGAACGTGAATGGACTGCTAAAGAAGCTTTTCAAGAACTGTGGGATAGTTGCTATCAATTTCCTAAGAATTGGTGTGGTAATCCTTGGGTGTGGGTAATAGAATTTGAAAGGTTGGAGGGGTAAGGATGGATAATGAAATAAAAGTTTATAGAATGAATGATTATGAATGGTGGGCAAGTAAATGGGGTAAAAAAGCAACAAATGAGTATTACAAAAAGACAATGGGTGTAAGTGAAGAAGACAACCCCGTTGAACAGGTGCTACAATGCGATTTAGATATGGATGGGATGTGGTATACCACAGAAGATGAACAGGATATCACAAAACTAGGTGAACATGATGAAATTATAAACCCTTGCAGAGTACAGTTTGGTGATTTAAAACGCATGGATGGAGAGGTATATAAGTACATACCATTAAGAGAGGCAGTTATGAAAGATATTAATTTTAAAGAACCTTACTGCCTAGCAAGTACAGAGTGGTAGTTCGCATTCCTCAGGTAATGTGTAACAAAGGAGGTATATATGAAAGTTGTAAAATTTTTCATGAAAAGTGGTAATGTTATAGAATTTGAATGCTCAGAAATAGAGATAACTCGCAATGGGTTTGGTGTTGTCACAGGATATGATGTAACACATGGAGACAGTAAAAATCGGTTAATATGCAGTGAAATATCACGCATAGAAGGGATAACAATCAAAGATATAGAGGCTTAACAATGTGAAAGACCAGGATATACTTCTCCTGGTCCCGCACTTAGGAATTTCTAAATGAAAAAAACGATTTTGAAAGGTTTGTACTAGTTAACATTTAGATTATAGCCACATTTCAATAGTTTATACAAGTAAAATCAAAAAATAAAGAGAGCTGCTAACTTTGGCGGGTCCGCAGCTCTCTTAAATATAAACTCTTAGATGCCTCTATTATAACATTGGACGATTGCGAAGCTTTATTTGTTACAGAAAGAAAACCTACAAGAAGATTGGGGCGCAGAGCAATTGAGAGAGAAATAGCAAAAATAGGGGTACAAGCTGGATTAAATAAACATATATACCCACATCTGCTAAGGCATACAACGGCTACCTTGCTTTTAAACAATGGAGCTCAACTTGCAGCAGTACAAAATCTCCTCGGACATTCAAGTCCAGGAACAACTCAGGTGTACTTGGATGTAAGTGATCAGTATATTCAGGAACAGTATAGAAAGCACTTTGTGCAATAAATAAGGAGAGTGATTGCATGGATTACATTAGAGAAGCAGAAAAAAAACTTTGGCATTATAGAGACATGAAAAGATCTCTTGAATGGCAAGAAAGAGAAATATCTAAATTAAAATGGGCCGGGGCTCCGATGGGTATAACTGCTATGAATTTAGATGGTATGCCAAAAGGAAATAAAGCTGATGAAATGATAAATATTGCGTTTGAACTAAAGGCTTACCTCGAAATGAAAGCCGCAACTGAAGAGGAAGTTTCCATAATAGATAATATACTTGATGAAATCAGCAAAGATAAAGGCTGTGAAAGGTACGGAGAAATATTAAGATTATGGTATATTGATGGTCTTAAGAAAGAAAAAGTGCTTGAGATAATGAACTATGGTAGTCTAACAAGTATTTATGACCTTAAAAACGAAGCTATTAGAAAATTTGCTGTAAATATTTATGGCTCTACAGCCTTAAAAGCAATATAGAATATAAATCTGTAAAAAAAGTGTATGGAAATCTGTAAAAAATACTGTTTTAATAATATTAGGCACATAACCGAACAGGAACGGTTTAAGAATATTCCTGTAGAAACCTCTGCTTGCAGACCAGGTGGAGGTTTTCTTATTAAATTAACTAGCTGCTAATGTAAAGGAGCTTCAGCAACTCCGATATATTTATTTAAAACCCGGGGTACCGATGGGATTAACAGCCTCGGGTTTTTTATTTTGAAAAGAAAGGAGAGATTGTTAATGGCTAAGATTGGCGACATCCTACGAAAGAAGCAACCGAAGGAATACTACAGGCTGAACGCAAAGAAACGTAAGATAAGGAAAAAGTCCAAGAAGCAGGAGCATCTCTCCTTTTCGAATATAGATAAAATGATGAGGTATAACAATGGCGTGGATGAAAGGAAGTGCAGATGATGGATAGCAATAGAACAGGAAATGAAAATAATGGGGATAGCTGCACTTGCCTTTTATGCGGTAGCCTAATGACAAAAAAGAAAGGCTGACAGTGCTATGTTTGCCCCAGGTGTGGGTATGAAGAATAGATTTGGCAGGTGAGATACTAGTGAATTATGTAGAACCTATTAGAGAACCTGAAAAGGTCAAACTTATTAGCACATTTCTTAAGCAAAACAGCGAACGCAATTACATTATGTTTATGATTGGAATTTATTCTGGATTAAGAATATCGGATATATTACAGCTTAGAGTTAAGGATATTATTAATAAGGATTCAATTTATATAAAAGAAAAGAAAACTAAAAAAACAAAGCTTTTTCCAATAAATCCAATACTTAAAAAAGAGATTAAGAGTTATTGCATCGGTAAAGACCTTAATGAATATATCGTCAAGAGTCGTAAAGGAAAGAATAAACCAATAACAAGGGAAATGGCATATAAGATATTAAGCGAAACAGGCAATCTTTTTAACTTACCTAATCTAGGAACTCACACATTAAGAAAGACATTTGGATATCACCATTATATGCAATATAAAGATGTTGCATTGTTGCAAGAAATTTTTAATCATTCAAGTCCAACTATTACCTTACGCTACATTGGAATAGACCAGGAAAAAATTAATAAGAGCATTAAGAATTTTAAAATTTTTTAATACGAATTACACATAACGTATCGATGTTAAATTCAAAAATAAATGATTATATAATACATTGATAATAATACGTTTGAGGGTGGTTGGCGAATTTAACACAATATGTGTTGAAGGAAATTCGGAAAAATTTTTCTACATTATAAAGGCGAATAAAATTATTAATTTTAAGTAGGTGTTTTTATGCCAAATAGACCATTTAAACCATGTAATTATCCAGGGTGTTCTGCACTGGTTAGTGGAGAGAAATACTGCGAAAAGCATAAGCCAATAGTACAAAGTCAGCAAGATGAAAGAAGAGGTTCAGCACATGAAAGAGGATATGACAGCAGATGGAGAAGATATTCAAAGTGGTTCCTCAGGCAACCTGATAATGTATTGTGCAAGCTGCAACTCCCAGGATGTACAGTGTTAGCAAAATGTGTTGACCATATAGACCCACCCAATGGATCTAATGACCCTAGGTTCTGGGATAGAAAGAATCATCAAGCTGCTTGCATTCATTGCAATAGCGTGAAGGGACACAAGCATATCAAAGGACAGGGGTAGGGGGGAGCAAAATCTTTGGGACTTTTTGACCCGAGAC
>JAEAME010000509.1_pt1 | contig 38371 bp, 29 predicted proteins | sample 8958731 | NCBI WGS metagenome assembly JAEAME01 (sample SAMN16933194, study PRJNA681113) | bioreactor sludge metagenome | isolation source: anerobic bioreactor sludge (Control) | place: India:Bengaluru | collected 2018-10-24
CCCTGAGCGAAGCCGAAGAGAGGGACTCTCCCGGAATCGGGAGAAGAACCTATTTAAATCCGTAAACCCGGTGGAGCTGGAGCGAGAGGCGCACACCCTCGAGCCCGGCCCGGGCCGCCGCTTCGAGCAGGGCCGCGGCCTTGGCCCGGCTCCAGGCCGCGTTCGATTCGGGCTGGAGGATGACCGGCGTCGTCGCCGGGAAGCCGGCCCGGACGGTCCGGACGTCGTCGAGGCGAAGGGTGCGGCAGACCACCAGCTTGACCTCCCGGGCCTTCCTCCGGAATCCCGGATGGAACGCGAAGTCGGGCGGCTTGGGCGAGACCGAGTGCCAGTCCGCACCGGGGTCCGGGGGGAACGTGCCGTTGGTTTCGATCTGGACCCGGAAGCCCTCTTCGTGGAGGCGCCGGACAAGCGGGCGGACGTCCTGGGCCAGCGGCTCGCCCCCCGTCAGGCAGACCCAGGTCGTGGGGTAGGCCTCGCGCAGCCGTTCGACCTCGGCCACGATGGCTTCGACGGACCATTCGCGGCCGCCGCGCCAGGCCGTCTTGGTGTCGCAGAAGCCGCAGCGGAGGTTGCAGCCGGCCAGGCGGACGAAGAGCGTCGGCTCGCCCTGGCGCAGGCCCTCGCCCTGGGGCGAGGCGAAGATGTCAATCGTCTTCAGCGTAGGTGGCCGAGGCATCCTCGGACTCCCAGACGGTCACCGCGGCGACCGGGTATTTCTTCTTGAGCTCGCCGTAGAAGTGGCGGGCCAGGTTCTCCGCCGAGGGATTGAAGGGCAAGACCTCGTTGAGCAGGCTGTGGTCGGGCAGCGCCGCGGCCAGGTCCTTCTTGATCTCCGTGAAGTCGTAGCCGAGGCCGGTCCGGTCGAGCTCGCGGACGGCGATGGCCACCTCGACCTGGAAGGTGTGCCCGTGGACCTTCTCGCACTTGCCCCGGTATTCCTTGAGATAGTGGGCGGCCGAGAACTTGTCCCGGACCTTCAGGGTCCAGCTCATCGGGAACCTCTCTTTCGCAGCCGGGCCAGGAGCGGGTCCTCGCGGCCGACCTCTTTCCAGGCCCGGGCCCGGAAGCGGCAGGACGCGCAGGCGCCGCAGGGGCGTTCCGCTCCGGCGTAGCAGGAGACGGCGTAGGCATAGTCGGCGCCGAGGCGGAGCCCCAGCCGGATGATGTCCGTTTTGCCGAGGCCCAGGAGCGGGGCGACGATGCGCGGTCTCGGGCCGCCGAACGCGGCCCGGGTGCCGGCCCGGATGGCCTTCTCCATGGCCCGGACGAAGGCCCGGGTCGTGTCGGGGTAGTCGGGCGAGTCCTCGACGTGGAAGCCGCAGACGAGGTCGCGGACGCCGCGGGCCTCGGCCCAGGCGGCGGCCAGGGCCAGGAAGACGCCGTTGCGGAACGGCACGTAGGTCGCCGGCGGGCCGGGCGGGGCCGGCGAGGGCCGGCGGGCGGAGCGGGGGAGAGGGATGCGGGGATCGGTCAGGGCCGATCCGCCGACCGGGCGGAGGTCGACCTCGAGGACCGTCTGCGGCACCCCCATCCGGCGGGCGGTCCGGCGGGCCATGGCGATCTCGACCCGGTGGCGCTGCCCGTAGTCGAAGGTCAGGGCGCGGACGTCGTCGTAGCGGTCGAGGGCCCAGGCCAGCGCGGTCGTCGAATCGAGCCCGCCGGAAAAAAGGACGACGCAGGAACTCACGGAACCTCCCTATGGATAATAGTGAAGCGCCCCCCGGATATCAAGGCGCCCGGCCCGCCCGCGGCCGATCCGGCGTTTGACACCTCCCGGCCCGGGTGGTATATCTTGAAATTCCGAACATGAGCGAAAAAGACGTCATCGAGGGTGTCGCCGGCGTCGTTCGGACGTACGAGCTCCTGGACCGCGTCCGGACCCGCCGGGACTTGGTCATCCGGGACGACCAGTTCGAGTTCATCGCCCTGCTCGAGGCCTCCCAATACGCCCGGCGGCGGCGCATCCCCTTGAGCCTCCTCGACACCGGCCGGTTCGGGCTCGAAGAGATGGAGTCCCTGGCCAAGGCCGGGGCCCGCGTCCTGACCTCCGACGAGGCCCGCCCCCGGGCGGACGAGCGGGATGTCCTGCAGCGGGCCTGCCGCGAGGCCGGCACGCATCTTTCGCTGTTCTGGAATGCCCCGCTGCCCGGCGCGAACGCCGGCGGCGACGACGGCCCGGCGGCCCGGCTGGAGCTCGCGGACCTGCTCGAAAGCGGCGTGGATTTCCACATTTCGAACCGGGCCCGGCCGCGCGACCCGGCCGCGCTGGCCGAGCTGGCCGCCGCGGCGAAGAGGGGCCGGGGATACTTCGTGGTCTACCACGTCGGCCCGCTGGCCGAGGGCCTCGTTTCGCCCGCCGCGGCGCGCGCCTGGGTCCACTTCGCGGACGCCTCGGTCGGCGACGGGCCGGCCGCCGCCGCCCTGGCGGTCGAGATCGCCGCGGCCGCGGACAGGGCCGGCTCACGCGCCGTCGTCCACATCGAGCGGGGCCTCGGGCTCGAGCTCCTCGGCGCGCTCTGGGAGGCCGGGGCCGCCCTGCTCTTCCAGACGCCGCCGAGCGACGACCAGTCCCTGCTCCGGCCGGTCGAGCAGCGGGCGGCCAAGCGCAAGCTGCCGGCCCGCGCCTTCCGGATCTCGACCGCCGCCCTGCCATAGCCTTCGCCCCGTTCTGCCGCCCGCGTCGTTCCTTGCTCCGCCGCGGCAACCGTCCGGGCCCTGTCCCGGCGCGATAATCCTTGAAAAACGGCGCCATTCCGCTACAATACGCCTCTTATGGACGCGCACCAGCTCGGACAGTCGCTGCCGCTGTGGGGAGTGGTCCCCTTCGTGGGGCTCCTTCTGTCCATCGCCCTCCTGCCGCTCAAGGCCCCCCACTTTTGGGAGAGCCACAAGAACAAGGGCCTGGTCGCGTTCCTCTGGTCGGTGCCGGTGGCCGCCTACTTCCTCCTCCACGCCCCGCACGAGCTGGTCCTGTCGATCAAGGATTACGCCTCGTTCCTCCTTCTCCTGACGGCCCTGTTCATCGTCTCCGGCGGCATCGTCCTCAAGGGCGACCTGAAGGCCACCCCCGAGGTCAACACCCTGTTCCTCTTCGCCGGCGCGATCCTGGCCAACTTCATCGGCACGACCGGCGCCAGCATGCTGCTCATCCGGCCCCTGCTGCGGACCAATTCCGAGCGCAAGTTCACCAAGCACATCCCCATCTTCTTCATCTTCGTCGTCTCCAACATCGGCGGCCTGCTGACGCCGCTCGGCGACCCGCCGCTGTTCATGGGCTTCATCAAGGGCGTGCCCTTCTTCTGGACGCTCCGCCTGCTGCCGATGTGGCTGGTCATGGTCGGCGGCACGCTGCTCATGTTCTATCTCCTCGACGGCCTCCAGTACCGCAAGGAGGAGTGCCGCGACCTCATCCGCGACCGGCGGCGGGTCGAGCCGCTGAGCATGACCGGGACGATCAACTTCCTCTGGGTCGCCGGCATCATCGGCTCGATCTTCCTGCCCTTCCCCCGCCGCGAGGGCGCGCTCATCCTCATGGCCGTCCTGTCGCTTCTGACCACCCGGCGGCAGTGCCGGATCGACAACAAGTTCAACTACAACCCCATCCTCGAGGTGGCCATCCTTTTCGCCGGCATTTTCGTCACCATGACGCCGGCCCTGCTGATCTTGAGCGCCCGGGCCGGCCAGCTGGGGCTGGCCCAGCCCTGGCAGTTCTTCTGGACGACGGGCACGCTGTCGTCCTTCCTCGACAACACGCCGACCTACCTGGCCTTCTTCTCCATGGCCCAGGGGCTGGGCCTGCACGGCCCGGTCGCGAATATCCCGACCGTGTTCCTCATGGCCATCAGCGCCGGCGCCGTGTTCATGGGCGCCAACTCCTACATCGGCAACGGCCCCAACTTCATGGTCAAGGTCATCGCCGAGGAGTACAAGCTGAAGATGCCTTCGTTCTTCGGCTACATGGCCTACTCGGCGGTCTGCCTGGTGCCCCTCTATATCGTGGTCACCCTCGTCTTCTTCAGGTAGAACGCCCGGACCCCGACCATGAACTCCCTGTTCGTCTCTCCTCCGGACGCGACTGTCGACGGCGGCCGCCGTTCGCGGCCGCAAGGCGCCCGCACGGCGCGCGCCGGGCGCGCGGCGACGCTACTAATGGTGCGGCCCGGGGGGCGTCCCCACAAAAAAAAGTGGTCGGCGGCCAGAAAAAACTTGACAATTGGTTCAAATGCTCTATAAATGAAAATGAATTTTGGGAATTTCGCGTGAGCCACGACGAAAGAGTTTGTGAAGAAGGAATCAAGCGATGAAAGTTGCGCTGCTGTATAGCTCGAAGGCGGGCATGGAGGCCACCCTCTCCGCCCAGCCCAACGAGCACAAGGACGAGGAGGACGAGCCTCCACTTCCGAACGACATGCTCGCCGAGTGCGACTCGGACGAGACCATCGCCGCGGTCGGGCATGCCCTCCAAGAACGCCACCAGGTCCTGTTCATCGAATCCGACGAAAAGGCCTACGGCCGGCTGAAGCGCCAGCGCCCGCACCTCGTCTTCAACATCGCCGAGCGCGTCATCGGCCCCAACCGCGAATCCCACATCCCGACCGTCTGCGAGATGCTGGACCTGCCCTACACCGGGTCCGACCCGCTGACGCTCGGCATCTGCCTCGACAAGTCGCGGGCCAAGGAGATCCTGTCCTACCACCGGATCCCCAACCCGGCCTTCTGGATCATCGAGTCGGCCGCGGCCATCCCGGCCGGCGTGCGCCTGCCGGCGATCGTCAAGCCGCTGACCGAGGGCTCCAGCAAGGGCATCAAGAACAACTCCCTCGTTCACACCCTGGGCGAGCTCTACGAGCGGGTCGACGAGGTCATCGCCGCGTACAAGCAGCCGGTCATCGTCGAGCGTTTCCTGGCCGGCCGCGAGTTCACCGTCGGCGTCCTGGGCAACGCCCCGAACTACGAGGTCCTGCCCGTCGTCGAGATCGACCACGGCCAGCTCCCGGCCGGGGCCGCTCCCATCTACTCGTACGAGGCCAAGTGGCTCTGGGACACGCGGGAGAAGCCCCTGGACATCTTCAAGTGCCCGGCGCCCATCCCCGGCGTCCTGCAGGCCAAGATCGAGAGCGTCGTGGCCCGGACCTGCGCCGTCCTGCGCATCCGCGACTGGTGCCGGGTCGACGTCCGGCTCGACGAGAAGGGCGAGCCGAACATCCTCGAGATCAACCCGCTGCCGGGCATCCTGCCCCGCCCCGAGGACAACTCCTGCCTGCCCAAGGCGGCCCGCACCGCCGGGTATTCCTATTCGGACCTGATCCACAGGGTCGTGGAGGAGGCCTCCAAGCGCTACGGCCTCCGTCAAACGCGCGTCCGGCCCGCGTCCAGCGAACGGCCGGCGGTCCTCGCGGATCGTGCATGACCGAAGCCCCCGCGATCGCCATCGTCTACAACGCTTACGAACCCCGGCCGACGGCGTCGACGGAGCGTTTGTCGGAGGAGTCCGTCGCCGACATGGCCCAGCAGGCCCACGACGCCGTCCGCTCCCTGGGCATCGGGGCCACCCTGGTGCCCCTGCAGCGGAGCCTGCTCAACTTCGTCGGCCGGGTCCGCGAGCTCAACCCCGATGCCCTGATCAACCTCTGCGAGGGCTACTACGGCCGGCCGCAGTGGGAGTCCAACGTGGCCGGCATCTTCGAGCTCATGGGCCTGAGCTTCACCGGGAGCGCGGCCAAGACCCTGGCCTTCTGCCAGGACAAGTTCAAGGCCAAGGCCGTGCTGAAGGCGGCCGGGCTGCCGACCGCCCCGGCCCAGCTCATGATCGCGGGCGACGAGCCGCTCGAGCTCCGCTTCCCGCTCATCGTCAAGCCCAACGCCGAGGACGCCAGCCTGGGCATTTACCCCGCCTCCGTCGTCCGCGACGAGCCGTCGCTGCGGCAGCAGGTCCGGCGCTGCCTGGACAGCTACAGGCAGCCCGTCCTGGTCGAGGCCTTCATCGACGGCCGGGAGTTCAACGTCTCGGTCATGGAGCGGGACGGAGCGGCGACGCCGCTGCCGGTGTCCGAGATCGATTTCTCGGCCCTGCCCAAGGACATGCCCCGCATCCTCGGCTACGAGGCCAAGTGGTTCGAGGACAACCCGCTCTATCAGAAGACGCCGCCCGTCTGCCCGGCGCCGATCGACGACGAGCTCCGGACCCGGCTCCAGGGGCTGGCCGCCGCGGCCTTCCGGACCATGGGCTGCCGCGACTACGCGCGGGTCGATTTCCGGATGGACGCCAAGGGCCGGCCGTTCATCCTCGAGGTCAATCCCAACCCCGACATCAGCACCAACGCCGGGTACGCCCGGGCCCTCAAGGCCGCCGGGATCGCGTACGAGGCGTTCTGGGGCCAGATGGTCGGCAACGCTCTGGCGAGAAGGACCGTCCATGATCCGGCGGATGCAGGCGCGCGATAAAGGGGCCGTGCTCGGGCTCGTCCGGGCCACGGGCTTCTTCACGGAGCCCGAGGTGGCCGTGGCCGAGGAGCTCATCGATATCTTCCTGGACCGGCCCGACCAGAAGGACTACGACGTCGTCGTGGTCGAGGACGAGGCCGGCGCGCCGGCCGGGTACATGACCTGGGGCCCGACGCCGCTGGCCGAGGACGCCTACGACCTGTACTGGATGGCCGTCGCGCCGTCCCAGCAGGGGAAGGGGCGCGGCAAGGAGCTGGTCCGCTGGCTGGAGGCCGAGGTCGGCCGCCGCAACGGCCGGCTCATCGTCATCGAGACCTCGTCGCAGCCGAAGTACCACGGCACGCGGCGGTTCTATATCGACCTCGGGTACAAAGAGGTCGCCCGGATCCCGGACTTCTACCGGGCCGGCGACGATCGCGTCATCTACGCGAAGTATTTTCGTTAGGAGTTTGGAGATGGACGACTGGCAACGCTTGCTCAAGGGCGCCCTCCGGAAGCCGGAGGACATCGCCGCCAAGTTCGGTCTGGACGTCGAGGAGGTCCGCCGGATCGCCAAGGTGTTCAAGATCCAGATCACGCCGTATTACGCCGGCCTGATCAAGGAGCGGGGCGACGCCATGTGGCGCCAGATGGTCCCCGACGAGGCCGAGCTGCGCGCCGACACCGGCGAGGTCGACCCGCTCGAAGAGGACGCCGATTCGCCCGTGCCGAGCGTCGTCCACCGCTACCCCGACCGCTGCCTGTTCCTCGTCTCCCACAGCTGCGCCTCGTACTGCCGCTTCTGCACCCGCAAGCGGAAGGTCGGCGACCCGTCCAAGATCCACCCCCGCTACATCGAGGACGGCCTGGCCTACATCCGGGCCCACCCGGAGATCCGCGACGTCGTCATCTCGGGCGGCGACCCGCTCATGTTGAGCGACCGCCGGCTGGAGGCCATCGTCAAGGGCGTCCGGGCCATCCCCCACGTCGAGATCATCCGCATCGGCACCCGCGTGCCCTGCGTCCTGCCCCAGCGCGTCACCGAGAAGCTGGCGGCCATGCTCAAGAAGTACCACCCGCTCTACGTCAACGTCCACTTCAACCACCCCGACGAGATCACGCCGGAATCGTCGAAGGCCCTGGGGCTCCTGGCCGACGCCGGCATCCCCCTGGGCAACCAGACCGTCCTGCTCAAGGGCGTCAACGACGACCCGCTGGTCATGCGCCGGCTCATGCAGAAGCTGCTGTCCGTCCGTGTCCGGCCCTATTACATCTACCAGGCCGACTACGTCTCCGGCACGGAGCACCTGCGGACGACCGTGGAGAAGGGCCTGGAGGTCATGGAGAACCTGCGCGGCTGGACCTCGGGCCTGGCCGTGCCGTATTACTGCATCGATGCGCCCGGGGGCGGCGGCAAGATCCCGGTCCTGCCGAAGTACCTGCAGTCGATCACCGACGAGCAGGTCGTTCTGCGCAATTACGCCGGCGAGCTGTTCATCTACCCCCAGGTCAAGGCCAAGCCGAAGCGCCGGCCGCGCCCGGCCGCGCCGCCCTGCTACAGCTTCGACGGCGCCCCCCCGATGCCCTAAGAAGGGGTCAAACCTAAATTTCTTCAATTTCTGGCGCGACGGCTTCTTCGAAAAGCCTTCTTCTTGCCCGATTAATGATCCTCTCGAGCGTCGGGCTCGTGCCGATCTCTACCGCCATTTTCCGATAGGCGGTCGACGCCGCCGGCGAGCCTGTCCCGAAGAAGGCGCCGATTTCCCAAAGCCGATAATTGGAATACTTGTGGGCGAGGAAGATCGTGCACTTCTTGATCAGGCGATTCTGCCCTCCGGCCTCTTCTTCGACGACGCCTTTGATCTTCGAGAGCTCGGGCCTAATTTTCAATCTCTTGAGCTCGCAGATCTCTCCGTCGACGTCTTGAAGTCTCTCCGACAGATAGGTGCGCCGGATCTTGTCGACGAATCCCTCATCCCCCAGGATCCCGATCCGAGCGGCTTTCCGGAACATCTTGTGGCTCGGATCCTCCTTCGAGTCCAGATAGGCTTGATGTTCGGTCCGCAAGGTCTCAAGGGAATTACCAAAAAAGCCGGTGATGGTGCGCGTCTCGAGCCAGAATGGTGCCCGGCGCAGCCCATAATAGACGCGACAACTGGACCATTCATGGTCTTCCGGTGAGACCGACAGCCCTTTCCAAACGGGATTGCAGTGGATATATGTGGTCAATGTCCTCGCATAGACCTCGGTCTGCACCAGGATGGCCTTGAAACGTCCTTGGAACAGGTGCCCGGACCTTTTGTGCTTGACGTTGAAATAGACGGAATAGGAAGAATTCAGGAAATGCATGATCTGAGAGAGGTTCGCCCCTGGCGTTTCCAGGCCTAAATGATAATGGTTCTCCATCAGGCAGAAGAGATGCCAGATGGCGTCGAGTCGCTCGCGAGCTTCTCGGAGGAGCTTCAGGAAAAAGGACCGGTCGTCATCGGAGAAGAAGATCGGCTGCTTCAAGTTGCCGCGGGAATAGACATGATAAAAAGCGCCCGCATATTCGATCCGGAGCTGCCTTGGCATACGGCCGGGGTTCCTTGATGGTCTTCATTGAAAAAGACGCCCGTCAGCTAAGGGGATTCTCATCGAAGGGCAAAATTGAAGAAATTTAGGTTTGACCCCTTCTTATCTTAACGATTCCAGATAGCGGCTCAAGCCGGGGGCCCGCACCAGCGCCAAGGTCTCCTCGCCGCCGACGGCCCGTTTCTCCCTGAGCGATTCGAGGATGCGGATGATGGAGAACGCCACCTCGGCGGTCTGCCCGGCCTCGGCCGGCCGGTCCTTGAGGTAGGCGATGGCGTCGTAGAGGACCGCGTTGGCCTCGCCGTAGGTGACGGGGTCGCGCCGCCCCCGGGCCTCGACCCACTTCGGCGTGGCCAGGATGTCGTTGACGTGCGACTGGATGAGGTAGGTGGCCCGGCCGATGAGCTTGAGGTTGCTCGGGCTGACGTTGGTCATGGTGTTGCCGACGACCTTGCCCAGCTTGGCCATGACCGCCGTCGAGTGGGCGTTGAGGAGCATCTTGGCCGCCATCTGCTGGCGCAGCCCGAAGGGATCGGCGTCGGCCCGCACGGACACCGGGACGACCGCCAGCCGCCCGGCCGCGCCCGCCCAGCGCCGCCGCACCGCGGCCGCGATCGCCGGGAACTCCTTGGCCGGCCGGTCCGTGAGGACCAGGACCCCGGCGTCCGCCCCGGCCGCCGCCGCCAGCCGCAGCGTCCGGGCGAACGACGATCCCGCCTCATCGAAGGCCCGGTCTTCGGGCGTCATGGCCACCAGCACGCACAGGTCGCCCGGCTTCGGCCCGCGGCCCTCCGTGTTGGCTTTCGAGAGCGAGAAATCGTACAGGCCCGCCTGGTCGTCGCCGGCCTTCTTCAGGCTCTCCAGGGCCGCCCGCCGCAGATAGGGATCGGCCACCTCGGTCTCGAACGGTCCCCGATACAAGTCCGCCGCCAGACCCCGGAAAGGCCGGCCCAGGAAGGCCCGCCAGGCCTCCGCCGGCGTCGCCGCCTTGGTCCAGACCTGGATCCAGCACCTCCTCTTCGGCTCCTTGACCGTGTCCAGCGGCAGGAGCCGGAAGGTCGGGCTGCGCTCGGTGCTGTCGATGAAGACCGTGATCAGGCCTTTCTCGGCGTAATAGGTCGAGAACCGTCCGCCGGCGTAAGCGGCCGCCTCGACGTCGGTGAGCGGGGCCAAGTCCGCCAGCGCGGCCCGGGCTCCGGCCAGAACGCCGCCGAACTCGGCCAGCTTCGCGGCCACGCCCGTTCCCGCGCCGCCGCCCTCCCCGCCGCCGAAGCCGAGGCGGGCCATGTCCCGCGGAGCGAGCGCCGAGGCCAGGACCCGCTCGACGGCCGTCTCGACGACGGCCCCCACGACGTAGGTCTCGATGGTCGTCGCCTGCATCCGGGTCGAGCCGGTGATGGCCTGCGGCCCGGTCGTCAGGTTGATCTTGGTGATGCCCGGCTCGGCCAGGACGCTGCGGCTGCGGTCGAACGGCATCAGCCGCTCGTCCGGATTGTTGTAGACGAAGTAGAGCTTCTTGCGGCTCTCGGCCGGGTCGTATCCGGCCGCGGCCTTCCACTGGTCGAGCGCGGCCAGGACGGTCCCGATGACCGACGAGGTCTCGCCGCCCTCGGTGACGCAGATGACCACGTCGCCCTTCTCGACGCCCCGGTCCCGCAGCTGGAGCCGGCCGATGAGCTGCAGGTCCTCGAAGCCCTCGAGCGAGCTGATGAGGGCCCGGTCNGGCCGATGAGCTGCAGGTCCTCGAAGCCCTCGAGCGAGCTGATGAGGGCCCGGTCGGCGCCCGTCATCTCCCCGATCAGGCCGTCCTCGACGGCCGCCCCGGCCGGGATGCGGCCGGCGGCCTTCCTCCAGATGCGCCCGTCGGCCTTGACCCGGCGCCAGAACGGGCGCCAGAACGCGCTCTCCATCTGCTTGGCCAGGCGGCCGGTCGCCCCGCAGCCGTAGACGTAGATCCTGCGGCCCTCGAGGATGGCCGTCTCCACGGCCCGGGCCGCCTGCTCGAGCGTCTCGGGCGCCGCGGCCAGCTCGCTCACCCGGGCCAGGATGTCGTCGTCGACCGACGAGAGCATGCGCAGCCCGGCCAGGGTGTCCTCCCGGATGCGCTCGCCCAAATACCAGGTCTTCGGGTGCCGCTGCTCGGTCAGCAGGGTGTGGAGCTGGAACGGCGTCTTGTTCTGGACGTAGTCGACGGACTCGGCCGAGGGCTCGATGCCGAGCAATTTGAGCAGCCCGCTCGCCGGCCGCTCCGGGCCCGCCTGCGCGGCGCGCGCCGCCGGCCCGCCGCCGGCGGCCGGCCGGTCCCGTCCTCCCCCGGCCGCGAGGGCGGCCGCCGCCGCGAGCCCGGCCAGGACGACCGCCACCCGCAGAAGCCCGCCCTTCGGCTCGCTCCGGGGCGGGCACCCCGGCCCGTCCGCCCGTCCCCGCGCGCCCATCAGTCCTTCCCGTACTGGCGCTCGTCGTCGAGGATGTCGCGGGCCTGCCAGTCCCTGATCCAATCGTCGACCCGGAAGATCTGGGCGCCGCCCTCGGCCGTCGAGCAGACGATGCGGTCCAGGCCGCAGTTGACGATCATCTTCTTGCAGATGTAGCAGGGCAGGGCGCTGATCGGCGTCTCGCCGCCCGGCTCGCTGCCGAAGATGTACATGTCGCCGCCGAGCAGGCTGACCCCGGCCCGGGCGGCGTTGATGATGGCGTTCTGTTCGGCGTGGACGCTGCGGCAGAGCTCGTAGCGCTGGCCGTGGGGGATGCCGAGCTTGTCCCGCAGGCAGAAGCCGTGCTCGAGGCTGTCCTTGGTCTTGCGCGGCGCGCCGACGTAGCCCGTCGAGATGATCTGGTCGTCCCGGACGATGATGGCCCCGATCGACCGCCGGAAGCAGGTGCTCCGGCGCGAGACCTCCTTGGCGATGCCCAGGTAATACAGGTCCTTGGACGTTCTCTGCGGCCTCATGCGACCTCCTCGAGCTTCCGGTGGAACTCCTCCAGGGTGCCGTCGTTGACGACGATCCGGTCGGCCGCGGCCATGGCCGCCTCGAGCTGCTGGGCCGCCGCCCCGCCGGCCCGCTCCTGGGCCTCCTTTTTGCGGAAGGCCTCCAGGTCGCCGGCCGATTCGTCGCGGCCCCGGGCCGCGGCCCGGGCGAAGCGGACCTCGACCGGCGCGTCGATGGCCAGCAGGACGAAGCCCTCCTGGCCGCGCAGGCAGGCGATCTCGGCCAGGTTGCGGACGCTGTCGATGACCGCCCGCTCCCCGGGACCGATCTTGGCCAGCGTCCTCCGGGCCAGAACGTCCGGGCCGAACCGCTCGCGCAGCTCGTTGCCGGTCCGGATCAGGTTGTCGCGGCTGGCCGCCTCTCCCCGCCGCTCCAGCTCCTCCCGGATGACGTCCGACAGGGAATAGCGGGTGTAGCCGCGCCCGGCGAAGTAGGCGGCGGCCTCGCCCTTGCCGGCGCCGTTGGTCCCGGTCAGCCCGATGAGCCGCGGCGGCGTGGTCATTTCTTGAGGATCCTCGGCAGGGCCCGGACGTAGTTGAAGAGGGGAGCCGTGGCCCAGATGCGCCGCCATTGCCCGCGCAGCCGGGCCACCGCCTTCAGGCGGGCGCCCAGGCCGGCGCCATGGAAGGCGGCGATGCCGTTCTCCATGACGCCCTCGAGGCTCCGGTCGTAGGGGAACCACCAGGTCTGGGCCTTCTTGCGGAAGAAGTCCATGCCGACGTACTTGATGTCGACAAGGTGGAGCAGGCCGAACGGGCCGTGCGAGCGGCCCATGCCCGTCTGCTTGATGCCGCCCCAGATGGCCCGGGGCTCGACGAACGAGTACATGTGGTCGTTGACCGTCACCGACCCGGCCTCGAGCCGCTCGGCGAACCAGGCCGCCCGCCGCCGGTCCCGCGTCCAGACCGAGGCCGTCAGGCCGTAATCGCTGTCGTTGGCCAGGGCCACGGCCTGGTCGTCCGTGTCGAAGGCCATAATGGGCAGCGTCGGGCCGAAGGTCTCCTCGGTCATGCAGCGCATGCCGTGGTCCACGCCCGTGAGGACGGTCGGCTCGAGGAAGTAGCCCTTCCGCCCCGCCACGCGGCCGCCGCCGACGGGCACCGCGGCGCCCTTGGCCCGGGCGTCGGCGATGTGCTCCTCGACGACCGCGAGCTGGCCGGCGTTGGCCATCGGCCCCATATCGGTGCCCTCGTCGAGCGGGTCGCCGACCCGGACCTGCCGGGCCAGCTCGACCACCCGGGCCGTGAAGGCCTCGGCGACCGGGCGGGCGACGTAGACCCGCTCGATCGAGCCGCAGCTCTGGCCGCAGTTCATGAAGGCCGTCCAAACGGCGCCCCGGGCGGCCCGCTCGAGGTCGGCGTCCTCGCAGACGATCATGGGGTCCTTGCCGCCGAGCTCCAGGGTCACGTTGGTCAGGTTCCGGCTGCAGATCTCGACGACGCGCTTGCCGATGCCGACGCTGCCGGTGAACATGATGCTCTGGATGTCCCGGTGGGCGATCATGGCCTCGGCCTCGGGCACCCGGCAGACGACGACGTTGAGGGCGCCGGCCGGCAGTCCCGCCTCGACGAAGATCTCGCCGATGGCCAGGGCCGTGAGCGGGGTCGTCGTCGACGGCCGCAGGACGACCGTGTTGCCGCCGGTGAGGGCGCTGATGGTGTCGCAGAAGGGGATGAGGAAGGGAAAGTTCCAGGGCGAGACGATGAGCGTCGGCCCCAGGGGATGGAAGTGGAAGTTGCCGGTCTTGTTGAAGAAGAGCGGCGTGTGGTGCCCGGCCCGCCGGGGCCGGAGCAGGCGGCCCTGGTTGTGGCCGTAGTAATTGAGGGACTGGAGGGCGCCGAAGACCTCGACGGCCAGGGACTCGGGGTAGGGCGAGCCCTTCTCCATGGCGATCAGGCGCCCGATCTCCCGGGCCCGGCGGGCCAGGATGGCCTCGGCCCGGCGGAAGATGGCCCGCTTCTCCTTGGCCTCGAGCCAGCGCCAGACGGGGTAGGCCTCCTTGGCCGCCCGGATGGCCCTCTCGCAGTGCTCGCCCGAGGCCACCGCGACCTCGCCGACGGGCTCCAGGGTGGCCGGGTTCTCGGAGAGGAGGGTCTTGCCGGTCTCGACGCGCTCGGGACCGATGATCAGGCGTCCGTCCATCGGCAGGTCCCTCCGTCAGCCGGCCCGTTCGCTCTCCGCGCGCCGGGCCTTCTCCCGGCCCCGGCCGACGACCAGGGCGATGAGGATGCTCAAGCCGTACAGGACCAGCATGGGCACCGCGACGACGCTCTGGGTGATGACGTCGGGCGTGGGGGTGATGACGGCGGCGATGACGAAGACGGCGAGAACGGCGTACTTGAAGTTGCGGATCATCCAGCGGGCCGTGATCAGGCCCATCTTGGCCAGGAAGAAGACGAGGGTCGGCAGCTCGAAGACCAGGGCGATCCCCAGGAGGACCTTGAGCGCGAAGCCGAAGTACTGGTCGACGGTGATGACGGCCTGGAAATCGCTGCCCAGGGTCAGGAAGAACCGGCAGGCCCAGGGAAAGACGATGAAATACCCGAACAGCGCCCCGGCCGTGAAGAAGAAGGTCGTCATCAGGACGAAGGGCACGACGTACTTCTTCTCCTTCTGATAGAGGCCGGGGGCGATGAAATACCAGAGCTGGAGGAAGACGAATGGCGACATGACGAAGATGGAGGCCAGGAAGGCCGTCTTCATGTAGAGCATGAAGGGCGCCGTCAGGGTCGTGAAGGCCAGCTTGGTCCCCGCCGGCAGGTACTTGGTCACCGGCCGGGCCAGGATGGCGTAGAGCTGCTTGGAGAAGATCCAGCCGGGGATGACGCCGATGAACAGGGCCACGAAGGCGTAGAAGAGCCGCTTCCGGAGGTCCTCCAGATGCTCGAGGAAGGTCATCTCGTCAGGAGACTTTTTGGCCTTCCCCATTCTCATGGGCCTCGCTGTCCTTTCGGGGTTCGCCGCCCGGTCCGTCCGGGGGCTTGGGGGTCTCCGGCGCGGCCGCTGGGGGCTCGGCCGGGCCGGCGGCCGGTTTGGCGGCCTCGTCCGGGCCGGCCGTCAGCTCGCCGGTGAGCGTCCGGACGCCGGAGCGGAGGTCGTCCACGCCGGACTGGATGTCCTTGCGGATGTCCTTGATCTCCGAAGCCTCGATCTCCTCCTCGATGCGGCCCTTGATCTCCTCCGAGGTCTTCTTGAACTCCCGCAGGGCCTTGCCGACCGAGCGGCCGATCTCGGGGAGCTTCTTGGGGCCGAAAACGAGCAGGGCGATGACGAAGATAAGGAGGAGCTCCGCCGGTCCGATGCTGCCGAACATGTTCGTCTCGAGGCGGGTATTATAACACGGCCGTGCGGGGCCGCCAAAAGGGGCCCCGCAAGGGGACATGTACCCGGGGAGGGGACATGCATGGACCCGGGGTGTACCCGGGGAGGGTACCCGGGGAGGGGGACATGTACCCTTGGTACGTGTCCCCATGATGCCCCCCCTATATGTCGGAGGGGGACACGTACCGGGAGGTACATGTCCCCAGATTGGGGCATGCCCAAATGGGACATGCCGGAGGGGTGCCGGGCGGGGGTGTCGGAGGGGGACATGTACCCTTGGTACGTGTCCCCAAGATGCCCCCCCTATATGTCGNGGAGGGGGACATGTACCCTTGGTACGTGTCCCCAAGATGCCCCCCCTATATGTCGGAGGGGGACACGTACCGGGAGGTACATGTCCCCAAATGGGGCCAAATGGGGCATGCCGGAGGGGTGCCGGACGGGGGTGTCGGAGGGGGACATGTACCCTTGGTACGTGTCCCCAAAAAAGTCGGAGGGGAAAAGTCGGAAGGGGACACGTACCGGGAGGTACATGTCCCCAAATGGGGCATGCGGCCTCCTGGGCCGTCCTGGCCGGCTTTACACCGGCCGCGGCCGATGGTAAAATTGCGGGGACGTGAAGTCTATGAAAAAAGCCCTGTTGCCCCTGGTCCTGGCCGGGCTCGTCCTGCTGCCGACGCCTTCGCACGACGAGGACCTCTGGGCGGCCGCCTCGAGCAAGGCCCGGGCCGTGGCCGACCTCCTGGAGCGCAGCTACTACAAGCCGCTCGAGGAGCAGGACCTGGCCGTGGCCTCGATCAAGGGCACCCTGGAGACGCTCGACCCCCACTCCTACTTCCTCGACCCGTCGAGCTTCTCCCGGATGCGCGAGGACTATTCCGGCAAGTACTACGGCGTCGGCCTGCAGATCCAGAAGCAGGGCGAGGCCATCGTCGTCATCGCCCCCATCGAGGGCGGCCCGGCCTACCGCCTGGGCATCCAGCCGGGGGACATCATCTCTCATATCGACGGCGAGTCCACCGTGCCCATCTCGAGCTACGACGCCATGCAGAAGCTCCGCGGCACGGAGAAGGGCTCCAAGGTCAAGGTCACCTTCGTCCGCGAGGGCGAGAAACCCTTCGACCTGACCATCGCCCGCGAGGAGATCCCCCTCTTGAGCGTGCCCTACGCCTTTCTCCTCGACGGCGGCATCGGCTACGTCTACATCCGCAACTTCGGCGAGGAGACGCCCCGGGAGCTCGAGGACGCCCTGGATAAGCTCAAGTCCCAGGGCATGAAGAGCCTGGTCCTCGACCTGCGCCTGAACACGGGCGGGGCCCTGGCCGCGTCGATCGAGATCTCCGACCTCTTCCTGCCGCGGGGCGCGGCCGTCGTCTCCATGAAGGGCCGCAACCCGGCCTACGACCGGGAGTTCCGGGCCTACGCCGACAACCAGTACGAGACGCTGCCGCTCGTCATCCTCATCGACCAGGGCACGGCCAGCGCCTCGGAGATCGTCTCCGGGGCGGTCATGGACCACGACCGGGGCCTCGTCGTCGGCGAGGACTCCTGGGGCAAGGGCCTGGTCCAGACGGTCTTCCCGCTGGCCCCGAACATGGCCGTGGCCCTGACCGTGGCCAAGTACCTGACCCCGAGCGGACGCTCCATCCAGCGCGATTACAGCAACCTCGACGACTACCTCATGAGCAAGCGCGCCCCCGAGGACAGCCGCGAGGTCCGTTATACCGAGCACGGCCGCAAGGTCCTCGGCCAGGGCGGCATCACCCCGGACTACGCCGTCGACTCCCTGCTCAAGCCGGTCACCGGCCGGCTGCGCCTGTCGGGGATGTTCTTCGCCTACGCCCGCAAGCTCGTCCAGCACCAGACCGACCTCGGGGCCAAGCTGGTCCTGCCGCAGGAGGCCCCGTCGGGCGGGGCCGTGCCGGCCGGCAAGATCCTGGTCGGCCCGAAGTTCGTCATCAACGACGCTGTCGTGGCCGATTTCCGCAAGTTCCTGGCCGGCCGCAAGGTCGCCTACGACGAGGCCGCGTTCGGCGAGGCCGAGCCGGAGATCCGCCGCGAGATCGAGCGCGAGGTCACCGGGGCCGTCTGGGGGGTCGACGCCGGGGTCAAGATCTCGCGCCAGAACGACCCGGTCGTTCTCAAGGCCATCGAGGTCCTGCCCGAGGCCGCCCGGCTCCTGGACCGGAACTGAACCGCCCGGGCGGGCGGGCCGCCGGGCCGAGGGGGACGCGAAAGGAGACCGCCATGAAGATCGCGCTTGCCTCCGACCACGCCGGCTACGAGCTCAAGGCCGGCATCGCCGCCTATCTCGAGAGCCGCGGCGTCGCCTTCGAGGACTTCGGCTGCGGCCCGGGAGAATCCGTCGATTACGTCGATTACGGGGCCAAGGCCGCCCGGGCCGTCGTCGCCGGCGCCTGCGATCGGGCCATCCTGGTCTGCGGCACGGGCCTGGGCATGGCCATCGTGGCCAACAAGTTCCGCGGCCTGCGGGCCACGCCCTGCTCCTCCGAATACGCCGCCGAAGTCAGCCGCTCCCACAACGACTCCAACTGCCTGACCCTGGGCGGGCGGACGCACACCTTGGAGCTCGCCTCCCGCATCGTGCGCGTCTGGCTCGAAACGCCCTTCGAGGGCGGCCGCCACGCCCGCCGGGTCCAGAAGATCAGCGAGATCGAGACCGCCAATTTCAAATAAGGACAGGTGACATGCCGACTTTCGCCGAAAAAGCCCAGGACCTGGCCGCCCGGACCGAGCGGAACAGCGCCTGGCGTCAACAGGACTGCTTCAATCTCATCCCCTCCGAGGCCACGCCCTCGCTCCTCGTCAAGATGTTCGAGATCGCCGATCCGGCCGGCCGCTACGCCGAGCACCGGACCATGAAGGGCGAGGAGGTCTACTTCTACCAGGGCACGGACTTCATCCGCGACGTCGAGGTCGAGTGCCAGCGCGAGATGGCCGCCTTCTTCGGCTGCTCGGACATCGAGCTGCGGCCGATCAGCGGCCAGATGGCCAACGAGTGCGTTTTCAAGGGCCTGGTCAAGTTCGTCAATCGCGGCCGGGCCGAGGGCCGGCCCTCGCGCCGGATCCGCCTGGTCTTCAACAACGAGCTCATCTATGGCGGGCACCTCTCGGCCCAGCCCATGGGCGCCCTGTTCAACTACGTCGAAGAGGACCCGGCGACCGGCAAGGAGCGCATCGTCAACCTGCCCGTGCGCAAGGACAACCCCTACAAGCCCGACCCCGAGGCGCTCGGCCGGCTGCTCGAGGCCCATCGGCCCGAGCTCATCGTCTTCGGCAAGAGCATGTTCCTCTACCGCGAGCCGGTCAAGTTCGTGGCCGACATCGTCAAGGACTGGAAGGACCGCCCGGTCCTGATGTTCGACATGGCCCACGTCCTGGGCCTCTACGGCGCCTTCCAGGCCCCCTTCGAGGAGGGCGCGGACCTGGTGACCGGCAGCACCCACAAGACCTTCTTCGGCACCCAGCGCGGCGTCGTGGCCGGCAACATCGCCAAGGGCTCGCCGTTCCGGCCGCTGTGGACCGAGATCAAGAGCCGGGCCTTCCCGGGTTCGACCAGCAACCATCACCTGGGGACGCTCCTCGGCCTGCTCATGGCCGCCTACGAGATGAACGCCTTCAAGGCGCCCTTCCAGGCCCAGGTCCGGGCCAACGCCAGGGCCCTGGCCAAAGCCCTGGCCGCCCACGGCATCCCGGTCGAGGGCGACGCGGCCGACGGCTACACCGAGACCCACCAGGTCATCATCCGGGTCAAGCCGTTCGGTCCGGGCATGGAGATCGCCCGCCGGCTGGAGACGAACAACGTCCTGACCAACTACCAGGCCCTGCCCGACGACGCCACCTTCCTCGAGTCGAGCGGCATCCGCCTGGGCGTCCAGGAGATGACCCGCTTCGGCATGGTCGAGAAGGACTTCGACGCCCTGGCCGGGCTCATCGCCGACATCGTCATCCGCAACAAGCCGGCCGGCCCCGAGGTGGCCCGGTACCGCAAGAGCTTCCTGAAGATGGGCTTCACCCTGCCGCCGGCCGAGGCCCTGCCGCTCGCGGCCCGCATCCTGTCCGCGGCCATCCCCGACCGCGCCTACGCGGCCGCGTTCGTCGACAACCTGCGCCGGGTGGCCGGGGCCTGACCGTGAAGGTCCTGATCGTCGGGTCCGGCGGCCGCGAGCACGCCCTGGCCTGGAAGATCGCCAAGAGCCCGCGCGTGGAGAAGGTCTTCTGCGCGCCGGGCAACGGCGGCACCCGGCTGGCGGGCGAGAACGTTCCCCTGGCCGAGACCGACCTGGCCGGCCTGGCCGACTTCGCCGAGAAGGAGAAGATCGGCCTGACGGTCGTCGGGCCCGAGGTGCCGCTGACCATGGGCCTGGCCGACGAGTTCGAGCGGCGCGGCCTGCGCGTCTTCGGGCCGTCCAAGAAGGCGGCCGAGATCGAGGGCAGCAAGGTCTTCGCCAAGGAGTTCATGGGCCGCCACCGCATCCCGACGGGCCGCTTCCGGGTCACCGACAATTTCGACCAGGCCCGCAAGATCCTGGCTTCGGGCGAGTTCGGATTCCCGGTCGTGCTCAAGGCCGACGGGCTGGCGGCGGGCAAGGGCGTCGTCGTCTGCCCCACGGTCCAGAAGGCGGAGGAGACGGCCGGCGAGATGCTGGTCCAGAAGAAGTTCGGCCCGGCCGGCCGGCGCATCGTCATCGAGGAGTTCCTGCGCGGCCGCGAGGTCTCCTTCATCGTCGTCACCGACGGCCTGCGCGTGCAGCCGCTGGTGACGGCCATGGACCACAAGGCCGCCTACGACGGCGACAAGGGCCCCAACACCGGCGGCATGGGCGCCATCTCGCCGTCGCCGCTCATGACCGAGAAGCTCTACGAGGAGGTCATGGCCGCGGTGATCATGCCCGCCGTCACCCGCCTGCTCGAGGAGGGGCGCAAGTTCAAGGGCGTCCTCTACGCCGGGCTGATGATCACCGCCGAGGGCCCCAAGGTCCTGGAGTTCAACGGCCGCTTCGGCGACCCCGAGACCCAGCCGCAGATGGTCCGGCTCGAGAGCGACCTGGTCGACCTGCTGGAGGCGGCCGTCGACGGGGACCTGCTGCGGGCCGAGGTCCGCTGGTCGCCCAAGCCGTCGGGCTGCGTCGTCGTGGCCTCGGGCGGCTACCCGCTCCACTACGAGAAGGGCAAGATCGTGTCCGGGCTGGCCGAGGCCGAAAGCATCCCCGGCGTCAGCGTCTTCCACGCCGGGACCAAGTACGAGAACGGCCAATACCTGACGACCGGAGGCCGGGTCCTGGGCGTCTGCGCCTCGGACGACACCCTGGCCGGGGCCATGGGCCGCATCTACGAAGCCTGCCAGAAGATCTACTTCGAGGCCATGTACTACCGCCGGGACATCGGCGCGGTCAAGGAGGAGCGCACATGAAGGTCATGATCTTTCTCGGCAGCGAGTCGGACGTCCCGACGATCGAGGAGGCGCTCGGCGTCCTCAAGGACTTCGGCGTGCCCTTCGGCCTCGAGGTGACCTCGGCCCATCGCTCGCCGGAGCGGACCCTGCGCCTGGTCCGGTCGGCGGAGGCGGCGGGCGTCGAGATCTTCATCGCCGTGGCCGGCAAGGCGGCCCACCTGGCCGGCGTGGTCGCCGCCCACACCGCCAAGCCCGTCATCGGCGTGCCCGTCGAAAGCGCCGCGCTGGCCGGCTTCGACGCGCTGCTGTCGACCGTCCAGATGCCCAAGGGCGTCCCCGTGGCCACCATGGCCCTGGGCAAGCACGGCGGCACCAACGCGGCCATCCTGGCCGTCGAGATCCTGGCCCTCCACGACGAAGGGCTGCGGACCAAGCTCACGGCCTTCCGGGTCAAGATGGCCGACAAGGTCGAGGCCGCCTCGAACCAGCTCAAGGAAAAGCTCTAGCGGCGGCGATGGCCTCGTTCGCCGTCCGGAACTTCGGCTGCCGGGCCAATCAGGCCGAGGCCTTCGCCTGGGCCGACGCGCTCGGAGCCCACGGCCTGCCCCTGGAGCGGGACTGGCGCCGGGCCGACATCGTCGTCGTCAACTCCTGCACCCTGACCGGACGGGCCGACCGGGACGTCCGCAAGTTCCTCCGGGCCGCGGCCCGCGCCAATCCCGCCTCGCGGCTGGTCGTCACCGGCTGCTACGCGGAGCGGGCCCCCGGGGAGCTGGCCGGGATGCCCGGCGTCGTCGCGGTCCTGCCGCGGGCCGGGAAGGGGGGCTTGGTCGGCCGGGTCTTGGCGCTCGACGCGGCCCGGTCTGCCGACCTGGACGAGGCTCGGCAGGCCCGGGGAGGCGATGCCTGGGGACATGTACCTCCGGTACGTGTCCCCCTCGCGGGCGATGCTGCCGCCGAGTCGTCCTTCCGCGCCCGCGGCTGGCTCAAGGTCCAGGACGGCTGCGACGGCGGCTGCGCCTATTGCGTCATCCCGGCCGTGCGCGGCCCGGGCCGGAGCCTGCCCCCGGACGAGGCCGCCGCGGCCGTCGCCGGGCTGGCCGGGCGCGGCTTCCGCGAGATCGTCCTGGCCGGCATCCATCTCTCCTCGTACGGCGCGGACCTCGAGCCCCAAGCATCGCTGGCCGGCCTGGTGAAGAAGCTTGGCGACGCGGCCGGCCCGGCCCGCCTGCGGCTGACCTCCCTCGACCCGCGGCGGACGGACGACGGACTGATCGATCTCGTCGCGGCGGACGAGCGGGTCTGCCCCCACTTCCATCTCTCGCTCCAGCATGCTTCCGAGCGGGTGCTCGGCGACATGGGCCGGCCCGTCGAGCCGGGCTTCTATGAGGCCCTTCTCGAGTGTTTAGGCCGCGCGGCCCCGGACGCGGCCATCGGGGCCGACCTCATGGTCGGGTTTCCGGGGGAAACGGAGGCCGATTTCGAGGCGGCGATGGCCCTCGTCGAGCGGTCGGCGCTGACCTGCGCCCACGTCTTCTCCTATTCGCCGCGACCCGGGACCCCGGCGGCGGAGCGGGCCCAGCTCCCGGCCGCGGTGACGGCGGCCCGGGCCCGGGCGCTCCGGCGGGCCGCGGCCGCCAAGGACGACCGATTCCGGCGGCGCTTCGCCGGCCGCACGCTCGACGGCGTGGTCATCGGCCCCGCGGCGGGCGGCGCCGGGACCGAGGTCCTGACGGGGAATGCCATCGCGGTGACCGTGCCGGTCTGCGCCGTCCCGCGGCGGGAACGTGTCCGGGTCACGGTCCGCCGGGTCCTGCCGGGCCGGACGGAAGGCGAGATCGCGACATGAAAAAGATCCATCTCCTGCCCGAGGACGTGGCCCAGAAGATCGCCGCCGGCGAGGTCATCGAGCGGCCGGTGTCCGTGGTCAAGGAGCTCGTCGAGAACGCCCTGGACGCCGGGGCCGGGGACGTCCGCGTCGAGCTCGTCGACGGCGGCAAGGCCCTCATCAAGGTCCAGGACGACGGCTCGGGCATGGACCGCGAGGACGCGGCCCTCTGCTTCCGGCGCCACTCGACGAGCAAGATCGCCCGGGAAGAGGACCTGGAGCGGATCGCCACGCTCGGCTTCCGGGGCGAGGCCCTGGCCAGCATCGCGGCCGTGTCCCGGCTGACCCTGCGGACCTTCGACGGGACCGGGGACCGGGGCACGATGATCGAGCGGGAGGGCGAGCGGCTGGTTTCCGTCACCGACATCGCCTTCCCGCGGGGCACGGCGGTCGAGGTCCGGGACCTGTTCTTCAACCTGCCGGCCCGCCGCAAGTTCCTGCGCTCGGCCTCGTCCGAGCTCGGCCCCGTCGCCAAGTACGTGACCCAGGCGGCGCTCGGCGCGCCCGGGGTCCGCTTCACCCTGGTCCACGGCGGCCGGGAGACCATCGCCTGTCCGCCGGTGCGGACGCTGCGCGAGCGCGTCTTCCAGCTCTTCGGCAAGAAGGTGGTCGACGGGCTGATGGAGGTGGCCGCCGAGGACGGGGAGGCCCGCCTGGAAGGGCTGGCCTCGCTGCCGCTGGCCGGCCGCGGCGACCGTTCGGTCCAGTACTTCTTCGTCAACGGCCGGCCGGTCAAGGACCGGGTCCTGCTGGCGGCCTTGAGCCAGGCCTACTCCGGCATTCTGGAGCGGGGCCGTTCGCCGGAGGCCTTCCTCTTCCTGCGCCTGCCCTACGGGGACGTCGACGTCAACGTGCACCCGGCCAAGTCCGAGGTCCGGTTCAAGGACAGCCAGGTCGTCTTCCGCCTGGTCCTCCGGGCGGTCGGGGAAAGCGCCGCGCGCGGTCACACGATCAAGGAGGTCCCGCCGGGACTGGCGACGCCGGCGGATGGCGCGGCCCGGGTCGGGGAGGGGCGAGCGGATTACGCCGCTCCCGGCCTTGATTTCGGGCCCGCGGGCGCCGAGGAGACAGGCTTTGCGTCCGCCGCGAGCGGGGGTCCGGAGGGGGACATGTACCGCAGGTACGTGTCCCCGTCTTCGGGCAAGGCGCCAACGCACGATGGGGACATGTCCCCCGGGTACGTGTCCCCGTCTTCGACACCGGCGGGCGTCCCGGCCGGCCGCGGCCGCGTCGTCCTCGGCCAGTTCGCCGGCATGTACATCGTCGTCGCCGGCGAGGACGGCCTGATGATCGTCGACCAGCACAACGCTCACGAGCGCGTCCTGTTCGAGAAGTTCCGGGAGATCGACCGGATGCGGCTCTGGCCGCGCAAGGCCCTGCTCATCCCGGCCATCCTCGAGCTGGCGCCGTCGGCCGCGTCGAGCCTCGAGGAGAACGGCGGGCTGCTCGAGGAGCTCGGCTTCCGGGTCGAGGCCATGGGCGGCCGGGCCTTCGCGCTCAAGGAGTACCCGGAAGTCTTCGGGGAGGCGGAGGCCGAAAGCGTCCTGCGCGGCCTGCTCGAGGACGCGGCCGCGAAGGGCGCCGAGGACCGGCGCGAGCGCATGCTGGCCACCATGGCCTGCAAAGCGGCGGTCAAAGCGGGCGAATACCTCAATCCGGAGAAGATGGCTTATCTCGTCGACGAGCTGTTCAAGACCTCGCAACCGGCGCTTTGCCCCCATGGCCGGCCGATCGTCGTCCGCATCGAGAGATCGGTCATCGACAAGGGCCTCGGCCGCTAATAAGGCGGCCCCGGTTAGCGCATAATGACCGGCTGGCCGAGAGGGGGGCTGACGTGAACTTGTTCAGTTATTCGCGCCCCTTTTTGTCGCCGTCCCGAAAAAGTGAAGAAGTTTAGGTTTGACCCCTTCTTATGCTAAGATTCTACGGCTGAATCGAGCGGGGAGTGGCGCAGCCTGGCTAGCGCGCCTGCCTTGGGAGCAGGAGGTCGGCGGTTCAAATCCGCTCTCCCCGATGTCTTCTTCACGCCGCCTCGACGCGCCTGTAGCTCAGGTGGATAGAGCAGCTGCCTTCTAAGCAGCGGGTCGGGGGTTCGAGTCCCTCCAGGCGCGCTCCTCCAATTTTTCAGGAGGGCTTTTTCCTGTATAATGACCTTCCCGATCTCCGTTAAGGAGGGGTGCATGCGACGATCGTTCCCCCGGTTGTGCGTCACCGGAGGCCTCATCCCGCTGGCCTTGGCTTTGCTGGCCGCGGCCCAGACCGGCCTGTCCGTCCAGGACGTTCTCCGCAAGAACCTCGAAGCCGCGGGAGGCCGAGCCGCTCTGGCCAGGGTCAAAACCCTGTCCTTCCGGACGGGCGGGACGCGGAACGTCGTTTCGTCCTCCGGCGAGTTCAAGGCCCTGACCGGCAGAAACCCGGCCGTAACCGAAGCCATCCTGGTCGCAGGCGGCAAGGTCGTCCGGAACTCGTTCGGCGTCGTGAGCGAGATCACCGGCCCGCAGGCCACCGTCTACGAGACCATGGCCGGGCTCTACGCCGGGCTTTTCTCGCTGGCCAAGTTCGAGGGCCGGCTCGAGCTCGTCGGGGTCAAGTCCTTCGGCCCTGAAGAGTTCTACCATCTGAGCCTCACGGGACCGGCCGGCCCCGTCGCCGTCCACTTCTATCTCCGGGCCGACGACTTCCTCCTCAAGCGGCTCGTCTTCCTCGGCGCGACGCCTGACGGGGACAAGTACGAAATCAACTACGACTTCGCCCCGTTCGAAGAGATCGAGGGCCTCAAGCTGCCGCTGTCCTGGTTCGATTCCCGGGTCGGGACGCGAGGCAACCTGACGGAGATGAGCGAGATCAAGGCTAACGTGTCCCTCGACAAGGGCTTTTTCACTAAGGCCGAGACCAACATCGGAAGGGTGGAATCCTCTCTTGGCCAGATGAAGGGGAATGTCCTCGATTGGGACTCCTCTCCCTACGGGCTGACCATCGTCACGAACTGGACCAGGAAGGATATCGACTCGGCGGGCCTGAAGACCGGCGACAAGCTCCTCGTCCTCATCGGCGAGGACCAATATCGGATCTCCTTTTTCGCGCGGTCGGATGAGCTTCCTCCCTGGAACGACCTGCCCGATGTCGGTCCCTTGCTGGCCCCCATGCAGCGGGGCGGCCAGACTTTTGTCATCCAGGCTTTTGGGGGGGCAGGCGGCCTTTCGGCCGACAAGCTCATGCCGCTGGCCGCCGTTGCAGTGAAGAAGATCGTCGATTGAAGCCAAAGGAGAAGACAAAATGTCGGGATTGAAGAGACGTCAGTTCATAACCTCGATCGCTTCCGGCGCCGTCGGGCTCGGCGTCGCCGGCCGCCTTTCGGCCGGAGCCGCCGCCTCCGCATCAGACGGCCAGGAATCGGCCGCGCCCAAGATCAAGAAATATACCGACCTCGGCAAGACCGGGCTCAAGGTTTCCGACGTCAGCTGCGGGGCCATCTCCCTTTTCGAACCCAACGTCCTCCGCTACGCGTACGACTGCGGCGTGAACTATTTCGATACCGCGGAGGTCTACCTGCGCCAGAAGGGCGAGAGCTACGTCGGGCAGGGGCTCAAGGGCGTCCGCGACAAGGTCGTTATCACGACCAAGCACCAGATGGACTTCCGCCAGAAGATCGACAAGGCCGCGGTCATCAAGAGGATGGAAGCCAGCCTCAAACGGCTTCAGACCGATTACGTCGACGTGGCCATGGTCCACAGCATCGAGGACCTGACGCCGCTCCTCCAGAGCGAGGAGGTCCTGGGCGCTTACGACGAGCTCAAGAAAGCCGGCAAGGTCCGGTTCACGGGCTTTTCGACCCATAACGCCGCGGTCACGCTCAAGCAGGCGTTGGAGACGAGCTTTCCCCAGGTCGTCCTGGTCATCTACAATCACATGGAGGGCCAGGCGATCGAGCCTTTGGTCAGGGCGGCCAGGGCCAAAGGCATCGGTACGGTGGCCATGAAGGTCTTCGCCGGCAACCAGCAGGGGAACCTCAAAGGCATGGTCGGGCCGAAGATGAGCTACCCGCAGGCGGCCATCCGCTGGGTCCTCGCGAATCCCGACTTCGACACCTGCATCCCGACCATGGCCAGCTATTCCCACGTCGAGGAGTATGTCGCCGCCTCGGGCCAACCCCTCGACCGGACCGCCTTGAGCTTGGTCGCGCGCTACAAGGAACAGGCCTCTTCGAGATACTGCCGGGTGAGCTGCAAAGAGTGCCTCGCCGCTTGTCCGGCCAACGTCGCCGTCAACGACGTCCTTCGCTATGCCATGTACTACGAGGACTACGGGCTGGAGAGGATGGCCTCCGATTATTATGCCGAACTCGGATCGGACCGCAAGCCGCTCGGCTGCGCCGGGTGCGCCGCGCCTTGCCAGAGCGCCTGCCCTCACGGCCTCCCGGTGCGGGAGAAGCTCGTCCACGCCCACGGGATCCTCTCGGCTTAGCGGCGTCCTTAAGCGAGAACGATCCTGAACACATCGCCCGGTAGGGCGCCTTTCGGGATCGTCAGCTGGCCCCGGATCCGGGCCAGCCGGAAGTCGGGAAGGCGAAGATGCGGCTGGCGTACCCCCAGCCGATCTCATTGATTTTGAGCGGGCATGCGCTCCGAGCGAAGAATGGTCCCCTTGCTAATAGGATGTACACTCGCGGCCTTGTTCGAGTACTGACGGGCGCTTGACACCGTAATCCGCTCAGCGTTATGCTTGAATCAGCAAAGGGGTGTCCGGTCGTGCCGATATTTCTCGCCGGGCTGTGCTTCCTTCTTTCCGTGCCCCTCGCGGGCGGTGGCCAGTGGGTGGAAGTAAATCGGCCCGATGATACCGAGATCCTGTCGTTAAATATCGCGAAGGGGACTCTCTTTGCCCAGACAGAGAAAGACTGCTTCTTTTCGACGGATAACGGCAGATGCTGGGCGCCGGTCGCTTCTCGCCTGCCAGTGACCGCGAAGCCGCATCAGATAGTTGTGTCGGGCAAAACCGTCTATGTGGGCACCGATCGGGGTCTCTTCGCGTCCGATGACGCGGGGGGGAATTGGACGGCAATGGCTTCCGGATTGCCGGTCGGGGAGGAGATCTGGGTCCAACCCTTTGGAAGTGGTCTCCGTGCCAGCAGCCGCAAAACCCAATTCTTTTCCACGGACGGCGGCGTTACCTGGACGATCCCCAAGGGCTGCCCGGCGGCCGAGGTATCTACGTATTTCGAACTAACAAAGACGAATCTGGTCGTCGATACCCCCCAAGGTCTCTTTATAACAAAGGATGGCGGCGCGAACTGGAGACCTATCAAGACCGATTTTCTAGAGATGAACACAAGATCGCCCGATGCAGCGGGGGAGGAGACGGAGACAACTTATTATGCCTTCGTGATCGGAACGAGCCTCTTCATCTCGACCCGCAGCGGCTCGTTCCGTTCCACAGATTACGGCAAGAGTTGGAAAAGGGTTGTCGGATTGCCCAACTGTTTTCCTTTGTTGTCGGGCGAGGCCGTGGATCACGCGATGTTTGCGGTGTTCTTTGATTATTGGGGGATCTATCTCTCCAAGGATGGCGGAGCCACCTGGAAATCGCTCGATTCCCCTTGTCTCAATGGCAGCGATGAGCCGCATGACTTTACCTTCTTTTCTCATCTTTATACCATCGACAGGAAAAGCCTTATCGCTGTTCCTATGTTCTGCAATAATGTGCTCATCTACGATCGTAACGGCAGGGTTGTGAGTAATGCCCGTGTGCAGCAAACAGCGACCGGCCGCATCAATCACTTCGAGGTCATCGGCAAGAGCCTGGTCGCGTGCTGCTGGGACGGCGGCGTATATGTGTCAACTGATTCCGGAAGAAGCTGGGAATCGGTCAATGAGGGATTGACGGATCTCAGCATCACCTCCCTCACGTGGAGCAAGGGAGGCGCCTATCTCTTTGCCGGATCCTCCGAGGGGGTCCTTTGGCGATTGCCTATCGTGCGAATTACCCTCGGCAGGAACTAATCCGCCTCGCTGACGAAGCGGAAGCGCGTTGAGTACAACCGGCCAAGGGCCCTCCCTGAGCACAGTTTTGAGCACACCTACAGGAAACGATATCATAAGGCATATGTTGCCATTGACTTAAGAAGGCACCGTAGCGGCCTTCTCAGCAGCGGGTCGGGGGTTCGAGTCCCTCCAGGCGCGCAACCATATCCTTCCGGAGAACGGGCCCTGATGGCTGCGGCGCTTCAGAACCGCAGCGTGGCCTTGATTTGCGCCCAGCGCGGCATCTGCCGGGCCCAGACCTGCCCGAAGAGCGAGTTGTCCTGCTTGACGAAGGAAACGGGGCGCTGGCTGTTCATCAGGTTGTAGGCGTTGAGCCCCAGGTCGAGCAAGAGCCCCTGCCCTAGCCGGAAGCTTTTCTCTATCAGGATGTCCACGTACATGTGCGGCGGCGTCGTCCTCCCTCCGCGGCCCTCGGGGAAGGCCAGGAACCCCCCATAGGCCTCCACGAACGCCTTTTTCTCCCAATGATAGCCGGACAGGTACTCGATCCTCGCGCCGATCGAGATGCCGAAGGGCGCCGAGCACGTCCCGGAGATCTTGGCGAGATGATCCACGCTGTAGGGAAGGAAGCCGTACCAACCCTCGTCACCGATCCCCCTTCCCCCCAGGCCCGCGAAGATCTGGTCGTAAACCTCCTTGTTCACCGAACCCTCCGGCATGTACGGCCTGTCCCCGAAGGTGCCCGCATCATAGCCGCCGCCCCAGAAGCTGTCCCAACTGTCGAGCTCGATGAAGTTGCCGGGGTTCGTTCCCTTGGCCTGCGACCAGGTATAGGACGCGTTCAGCGTCATAAGGCCGCGGACCCGGCCGTTGAGCTCGATCTCGAGCGCCCGATAGTCCCTCTTCTTCAGTTCGAAGTTGGTGAAGAGATAGCGGACCTCCGACTCGTTCTCCGGGGCGTAGAGGGCGATATCGTCCAACAGGTCGCGCGCCCAGGAGAGGACCCCCCGGACCTTCACCGCCCAGTTCCTGCCCAGCCGCCGGTCGAATTCGAGAAGGACCTTGCGGGTTGTGTCGGGCTTCAAACGAGGGTCCACTTCGGAGGGAGTGGCGGCCCCGCTCATTTCCCGATCGAACGTCCAAAAGGCGGGGTTCCTCAGTTCCCCTTCGGTGGGGTCCCAGGGGCCGGCCCAGCCATAAAAGCGAGTATTGTAGAAAAAGGTCGTATTGAAATAGGACAACGATTGCAGGGAGATGGGCGCGGCGAACGTCCCGTAGCCGAACTTCAGGATGTCCTTCCCGTCCCCGGAGAGGTCGAGCGAGCAGGAAATACGCGGCTGCAGGAAATCCCCCGGTCCCCAGCTCCAGACCCGGTCCCCGGCGTCGTTGATAACCTGTTGGGTATCAGCCCGCAGGCCGGCCATGACAGAGAAACGACCCAGCACGATGTTATCCTCGACGTAAAACCCGAGCCCTCGCGTCTTGACCCGCATCTCGGCCGGTCCGTACTCCTGAAGCTGCAACGGGGCCCCGGGCGCGGACCAGATGATGAAGGTCCCGTTGTCGAAACCGTTTCCCGGCCAGGCGTCCGCGTCCCGCCCGGTCCAGCGAGCGGAGCCGTGGGAGCTGTTCCGGAAGTAGCTCAGGCCGGCCTTGAGCTCATGACCGCCCCAGCGTCCGGCGGCCCAATAATGGCTGAGCCCGGCCGTCAAATCGGTCCGGCGCTCGACCGTCCGCGACCAAACGTCGGCGTTGTTCGTTTTTTGCCCGATATCGAGCCAGGAATATGACGGCGGGCCGTAGTCGCCGCTGAGAGGCTCGATGACGCCCTCGATCCGGCTCTGCCCGAGCGCGGCGGTGACGAGCGTGCTGGGCGAGAGGATGCCCTGATAGTTCAGGCGATAGAGAGAGCGGCCGGTGTCCGTCCTCGTGTAGGTTTCGGGAACGCCGATCCCGCCTCTCTGGCGAAGGAACCCGTCCCACATCCCGCTCATGGCGACCGTATGGTCCTTGACGGGGGTGAGCGTGGCCTTGGCGAACAAGCTGCCGGTCGCGATGTGTCTTTCTCCGGCGGGGACCGTCAGCCACTCGAGGGAATGCCCGGCGCTCCGGTCGAAGCTGTCGAAGTAGTTGCCGGAAGCGAAGAACCACAGCTTGTCCTTGATGATCGGTCCGCCCAGATTCCCGAAATATTGACCTAAGGACGTCTCGGGGAGGCTGACGACCGAGATCTGCTCCTTCCTCTTGGCCCGGAGGTGCCGGCTCTGGATGAGGGCCCCGGCCTGTCCGCGGAAGGCGTTGCCCCCCGACTTCGTCACGATGCTGATATGACCTCCCAACGCCTGGCCCATTTGGGGCGCGAATCCGTCCGTAACGATCTGGACCTCCTCCCAAGCGTCATAATTGAGGCGCACGCCGGGATCGTTCGTGCTGCCGCCCCGGGAAGAAAGGCCGTCGATGAGCCAATTGTTGCCGGCATCGCCTTCGCCCCGGATGCTCGGCAGGCCGGTTTCCGAAGCGCCCCAGAACGCCGCGCTCCCTCCGGTGACCGAATTGGCCCTCACGCCGGTGACGCCCGGCGCGAGATCGACGATCTCCGCGATGGTCCGGGCCTGCGTCGGAACATGGGCCAGGTCTTCGCTGTCGAGGCGGTAGCTCGTGTCCACGCGGACCTTATCGATCAGAGGATTCTCGGCGACGACGGTCACCTCCTCCGTGACCGCGGCCGGCTTCAGGACGATGGACAAGCTCGACGTGAATCCCAAGCGGACGGCGTTCCCGGTCAGGGTCACCTTCTCGAATCCGGCGAGCTCGAAGGTCAGGGCGTAGGTCCCGACAGGGAGGAGAGGCAGGCGAAAATCCCCGTTCGGATCAGAAAGGGAGGCCCGGGACCCCTGGAGCGCGGGGCCCCTGGCCGTCACGGACACCTTGGGAACAGCCTCACCCTGAAGGTCCACGATATGGCCCCGGATCTCGCCCGATTGCTGTCCGAAAACGGCTGCAGAGGATAGAAAAACAAGCGAAAGAACCCGTGCCGCTCTCAAAAGAATGTCCATTTCCCCTCCTTCTCAGAGAAAGCGGGGAGACCAAGCCCCTATGGCTTTCAGGCCCACGATCCCCTTGCGACTGGCTCGATTATGGATTGCGTCCCGCCCTTCTGTCAAGGGCCATGGGCCGGAGCACGTCGGGGCGGGCGTTGAGGCTCCGCCTCCGGCGATTGACAGCCGGGCCCATTATCAATACCCTTAAGTCGTAAGGCGGATGGGGGATCCGGCCATGAAGTGCCCGACGTGTCAGACCGTCAATTCCCGGGATTCCCAGTTCTGTAAGAAATGCGCGACGGCCCTGCCCCCGGACGGGGACGTCGCGTCCTTCACCATGACCCTCGAGACCGGCCGTGATGAGCTCCGGCGGGGGATGGTCTTCGCCGGCCGCTACGAGATCATCGAATCGCTGGGGACGGGAGGCATGGGACGCGTTTACCGGGCCCACGACACCCAGCTCAACGAGGAGGTCGCCCTCAAGCTCATCAAGCCCGAGATCGCCGCCGAGCCGAGGGCCGTCGAGCGCTTCCGCAACGAGCTCAAGGTCGCCCGCGGGATCCGGCACAAGAACGTCTGCGCCATGTTCGACCTCCACGAGGAGGGGGGGACTCTTTTTCTGACGATGGAGTACGTTCGCGGGGAGGACCTCAAAGGTTTGATCGGCCGGACCAGGTCCCTGACCCCCGGCACGGCCGTTTCCATCGCCCGGCAGGTGGCCGAAGGCCTGGCGGAGGCCCACAAGCTCGGCATCATCCACCGCGACCTGAAGCCGGCCAACATCATGATCGACCGGGACGGCCAGGCCAAGATCATGGACTTCGGGATCGCCCGCGTGGGCCGCGGCCGCGGGGTCACGGGCGAAGGGGCGGTCATCGGGACCCCGGAGTACATGTCCCCCGAACAGGTCGAAGGGAGGCCCGCCGACGCCCGCTCGGACATCTATTCTTTGGGCGCGGTCCTTTTCGAGATGGTCGTAGGTTGCGCGCCGTTCGACGGGGAGACGCCGTTCGCGATCGCTCATAAGCACAGGACGGAGCCCGCCCCGGTCCCCAAGGAACTGGTGCCGCAGATTCCGGAGGGCCTGAGCCGGCTCATCCTGCGCTGCCTCGAAAAGGACAGCGGGCGCCGCTTTCAGAGCGCGGAGGAGTTCCTGGCCGGCCTGGAGGCGATCGAACAGGCGCTCCCCCCGATCGATCGCGTTCTGGCCAAGGCCAGGACGAGGACGAGGGGCTCGCGGGAGATCACGGTCAAGCTGACCCCCCGGAAGCTCGCCATACCGGCCGGGGTGCTGCTGGCGGCCGCCGTTCTCGTTCTGGTCTTCAAGGTCTTTCGGACCCCGGATAAGGTGGGGGGCTCTTCGTCGAGGCCCTCGCCCAATCCCCCCGCCGTCGCGATCCTTGCCTTCAAGAACAACACCGGGGACGCGAAGCTCGACTACCTTCGGGAAGGGATTGGAGACCTTTTGATCGCCAACCTCGCCCAGTCCGGAGAGGTCCCCCTGGTCCTCCAGCACCAGGTCTACGGCGTGCTCAAGAGGCTGGGCCTGCTCGAGCGGAGCAGCTACAGCACCGAAGAGCTTGGCGAGATCGCTCGGCGGCTCTCCGCATCCTACGTCATCCTGGGGAGCTTCTCCAAGTCCGGCGAGACGTTCCGGATCGAGGCGAACGTGCTCGACGCGGCCACGCTGGATTCCGTCGCTCCCGCGATGGCGGATGGGCCCAATATCCAGGACCTGGCGGACGGCTTGTCCCGGCGTCTCCGGGCGAACCTGGCCCCTGCGGCCGCGCAGGCCCGCGGCGACCCATCGTATGCGCTCGCGAAGCAGTATACGAGCTCGGCCGAGGCCCTGGAACAATACCTTCAAGGATATCGGCTCTCTCTCGGCGGCGAAGCGGTCAGGTCGATCCTCTATTTCGAGAAAGCGGCCGCCCTGGACCCGGATTTCGCCATGGCCCATCTCTGGCTGGGCATGAGTCACTATTTCTTTGGCCGGATGCGGGAGGCCCGATCGAGCTTTCAAAAGGCCTTCGACCTGAGGGAACGCGCCTCCGAGCGGGACCGGCTGTTCATCGAGGCCGAGTACTATGCTTACACATCGGAAAGGACCTTTGGTAAAGCCATCGAGGCGTACGTCAGATTGCTCGAGATCAATCCGCTCGATCATTTCGTCAGTGAAGAATTGGGAAGGGTCTATATGTTGCTCGACGAGTGGGACCGGGCCATCGAGGTCCTCGAAATACCGCGAAAGAGCGGATTCCAGAGCGTAGGGACCTATCAGCAACTGGCGCAATTGTATTTGAGCAAGGGGCTGCCTGGCAGGGCCGCGGAGGTCCTCGAGGATTATCTCGAGACGTTCGACGATAGCGATTTTTTGCGCGCCAACTTGAGCAGCGTCTATTGCATCATGGGAGATCTCGAGAGAGCAAAGCCCGCCATTGATATCGCCTACCACCGGATGCCCGAGACCACCCGGTTCTTCATGATGCTCTACCTGATCAGCGCCAGGGATTTCAAGGGATTGGACGGATTCCTTGACGATTGGAGAGGCTCCGCGGTGGATCCCATGGGGTCTCTTGGCATGCCGGCGGTCGCCCTGACCCTGCGAGGGAAGATCAGAGGGGCCGTTGAAAGCTTTCGGCGGGACCTGGCGAAATGGTCGAACGAATTGGATTCCTTTCGCGTGGCCTATAATCAGGGGAACCTCGCCGTTTTCTTGGAACGGGCTGGCGATCTGCCTGGAGCGTTGGCCGCTTGTGATAAGAGCCGGTTCGCCGCCAAAGAGGCGGAGCAGATCCTCCTGGAGATCATGGCGCTCTATCGCCGGGGGGTCGTCCAGATCCGGATGGGGCAGACCGAGGACGCGCGGCGAACGGGAAATGAGCTCAGGTCGGCGATCGCGGCCGCCCCGGCCAGGAAATGGGTGGCCTATGACGAGGCCCTCTCGGCCTTCCTGGCTCTTCAGCAGCGGGACGGGCCGCGCGCTCTGGATCATCTGCGGAAAGCTCTTGCCCTGACCCCCCGCGAGAACATTTGGATCCATAGGCCGCAGCCGGAGTTCCTCGAGGCGCAGGCCGAGGCCTACGAGCTAACCGGCCGCTGGCAGGAGGCGCGGAAATCCTACGAGGAGATCCTCTCCATCAAGACGTCGCTTTGGAACGGTCCCGCCTATTCCCTGATCCTGGTCCGGAGCCACTATCGTCTCGGCAAAGTCCTCGAACATCTTGGAGACAGGACCGGGGCGGTACGGCGATACCGGGAGTTCCTGGACTTCTGGAAAGATGCCGACCCCGGCCTGCCTGAGGTCGAAGACGCCCGCAGGCGACTGGCCGGATTTGCCGGGCCGCAGAATTGATAAGGGCATTCCCGCTACGTCCTTGGAGCGGGCCGGGGTCCGAGTCCCTCCAGCCAGGAATCAACCGCCGGAGTGCCCATAATCCTGATCAAGAACTGAACGATTTGGCCGGGCCGCGGCGCCGTTCCGGTTGACATTTGCGCCCGGCGCCTATAAAACGAAGGTCGTGCGCGTCCGAACGCGGCCTGCCCGATCCGACAAGGAGTTCCCCATGAGTTTCCTGCCTTCCCGTCCCCGTCCGGCGATCGGTCTTCTCGTCCTGGCCCTGGCCTTCCTGGCGGTCTCGGCCCCTGCGCCGGCCTCCGCTCAGGCGGCCGCTTCCTCCGCGGCCAAGAAGGCGATGACCGTCGACGATTATCCGCTGTGGCGGAGCATCTCCGACCAGGTCCTGTCGGCCGACGGCAAATGGCTGGCCTACGTCCTCGAGCTGACCAACGTCCCGGCGGGCGAGACCAAACCCGTGCTGCACATCGTCAACCTGGGGACGAACAAGGATGTGACCGTCGAGGACGCGACCGGGCCGGTCTTCTCGTCCGACTCGCGATGGATCGCCTACCAGGTCGATCCCGGCGCGGCCCAGCGAGCCCGCCAGGCGCGCCAAGGGACGGGCGGCCCGTCCACAGCGGCCCCCGGGAACGCTCCGTCGCAGCCGTCGCCGGGGCAGGGCCAGACCGCACCCGGTCAGGCGGCCGGTCCGCGCGGCGGCGGCGCTGCGGCCATCCCGCCCCGCCGGGTCGAGCTGCGCGACCTGGCCAACGACGCCGTCCGGTCCTGGGAGGAGATCGGCCAGTTCACGTTCGCCCCGGCGTCCTCGCACCTGGTCCTGCGGCGGCGCGGCGGCGAGGCCCCGGCCGCGGCCGGCCGGCGCGGCGGCGGTATGCCGCCCCAGGGCCCGCCCCCTTCGGGCCCCGCCCCGGCCTCGACCGGCTCCCGGGGCCAGGATGCGATCCTGCTCGACCTGAAATCCGGCCGGTTCCAGCTTCTCGGGAGCGTCGCCGATTACGCCTTCAACAGGACCGGCACCCTCCTGGCCTATTCCGTCGACGCGGCGGTCAAGGACGGGAACGGGCTCTTCGTCTTCGAGACCGGCAGCGGCCACATCACCCCGCTCGACAACGACGCCAGGAACTACAACCGCCTGGCCTGGAACGACGACGGCACGGCCCTGGCGGTCCTCAAGGGGACCGAGGTCGAGAAGATGAGGGAGCGGGACAACGTCCTGCTGGCCTTCCCCGACGTCGCCGCCGCCCTGAAGGCCGGCGCCCCGGCCGCGCCGGTCAAACCGGCCCTTTTCGATCCGGCCAAGGCGGCCGGCTTCCCCAAGGGCTGGGTCGTCTGCGACCGGGCCGGGCTCTCGTGGAGCGCCGACGGCAAGCGCGTTTTCTTCGGCATCAAGGAACAGGTCCCGACGCCCGACACGGCCCGCAAGTCCGCCGATGATGCGGCCAACGTCGACGTCTGGAACACCGGCGACGACCGGGTCCAGTCCCTTCAGATGGTCCGGGCCGAGCAGGACCGCAATTTCACGTTCCGGTCGGCCTTCGATGTCGCCTCCGGGCGGTTCATCAAGCTGGCCGACGAGACCATGCGCGAGCTCGACGTCGCCGAGTCCGGCATCTGGGCCGTCGGCCTCGATACCCGCGCCTACCTGCGGGACGAGAAGGTCCTCCCGGCGGGGGACTACTACCGGGTCGACACGACCACCGGGCAGCGGACGCTGATCGCCAAGGGCCAGCTCACCGGCCGTTATGTCTTCGGCCTCCACCCGCGCGGCACCCACTTCCTCTATTGGAAGGACGGCGCGATCGTGGCCTACGACCTCGCGGCCGGCAAGGCCCTGGCCCTCGGGGCCGGAAAGGTCGACTTCACCGACACGGAATTCGACCATCCCGGGACCAAGCCGTCCTACGGCGTCGCCGGCTACACGAGCGACGGCCGGGGCGTCATCGTCAACCACCGTTACGACCTCTGGCTGGTGCCTCTCGACGGCTCCGCGCCCCGGGACCTGACGGGCGGCTTCGGGGCCAAGAACGAGGTCCGCTTCCGCCTCCTGCGCGTCGATCCGCCCGATCCCCTGCAGCCGCGCCAGGCTGCGGCCCGCCGGACTTTCGACCTGGCCAAGCCCCAGACCCTGTCCGCCTACGGCGAATGGACCAAGAAGTCGGGCTATTACGAGCTGGCCAACGGACGGCTCAAGGAACTGGTCTACGAGGACGCCTTCTTCAGCAATCCCGTCCGGGCCCTCAAGGCCGACGTGTTCCACTTCACCCGCCAGACCTTCGTCGAGTTCCCCGACCTGCGCGTCTCCGGCCCGGGCTTCGCCGGGTCGCGGCAGGTCTCCGACGCCAACCCCCAGCAGAAGGAATTCCTCTGGGGCCGCCGCATCCTGTTCGATTACACGAACAAGGACGGCCGGCGCCTGCAGGGCATCCTGGCCGTCCCGGACGATTACAAAGAGGGCGAAAAGCGGCCCATGATCGTCATCTTCTACGAGAAGAACTCGCAGACCATGCACGTCTACAGCGCCCCGGCCTATCTGCCGAGCATGGGCCGGATGCCGATGCAGGCCACGAGCGACGGCTACCTGGCCATGCTTCCCGACGTCCACTTCCGGACCGGGAACTCGCACTCGGACATGCTCGAGTGCGTCGAGGCGGCGACGCAAAAGGTCATCGACATGGGCTACGCCGACCCTAAGAGGATCGGCGTCTCCGGCCACAGCTACAGCGGCGAGGGCGCGGCCTTCATCGGCACGATGTCCAAGATGTTCGCCGCCGTGGGGATGGGCGCCGGCGTCGTCGACCTGACCAACGACTTCAGCATGCCCTGGGGCTGGGGCTACGGCTATCAGGGCGGCAGCGGCGACACGGCCTTCAACTACTACCTCTACGACCAGGGCCGCTGGGGCTTCTCGCCCTGGGACAAGCCCGACAAGTACCGCTTCGAGTCGGCCCTGACCCATGTGCCCAACGTCACCGCCCCGTTCCTCATCATGCACGGCACGTCCGACCCGACTGTCGGCTTCATCAACGGCCTGGCCTTCTACAGCGCCCTGCGCTACCACGACAAGCCGGCCGTGCTGCTGGCCTATCCCGACGAGGGCCACGGCCTGCGCGGCCTCGCCAACCGCCGCGACCTGACCGTCCGTTTCTTCGAGTTCTTCGATCACTTCCTCAAGGGCGCTCCGGCGCCGAAGTGGTGGACCGAGGGCGTCCCCTACCTCAAGAAGGGTGAGGGGGCCGCGAAATAAGGGCGGCGGCAGCGGAACTGGGCGGGCGCGCCCCGGGGGAGGAACCGCCTCATCTCCGGTCCCTCACCCCCGGAGGTGAGACAAATTTTGGTAATATCACCCAGGCAATGCTCACCCCGGGTGATTGAC
>JAEAME010000519.1_pt1 | contig 38282 bp, 30 predicted proteins | sample 8958731 | NCBI WGS metagenome assembly JAEAME01 (sample SAMN16933194, study PRJNA681113) | bioreactor sludge metagenome | isolation source: anerobic bioreactor sludge (Control) | place: India:Bengaluru | collected 2018-10-24
CAACAGTCCACTCTACGAAAGTTTAGGAGAGCTTATCTTCTCCCGCAATATGGATAAAAAAGTTTATTAGTTAGCTACGCGGCTTCTGTTTGTGCTCTTAGAAAAGTTAGGAGAATCCTTTTTCCAAGTTGGACCGCCCCATCATTCGGAGAGGAAATAACATGAAAAATATACAATTGACAAAAAATCACAGTAACATTTTTACCTTAAATTTATTGGAGACCTAAAAACTTGACTACCACACAAAAAATCCAAAAAGAAGACATTCACTATCTTCTAAAAACATTCTTCAACGAAAAAGGTCTAGTCCGCCAACACCTCGACAGCTACAACGAATTTATCGACCACGGACTCCAAGAAGTCGTGGACGAAGTAGCGGAAATCCCAATCGAGGTTCCCGAAAATCCCTACAAAGTCAAACTCGGCCAAATATGGGTCATCGACCCACAAAGCCGCATAACAGGCCCGTACGCAACCGAAGTAGACGGAACAAAACATGAAATTTATCCAATGGAAGCACGCCTAAGAAACTTAGCGTACTCCGCACCAATCGCACTCGAAATGACTCCAGTCATCGACGGCAGAGAACAAGACACCGAACTAGTGTACATCGGCAACATCCCTGTAATGCTAAAAAGCAAACTCTGCTTCCTGTCTCAACTTAGCCGCGAAGAACTCATCGCCGCGGGAGAAGACCCAGATGACCCAGGAGGGTACTTCGTAGTAAACGGTTCCGAACGCGTCATCGTCGCAATGGAAGACCTAGCACCAAACCGCGTCATCGTCGACATAGATGAAAAAGGAACCAGCCCCGTTTATCAAGCAAAAATCTTCTCAACAACAGTTGGCTTTAGAGCCAGAATAGAACTCAAACTCAAATCAGACGACGCAATCTACGTCACAATGCCAGGAGTGCCAACAGAAATCCCATTCGTTGTCATCATGCGCGCACTCACCATGGAAAAAGACAAAGACATCGCAGAAGCAGTCTCACTCGACCCCGACACCCAAAGTCAACTCGGAGCATCATTCGAAAAAGCAATCGGCGTAGACACACCCCAAGACGCAGTCTTATTCATCGGCAACCGAGTCGCCCACGGACAAGTCGAAGAATACCGACTTCAAAAAGCCGAAACAGCACTAGACAAAAACTTCCTCCCACACCTCGGAAGAAGCGACAAAAACCGCAAAGACAAAGCTATCTTCCTAGGCGAAATGGCAACACGTGTAATCCAACTAAAAACAGGCAGACGCCAACCAGACGACAAAGACCACTTCAAGAACAAACGTCTACGACTTGGAGGCCCATTGCTAGCCGACCTCTTCCGCGTCTCATTCCGCAATCTAACCCGCGACATTAAATACCAACTTGAACGCATCGGCGTTAAAGGCCCAATCATAACTGTCTCAGCCGCAGTCCGCCCCGGTATAATCACCGAACGTTTCCAACATGCACTCGCAACTGGAAACTGGGGCAGAGGCAGAGTCGGAATTACACAGCTTCTTGACCGCACTAACTACATCTCAACATTAAGCCACCTAAGAAGGCTCCAATCACCCCTAAGCAGAAGCCAACCTAACTTCGAAGCCAGAGACCTACACCCAACTCACTGGGGCAGACTTTGTCCTAATGAAACCCCTGAAGGCTCAAACTGCGGTCTCGTAAAGAATCTCGCATTATCAGCCTCAATAGCAGTAGGTGTAAACCCGGACAGAATTCGCCAATTACTCTTCGAAATGGGTACAGTTCCAGCATACGAAGCAACCCGTGAACTTCGCGTTGATGGTGCAAAAGTCTTCGTCGACGGAAACATAATCGGCTACTGCAACAATCCCAAAGAAATGGTACAAACCTTCCGCCAGAAACGAAGAGCAGGCGAAATCTCCACAGAAGTCAACATAACATACTTCTCCAAACAACAAACCGAAACCGAAGAAGTCCACGCGAACTGCGATGAGGGCAGAGTAAGACGCCCACTCATCATCGTAGAAAACGGTGAACCCAAACTCCAAAGCAAACACTTCGAAAAAATCGGTTTAGGCGAATGGACATGGGAAGATTTAATTAAAAACGGCTTAGTCGAATACATCGACGCTGAAGAAGAGGAAAACGCCTACATCGCATTATCCTATGACGCAATTGAACCAAAAACCACCCATGCAGAAATAGCCACCTTCACAATCCTTGGTATCTGCGCATCAACAATCCCCTACCCAGAACACAACCAGTCACCACGTAACTCATATCAAGCAGCAATGGCAAAACAAGCCCTAGGCGTCTACGGTACAAACTTCCACCACCGCGTCGACTCACGAAGCCACATCCTACACTACCCACAAGTACCAATGGTCCAAACAGAAAACATGGATGTCATGGGCTACAAACAACGCCCAACGGGACAAAACTGCGTCGTTGCCGTGCTCAGCTTCGAAGGCTACAACATGGAAGACGCCATAATATTCAACAAAGCTTCCATCGAACGAGGTCTCGCGCGTAGCACATTCTACCGCATCTATGAAGCAGAATGCCGACAATACCTCGGAGGCTTAAAAGACAAATTCACCGTTCCAGAACCAGGCACCCGCGGCTACAGAGGCGAACAATACTACCGCCTACTCGAACCAGATGGAATCATCAGCCTCGAATCACAAGTAGTCGGCGGAGACGTCCTTATCGGAAGAATCAGTCCACCAAGATTCCTAGAAGAATACAAAGAATTCGAAGTCAAAGGACCAAGCATGAGAGACACATCAGTCGACATGCGCCCAAGCGAAACAGGCATCGTCGACGGCATATTCGTAACAGAATCAGGTGAAGGCAGCCAACTAGTCAAAGTCCGAGTACGCGACCAACGCGTCCCAGAACTGGGAGACAAATTCGCCTCACGCCACGGCCAAAAAGGTGTCATTGGTCTAATCGTCCCACAAGAAGACTTGCCATTCACAGAAGAAGGCATGGTCCCAGACCTAATCATCAACCCCCACGCAATCCCCTCAAGAATGACCATCGGACAATTCATCGAATCACTATCAGGCAAAGCAGCAGCCGCCAGAGGCAAACCAGGCGACGGAACACCATTCTCAAACGAAGGCCCCGATGAGGTACGCAAAAACCTAGTAAAACTCGGTTTCAGCCACACTGGCAGCGAAGTCTTCTACAATGGCGCTTCAGGCGAAAAATTCGTCGCTGACGTCTTCGTAGGCATAGTATACTACCAAAAACTTCACCACATGGTCGCAGACAAAATACATGCTCGTGCCCGTGGTCAAGTACAAATGCTCACTCGACAGCCAACTGAAGGTCGCGCTCGCGGTGGTGGTCTTAGATTCGGAGAAATGGAACGAGACTGCCTTATCGGACACGGAGCTGCAATGCTACTCCGCGACAGATTACTAGAAGAATCAGACAAATACACCCTGTACATCTGCGAAAACTGCGGACAAATCGCCTACTTTGACATGAAACAAAGGCGCTATGTCTGCAAGATCTGCGACGAAAAAGCCAAAATCGCGCCAGTAATCGTGTCTTACGCTTTCAAGCTTCTACTACAGGAGCTTCAGAGTTTGTGTATTACACCAAAATTAAGACTCAAGGAGAAGGCTTAACATGTCACAACAGGAAGAACTAATCCACAAAGTAGTAGACGAAATCTCATTCGGACTAATTTCACCAAAAGACCTCAGAAAACAATCAGTCGTAGAAATCCAAACCCCCGACACCTACGACGAAGATGGCGCACCAATCACCGCAGGCTTAATGGATGGCAGACTAGGTACCCTCGAACCCCGACAACGCTGCAAGACATGCGGAAACACCGCCATCAGGTGCCCAGGCCACTTCGGGCATATCGAACTAGCCGTTCCAATTGTACACATTGAATTCACTAAAATCATCTTTGACCTCTTAAAATCAACCTGCCGCACTTGCGGAAGAATCCTTCTATCAGAAGATGCATCCAAAAAAGCCCGCCAAAGAATAGAGCGCTTTAACCAACTATTAGGCACAATCCCTGATGAAGTCTATAAAGAAATCATGACTGACATCAAAGCCAAACAATGCCCATACTGCGCTGCAGCACAATACAAAATAACATTCGAAAAACCAACCAAATTCATCGAACAAACCGAACTAGGTTCAGAACCACTAACACCGAGCATGATCCGTGAAAGGCTCGAACGTGTCTCCGACGAAGACCTAGAAGTCTTGGGATTCAATCCCAAAGTTGCCAGACCAGAATGGATGGTTCTACAAGTCCTACCTGTTCCACCAGTCTATGTGCGTCCTTCAATTACGCTCGAATCAGGTATCCGTTCAGAAGACGACTTAACTCACAAACTAGTTGACATCATCAGAATTAACCAACGCCTAAAGGAAAACATGGAAGCAGGCGCTCCAACATTAATTATCCAAGACCTCTCCGAACTTTTGCAGTATCACGTAACAACGTATTTCAACAATGAAGCATCAGGCATTCCACCCGCAAGACACCGCAGTGGAAGAGCGCTAAAAACTCTCTCACAACGTCTAAAGGGTAAAGAAGGCCGATTTAGAAGCAACCTCTCAGGCAAACGTGTCGACTTCTCAGCCCGTACTGTCATCTCTCCAGACCCCAACCTTGACATTAACGAGGTAGGTGTACCAAGAGACGTTGCCATGAGGCTCTCAGTCCCAGAAAAGGTTACCGCATGGAATATAGAGGAAATGAAGAAACTCGTGGTTAATGGTCCCGAAAACTATCCAGGAGCACTCTACATCATCCGCCCAGACGGAAAACGCATCAGATTAGAATTCGTCGTGGACCGGACAAAAATCGCCGAAGCAGTGGAATTAGGTTTTGTCGTCGAACGACACCTAAAGAACGGCGACATAGCTATCTTCAACCGACAGCCCTCACTTCACCGCATGTCAATCATGGCACACTACGTCCGTGTCCTGCCCTACAAAACCTTTAGAATGCACCTTTGTGTATGCCCACCATACAACGCAGATTTTGACGGCGACGAAATGAACCTTCACGTTCCGCAGAGCGAAGAAGCACGAACCGAATCACTCCTACTCATGCAGGTACAAGACCAAATTCTCTCACCTAGATTCGGCGGACCCATCATCGGCGCCATTAGAGACTTCATCACAAGCGCATATTACTTCACCAGAAAAGGCAATTACCTCACCAGAGGTCAAATTGACAGGTTACTATCCACAACCAATTACACTGGAGATCTACCCGAACCAGAAATCAAAGAACCACAACCCATGTGGTCAGGCAAACAAATATTTAGTCTCTTCTTGCCACAAACACTCAATTATTCTTTGAAAGCAAACATTTGCCAAGGCTGCAGCAAATGCGAAGAAGAAGACTGCAAACATGATGCATATGTAGTTGTTAAGAACGGTCAACTCGTTTCTGGTGTTATAGATAGACGTTCAATCGGCTCAGAACAATCTGAGAGCTTACTCCATAGAATAATCAAAGACTACGGTACAAAAGCAGGAAGGCAATTCCTAAACAACGTAACTCACCTATTCAAATTATACATTTCAATGAGAGGCTTCAGCTATACCTACGATCAACTCGTCCTCTCACCCAAAGCACGCAACCGCATGGCAAAAACCATGGACCGTATCCAAAAGAAAATCGATGAACATATTCAAAACTACAACAATGGAACACTCCCACGTCTTCCAGGACAAACACTCGAAGAATCATTCGAAATCTACGTAATGCACGAACTTGCAGTAGCCAGAGACGAATCAGGCAAAATAGCAGACGACGACTTCACACTCGAAAACGCAGGTATCGTCATGACAAGAACAGGTGCAAGAGGCTCAAGCCTAAACATCGGTCAAATGGCTGCTTGCGTTGGTCAACAATCAGTCCGAGGTAAACGTATCTTAAGAGGCTACGCAGGACGCGCCCTACCCCACTTCACACCAAACGACCCTCGTCCAAGAGCAAGAGGATTCGTCTACAACTCATACCAAACAGGCTTAGACGCAATCGAGTTCTTCTTCCACGCTATGGGTGGCAGAGAAGGTCTAGTCGACACAGCCGTCCGTACACAACAAAGCGGTTACATGCAACGAAGACTCATCAACGCACTCGAACACATTCGCTTAGAATACGACTCAACAGTCCGTGACAGCGCAGGCGACATCATCCAATTCCGCTACGGAGAAGACGGAGTCGACCCAGCTAAAAGCGACCACGGCAAAGCTGTAAACGTCAGCAGACTAATAGATCAAATAAAAATCGGCGAAGAAAAAGGAACAGCTGCCTCACCTGAACACATCAAGAAACAACTCAAAACCGTAGAAGACCAAATAACACCTATACTATTAACCCAACTAAAACAAAACTTTGCTAAAAACAAACTCACAACAAAAAGCGTAGATAAAGCAACAAGCCAGACAGCCGAACAATACAAACGCGCACTAATGGAACCAGGCGAAGCCGTCGGGATTATTGCCGCACAATCAATAGGTGAACCCGGCACTCAGATGACCCTTAGAACATTCCACTATGCAGGTGTCAAAGAACAAAACGTAACCTTAGGTTTACCACGACTAATAGAAATTGTAGATGCACGCAGAATCCCATCAACACCAATCATGACCATCTACCTGACCGGCGAACACGCCAAGAGTAAAGAATCAGCAGTTGAAGTTGCAAGAAACATCATCTACACCTCAGTTGAAAACTTGGCCTCAGCAATCTATGAAGATCCCGTCCGAGAAGAAATCATAATTGAACTAAACAAGCAAATGATGGACGACCGCAGCATAACAATGGATGAACTTAAAGACAAACTAGAACTCCAGAACGCCACTATAACAGTAACCGACAGCACAGTAGAAATCAAACCAAAGAAAGCCGAACAGATCAAGAGAATGTTATCAAAGGCACCTGGATTACAAGTCAAAGGTGTCCCAGACATAAAACGTGTCCTCGTAACAGAGGAAAGCGGTGAGTGGGTAATACGCACCGACGGCTCAAACCTCTCCAAAGTCCTAGAAATCGAGGGCGTAGATACTTCAAGAACAACAACCAACAACATCCACGAAATAGCCAAAACCCTCGGCGTTGAAGCATCAAGAAACGCACTTGTCCACGAAGCCAAAGGTGTCCTAGAAGACCAAGGCTTAGACGTAGACGTACGCCACGTTATGCTCGTAGCAGACATGATGACCACAACAGGAGATGTTCAACAAATCGGCAGACACGGAATCAGCGGCAAAAAAGCCAGCGTGCTCGCTCGCGCCGCATTCGAAATCACAGTTCCCAACATAGTTGAAGCCGCCGTCAAAGGAGAAAGTGATCCTTTGGCTGGAGTAACAGAAAACGTTATAGTTGGGCAATCAATACCAATCGGCACAGGCTTAGTAGAACTGTACATGTCAACTTTCGAAAGACAAGAAAAACAAGGAGGAAAAACAGAAGCATGATAGACATAGATAAAGCATTAGCGTCAGCATGTAAAACTGGCAAAGTATCTTACGGCGCCAATGTTGCAATGCAAAACGCCAAAACTGGCAAAGCTAAAATGATAGTTTTAGCCTCAAACTGCCCAAAATACATAAAAGAACAGATCGAATACTATGGAGAAATCTCTAAAGTCCCCGTTATAACATATAAAGGTGGATCAATGGATCTCGCCGAAGTCTGCGGCAAATTGTTCATAATCTCCGCATTAAGCATTCGGGAAACAGGGGATTCCGAAATTCTAAAAATAATCGAACAACCATAAAAAAAATAAAAATGGAGGAAAAAAACTGACAACTGGCATAAAAATCACCTGCGACGAAATGCGCTACATAGCTCTCTTTGAAAGCATAAGCGGCGCTAGTGTGAAAGACTGCATCATCGACGAAGAACAAGAACGCGCAATCTTCATCGTTAACCAAGGCCAAGTAGGCGTAGCAATCGGCAAGGGCGGACGCAACATCCACACCCTCGAACGCATGACGGGAAAAAAACATGAAATCATCGAATACAGCGAAGACCCAGTAACATTCATGAAAAACGCCCTAAAACCCGCAACAGTCCGCGAAATCCGAGTTAGTGAACGTACTGATGGTAAAAAGATGGCTGTCATAACCGTCAATCCCAAAGACAAGGGCGTCGCAATAGGTAAGAACGGCAAAAACGCCGAACGTTTGCGCTTTTTGGCAAAACGATACTTCGACATTCAGAACGTAAGCATCACCTAAGTCCAGTCCGCATAAAACGGCTGACTAGGCGATGAAACGTCGCTGACTATATTTTGTATTGTTAAAGCTACCCAGTAGGCATTGTAAACTTACTGCTCTTATGGGTACTCTACGAACAAGCAGTTAGTCCAGAAATCTTGACTAAACTTTTGTCTATAAACCTTGACAAGAACGCTTTTATTTCATTTGAAAAAACCTGTTTTTGGTGATAAGCGTCATGAAGCATACCAGCGGCATAATCGTTTTAGCCATTTTAGGTTTATTATTATTTAGTCCTGTAGCCTCAGAGGCTTCACTTGTAGACATCCCATTATACGCAGATGATGCTATCATAGGCGGGATAACCTACAACATAGCAAACCAAAATACGACTACTATTGGAGACTGGCCAATGTATCGCCATGACTTACAAGGTACAGGAGCCTCACAATCCACAGTTGTTAATGGTCAACTTCTCTGGAAGTTCTATGCTGGCTCCTCAGGTCTTAACCGTTTACGTTCTTCCCCCACTATAGCTGAGGGTACTCTCTATATAGGCACAGAAAACAACCGTTTCTATGCGTTAAACTCCACAACAGGTTCTCAAATTTGGTCAATTGATGTGGGGGCACCCATGGTTTCATCAGCAGCAATAGAAGATGGCGTTGTTTATATCGGTGTAACTTGGAATGGCCGCAACGGGTATGTGGAAGCATTGAACGCTACAAACGGCGAAATCATCTGGCAATTCCCAACCGACAGCGGTATCGAATCATCGCCAGTCTTGGTTAATGGCGTTGTATACATTGGGTCATACAGAGGTTATGTTTACGCATTAAATGCAAGTAATGGTGACCTGAAATGGTCATATCTCACAACCGCCGAAGTTTATGCCTCACCTAGCATTGTAAGTGGTACTCTCTATGTTGGTTCATTGGATGGATATGTTTATGCACTAAATTCTGATGATGGCACTTTGCTCTGGGCATCGCATGTGGGCAACCAAGTCTACTCCTCCCCTGCAATAGTCAAAGACATACTTTATGTTTGCACAGACTCAGGGTACGCTTTTGCCCTAAGAGCAAGCGATGGAGAAGTAATGTGGCAAGCCTACATCGGTAGCGGGAGCGACCATGAAGACGCTTCACCTGCTATGTATAATGGAATCGTGTACTTTGGTGCACGTAACGGCTTCTATGCCTTAAACGCAACCACTGGCAAACAAATCTGGTTCTTTACCTCACCATACTCGGCGCGTCAAACCACTGGTTACTTCTATTCTTCCCCAGCAGTTGCAGGCAACATCTTATATTGTGGGTCAGTTGATAACCGCTTATTCGCGCTAAACACAAACTATGGCTCTATAATTTGGTCATACCAGACAGACGGCTTTCTATTCTCATCTCCTACAATAGCAAACGGAAAAGTTTACATAGCTTCATACGACGGCAACATCTACGCCATAGGTAATCCAGCCAACCAAACACCCACCTACACATCGACGCCTTCCCCCACCCCGACAACAAAAAACCCAACATCTACACCAACTTCAACATTTAGCACAACACCTAAAACAACAATTACTCCAACACCTAAACCCCCAACTCCAAGTTCCACTTTAACTCCAGCTGAAGCACCCACCTTATTATCCAAACCCCAGCAGGATAAAGAACCGATACCTATCTCTAGCTCCAACAATAGCGAGACAATAGACTGGACTATACTGGGCGCGATAGTTGCAACATTCCTACTGACGATGATTTCACTATTCCTGCTTTTCAAAAAATGCGACTAATCCTATTGCCCCATTTGTAACAGACCTGTATTAAAACAAAAAAAGAACAGACTCTTTCGTGGGAAATATCCTTAATTGGACTGGAATTGTTTTAATAATACACTTTCCCATAATGTGACGCTCTCCAAGTATAGGCAAGTATCATTAATGTTAATTCAAGAACTTATTGTTGAAAACTTCATGAGTTATGAATACGCCCGAGTACCCTTTAAACAGGGCGTTAACGTAATTGGAGGACCAAACGGCGCTGGAAAATCCTCTCTTCTTCTAGCTATAAGCGTTGGTTTGGGTCAAACTTATACTGAGCGGTCACGTAAACTCAGCGACCTAATTCGTTGGGGAAAAGACCAAGCTCGAGTAACTCTAATCTTAAACAATACCAAACAAGGCAACAGGCGCCCAGAACCAAAATACAACAAAGATCAGCTATTTTTGACCCGGATATTACGAAAAGACGGCAAATACTGGTTCGAACTTGAAAACCGAGTCGCCAGCAAACAAGATATTGAGCGGTTGCTAGGCAAGTTTGGCGTCGACCCAGACAACATGCTAATCATAATGCATCAAAACATGGTAGAGCAATTTAGTGTGCTTAGCAACGTTGACAAACTGCGTATGGTTGAAGAGGCCGTAGGATTGGAACCATTTAGAAACAATGTTGTGCAGGCAAAAACCAAACTCACTCGAATCTTAACTCAGGAAGAATCAGTAGGCAAGCTTCTCGAACAGGCTCAACAGACTCTCAACTACTGGCGCGAGCAATATGAGAAGTTTCAAGAAAAGAAGCAACTAAAAATTAAACGTAGTTTCCTAGGTCGTGAACTAGTTTGGGCAGAAGTCGAGCGTCGGGAAAACATCGTAAAAAGTTTGCAGGCAAACTATAACAAAAACCAGCAGGCAATTGCAAAACTAGAAGATGAACGGCAAGCTATAGTCAGCGAGTTGGACGATCAACAGAACCAAAATCAAACACTCAGAGGCGAAATGAAAGCTGTCTTTGATGAACGCTTAATATTAGAACGTGAAATCGCCCAGAATCAATCCACAATATCGCTTGTGGACCAACTAATAAGCGAAGCTCAAATTCTCCAAACAATTGTAAACAAGAACGAGTTTAAATTACTTCGAATTGAAAACCTCAAAGAAATTTTAGAAACCTCCAGAGAAGAAATCAAAAAAGCTACGCAGCATGTTAAAGAAAACCAAAAAAGGCAATTCGCCCTTGAAGAATCAACCGATAAGATCTCTAAAGGTTCCATAGATAAGCGAGTTAATCTTGCCCTCTTAGATTTCAAGGTACAACGAGCAGTCAATGAGCAGAAAGCATTTGAAAAGTCGCTAAAAGAAGCTCAAGAAAATCTTGATATTGTTGTTGCTAAAGCACAAGAATCAGGAGAACGCATAGCCGTGCTCAAGAGCGCTAGTGAAATTCAAGAGGAAATGGGCTTAACAGATGGTCATCTAGCTGCCCTGTCTAATGTTTCTGAAGAGATTGAGCGCCAATACGAATCATATTCAAAACTGTACTTGGAACTAAAAGAAAAAGCACAATTGGTAGCAGAGAATAGAGAAAAAACCCTTGAAGAGGTAAAAACACGTTTAGCCGCCTGGCGTTCCGTGATGGAGGACCTTTTAAGCCGCGTTAACTTGGAATATCAGCGTATTATGAGCCAAACGTTAGCTACAGGTGAGGTGCAACTTTCAAATCCTCAGGATATAGAAACTGCCGGTTTGGAGATACATGTAGGCTTTAAAGGTAGCAAGCCAGTCACCTTGGACGCTTACACACAGAGCGGTGGGGAACGAACAACAGCAACCATGGGCTTTCTTTTAGCGCTCCAACAGCACGTGCGGTCGCCTTTTCGCGCAGTAGACGAATATGATATCCACATGGATCCCAAGAACCGGGAAATGATCGCTAAAGTCTTGGTTGCTCTGATAAAAGATGCCTCTGCCCAATACGTCGTTATTACGCCTAGCCAAATTACCTTTGCACAGCAAGATGCCAACGTCATAACAGTCCAAAACCTAGAAGGGAAATCACTGGTACGTGAGGTCGCTTAATGTCAACTGAAAAACATGAGAAAAAACTAGGTAGGCAGCGACTTGAACGCATAATTGAAGTCTGCGTTGCAATAGAAAACCATACTGTCGACCCGTTTACATTGAACCTCGACGAAATAATTGCAGTTGTAAAAGAGTACTTTCCTCAGTGGGAAAAACCTGAAGAGCTCAAACTCGACGCGGAAACCCTCCATCATTTGGCTACTGTAATTAAAATGCAGAGCGAATGGGTTAAACAGCGCTCCACATCACTTTACACCGACCCGTTCTTGCTTGAGGAAAAGATTCGCCAGACAAGCAAACAAGGGATGGTGAATGTGTTTCTGTCGGCTTGGAGCCCTCTAATAGAGGCAGAACAATTGAGCCTACATAGCTTAGCTCAGGGATTACTGTATTGGGAGGCTCTGGAACCGTTGAGTGAGAGATGGAAAGATATCGATGTCTCCGCTGTGGATATTGGTTTAGTTAGTCGTGACGAAATGATTAAACAGCGTGTATTGAGTGACAAGGAATTCGGAGAAGAACTCGAATGCTACTGGCAAGACCTTAAACTAAAAGTTGCCGAAAAAAGCAAAGAGGGCAAAATCGCCTACTGGGACTTTATAGGTGCTGACACGTATGAGGAAACAGTTCAACGGGCTTTTCTGACCAGTTTTTTAGTGACCTATGGCTACGCGACCTTGGAAATCGACCGCTTGGAAGAAACCATTTTTGTGCTTCCGTTTGATAAGCCACGGACTGAGTCATTAATAATGCAATCTACTTCGGTTCCAATCGCAGTCACATGTGATGACTGGCAAAAATGGAGAAGAGGCATACAACCATGAGTGCGAAACGAAAGGGGCTCTACGCAAGCAAAGTCAAGAAAGCGACACAGATGCTCTTATACAAACACCACGCTAAACCCGGTGTCAAGGGCTGGGAACTCCGCAAAGCCTTGGGCAATGAATATCCAAAAGTTCTTGACGTTCTTGATGACTACCTGAAACCGCTTGATTTGCAGGTAAAAACTGTATTTGAAGAAGAAAAAACGCCTGAAAAACCAACAATAGATGAACTTGACAAGGCGCGCTTCTTTGTGACACTGAGCGATGCAGCAACAAAGGACAAAATCATGGGTTGGCGCATTGACGATTTAGCAGGTTTAGCCATAACGATTAGCTACATAATCAGCAAAAAAGGACAAGCTGCGCGTAAAGACGTCGAAAAACTGTTATCTGAGAAAATGCCCAACTGGAAAGTCGGCTTAAACCTCGACCGATACATCCGGAATGGTTACCTCATGCAAGACGACAATGGGCAGCTGTTCTTGGATTGGCGAACAAGATCAGAAGTAGACCAAAAGAAACTAATCGATATGCTTCTGTCAGCCGAAAAACAGAAATCAGAAGCAGAGCAATTCCAAGCAACGCAAAATATAGACGAAAAAAACAAGTAGCTACGATTTCTTCAACCTGTTTGTTAAGCGCTACATGTTCGTAGCATATTAATAGATCAAGAGTAAAAAATATAGGCGCTCTATTGAACGGTTTTTGAGTTACACAATTATCATAGACACTATTCGACAAATCTTCAAGGACAAAAGCCTCCAATAAACCCCTGAAACATCAAAAACCTGCTCTTAATTTAGGCACACCTATAATAGGATGAAAAACAATTCATTGCCTACATCAAAAGCGGATAAACATGACTGAACAACCTAACGAGCAAACAAACCCTCAACCCCAAACCCAGAAACTTTTAATCGATGATCCCGTGAATTTTCAGTTCCACGCCGCATACCTTGTTTATGAAGAATCATTCGACAGGGCCCGCGACGAGCAAGCAAGAACTGAACTAAACCAAAATATCCAAGATCTAAGCGAAAACAAAATTGACACAGCAACATTCTACATGAACGTGTCTCGCTTTAGAAAAATGGATGCTCCGCGCCAAGAAAGGTTTTCTATGCAGACCCAGCGCAAGAAAGACTGGCGGAAAAAAGAACAACGACAAGACAGAATTAAAAGGCACAAAAAATAAACAACCAACATTTACATTTTCTATACACCATAGTTGGAACTCTGTTTTCTATGCTTCGGATATAGTGTCTGTCCTCCCTTTGAACTCGATCGCCAGAAGCTGTTAGGTGAACATGTAGAACTTAGTAGCTACAAAGCCGCCGAGAACTAAACAATAGGCTAACAAAACAATGTTAGAAACAACTTCAGAGGTACCGTTCTTGTTTAATCATGTTTAAACTTTATAAACGCAATACTTAAACGCAACACATTATCTCAAAAGTTAAGCTCAAATCCAAAGGGATACAATTGAACAAACGTCTAAAAACTATAGATATAGTTGTTATCGGTATTAGTGCAGCGCTATATGCTGCTTTTGGAATTTTAACCGCGGGTTTTAGTTTTCTGGGCGTGGGATTTCTGCCTGCAGTGGTTATTCCTGCAGTGTTTGCTGCGCTGTACGGACCGTGGGTGGGCGGTTTTGGCGCAGCTATCGGTATTTTCATCCGAGACATGGTTGTGCATGGAAACGCAGCTTTAAGCCTCACCGCGGGGGTTCCACCCAATTTTATTGTCTTCTTCATTATTGGTTACATTGCGCTCAGAAACATTAGCCTTAAGCAAACCCTTGCAGGCATAACAATTGCTTCGATTGGTTTGCTGGTTCCAACTTTAGTTTTTCTCCCCGACTTTTTGGTTTTTACTGGTTTATCAGTTGAATTATTTCTGTCTACTTTCGTGTTAACAGTTATTCTTAGTCTGGTAGTTATTGGTATAGTGTCTGTTCGTTATAAGGAATGGAGAAGCTACGCTGTAGGCGCTGTGGTAGGGCAAATTATGGGTGCGGCGCTACTTTCAGTTATCGTCGTGGCAGTTAGCCCATATTTCCTCACATACTTCGAGGAACCTTTGGCTGCATGGGTTGTTCTGCCACTGTTCGTCTGGACATTCGCTACGGAGGTGCCCTTTGTGTTACTTTTGGGACCGCCAATTATAAAAGCAGCCAACCGAGCATTTCCATCGTTAAGACGAAATCAACGCCAAGTGAACCAAAGTGAGCAAAACCGCTAAAGCATTCTCGCCCGGAGCAATCTCAAGCTTCTTTGAAATATACGACACCCAAAACGAGCAACCCATAAGGGACCTAACACAGATAGGTGCGGTAGGCGGCGGATTTGGTCTTGAAAAAGGAACTCACACCAAGGTCATCGCAGAAGAAGCGAAAGAGAACAAAATCAATGTAACCATCAACAATAAGTCCATCCATGCTAAAACTACAACACACGTAATCGAAACGCTCCTAAGCAGAACCGAGAAAAAATACGCTGTTACCGTTGCGCATCAGATTGAAGTACCAATTGGTATGGGATTCGGCACCAGTGCCGGTGGAGCATTAACCACGGGTTTGGCACTCAAAGAAGCCCTATCACTACCTTTAACATATAACCAAATAGGACAAGTTGCTCATGCCTCAGAAATCATGTGTCAAACAGGACTTGGAACCGTTAGTTCTCTAAACTTCGGAGGTGGACTTATCATAGTAACCAAGCCAGGTGCACCGGGCATATGTCAAACCGATCGCATACCAATATCCCCTGATTACTTGATTGTAGTTGGTTTCTATCCGGTTCACATTCCAAAGAAACCCCTATTCTCTTCGCCAGAAAAGAAACAGGAAATCAACAGATATGGCAAAAAAGTACTACAAGCAATACTAGATGAACCCAGTCTTGAGAATTTTTTGGATCAATGCTGGGAATTTGCCCAAAAAGCAGGTTTCGCCAATGAAAAAATATGTCAATTAGTAAAAACAGCCAAAAAAGCGGGCGCAGTGGGTGCAGCTCAGAACATGATCGGAGAAGCAGTCCACGCCGTAGTAAAAGAAGAAAACGTTAACTCGGTAGCAGAAGCTTTTAAACAAACCCTATCCCCACAACAGGTACTAACGAGCAGAATAGATTTTCAGGGCGCTAGGCTGATCAAATGAAAAAGTTCAAGAAAGTAGCAGTCGGTGGAACATTCGACCAACTACACAAGGGACACAGAGCACTTCTTAGAAAATCTTTTGAAGTCGGAGAAAAAGTCGTAATCGGTTTAACCTCCGACAGTTTTGTTGCTCGCATGGGCAAACCTCATATTACTGCATCCTACGAAGAGAGACGCAGAGAACTCGAATCGTTTTTATTACAACAAGAGCTAACCGAGCGAGCAGAAATCGTACCTCTAAACGACTCCTATGGCTTAACCCTCTCATGTCAAGGTTTTGATGCATTAGTGGTAAGCAAGGAAACTGTGAAGATCGCCCGCCTCATAAACAGAAAGCGTCAAGAAGCAGGATCACCGCCAATTCAGATACTTATAGTTGACATGGTTCAAGCCGAAAACGAGCAACCAATATCTACCACTAGAATCCGAAGCGGCGAAATCGACCGAAATGGGCACATACTATAACAAACCAATCTGTGTTAGAGTATTTCACCCACTGCATTGAGCGGTTTCGGGATTAAAGCTCTTAGATCTTCAAGTCGTTCCCTATCAATCGTCGCTAAAACAACCGTGGCTGGACCGGCAGTCTTGTTCAAGTCCAATCCATCAACATCAAAAAGCTTAAGCTGTCTACCCACGCCGTACGCCATCATTCTTGCCTCACTCGCGATCCCAAAACCCCCAACCGGTGCAATATCATGAACATATTTTCGCCCAGTAAGCTGCACCACATTCTTCAAGTCTGCAATTTCGCCTCTTACTTCAGCTGTTATTACTTCATCACCCACCTTAGGTCTACCTATTGCCACAACCAAATCACCCGGCAATGTTTTACCGATTCGTAGTTCATCCTCGTTTGCTAAACCCACTACCGTTAATCCAGCACCCGTTTGTACCGTTTGAAAATTGTCTTCGGTATTCTCCATCAGCACTTGGTTTGGATCCAAACCAATATTCCTCGCTTCGCGTTTTATACCCTCGATTATATCGCTTCCAGTTGGCTCTTTCTCGACTCCAAGCGTAACCGACAAAAGCAAAGGAAATGCGCCAGTCGCAATGACGTCCATCAACGCGACTCTTGCTAAAAATTTGCCCAGCACATGCCCATCAACTTTGACGCTGTCCCTTTCTTTTGGACCGACTGCACCGCTTGATGTTGACCCTGCAACAACCGCGTGGCCTGTTGGGATTTTTAGGATGGATACGTCGCCTCGTTTAGTGTAACTGATTTGTGATGGTTTTACTTGGAAAACAATCGGTCTTAGCATTGATCCAACGTTTTCAGTTAGGTGCAAGTATATTGTTATTGCTTGGCGTATGACTTCTGAGCGGGTTAGGTTGTGTTTCTTGGCTAATTTGTCGATATCTGTGGTTACCTTGTCTGGTAAACGTACATTAATGATTTCCAAAGACTCAACCACGTATTGCACATGTATTACTGTTTTTATTCTTTGCTTTAATTAATGAGATAAGATTATCTGTTCATATGTCAAAATTCTCGTATTATGCGAATAATAGGGAATTGTTAAAGTGGGCGCTTATGTAAAAAATCAAATTAATAAACCATACAACCCCTTGGCAATCAAACGATGGGATTTTGAAATAACTCCTTCATATGGTTCATCACTATGTACCTGAATAACGTAAGGGTTATATTCTCAAATAAGAAGAAAGGTTATAACCTTTCTACATGAAGAAAGTCGGGAGCATCTAAATGTCAAAAAAGATTATTGCACTAAGTATCATCCTATTGTTGACCACAATATCTCTATCTTCAATTTCATTTGTTAAAGCCGCTGGAGATGCGGAATGGATAACCGATTACACAGTCATGGATGCAAATACTGGCTCTATCCTCATACAGTATGATGCTGCCGCAAACCAAACCAGACGTTTGGGTGCTGTCGTCCCTAATACAGATATTAAAATCACCTTTACAGTAAACGTCATCGCTTCTGGAGAAGGTGACTTAAAGCTCACATCAGGCCTTGGTAAACCATCAGGCTCATATTGGGCATACGATGACACTTACGATTTAGGCTCAAAATTCAGTCCCAATACTGCATCAACTTCTTTCAACTGGGTTGCAGGTGAATTCGAGATAACCCTATATGGTAAGGTTCCATCGACGGCAAGCGCTTCGAAGGCAATTACTGCCGTCACGTTAGCAGGTCCATCTGGGACTTCCCTTGATACGCTAAAAATTACATCCACTAGTGCAGCAATGGATAACTTTCTGACGCTTTATGACCAAAAGCAAGACGAGATACAATCGCTAAAAGCTAGTGGAGTTGATGCAGGCTACATCGAGCTTTGCGAGACTGTTCTTGCAAGCGCTCAAGATGTCGCTAACGGTGGAGATGTTGAGAATGCGATCGCGCTCTTGAACGGCATTAATACAGCAAATGCTCCCGCAGGTTCACTTATGCAAACATTGTTCATACCAATTGTTGGTGTTACAGCGGCAGTTGCAGTGATATTTGTGGTTCTTTTCTTGAAGTCTCGCAGTAAAGTGAGCTACTTCCAAATGGTCGTTGAAGACCAAATCAAGGACTTAGAAAGCTTAACCTTGAGAGCAGCAAAAATAGATCGCGCAATGTCAGCAAGCCTGGATTCAGTTAAAGATAGACTAAAACGTTTAGTTGGGATGTGATAGTTTACGAGAATATACCAAAACAGCGTACAGTTAATAGGCTTGGGTTCAGCAGGCACTAATATAGTTGAAACATTCATTAACAGCAATAAAACCAAGGACTTAATTACAAACGACCTCACGAGACTTTCGCTCTTAGCTATTGATATCGCTGATCCAGAAATCCGTAGCCTACAAGAAACCCATGAACAATTCGCTAAATCAATGATAAGAGCAGGGATTCCAAAAGAACGTTTGCGTCTCATTGCGGAATCTGTTAAATTTCCAACTGCCGAAGCCATGTTTGATTTTATTAATCAAAAATATGGTGAATACGTAGCTAATGAAGGGTCCAAACTAGAAAACTACAGCCCATGGCTACAATCCACTATGGCTGTTCCTCCTATGGCAGGCGGTGCAGGTCGTAGGCGTGCACTTGCTAAAGCTATCTATGCATTAAACTACTATCAACTTGGCATTATCCGCAACTGCATTAATTCTTTCAAAGAGCAAGCCTTATCCTCCATTGTTACCCCAACAGTAGCGCTTGTTTATGGTTTGGGTGGTGGCACTGGCAGCGGTATTTTCTTTGATTTTGCCAGGCACTTGAGAAAGGTTTTGGGTTCAGGAGTGCCCCTTATAGCTTTTGTTATCACTCCATGTGGAGGAGACGATCCGCCAGCTAAAGGGTGCTCAGCGTTTACTGCTATGAATGAACTCTCCTTGCTACTAAACAAGGATTACAACGAACATGTATGCAAAGTATATGGCGATATATACAGAAACCCGCTCAACGCGTTAGTTTACTTGCCCCTTCTTCCTGCCTTCTCGAAAGTCGGTAACATAGTTAGCGCTCGAAAAGAAATGGATGAAATGGTAGTAGACTTGCTATATACATTGATGGACTTCGACTTGGCTGACCTTCTCGGCGGAATAGGAACCGAAGTTGGATTGACAAATAACTCAGCGCACACATTAGGAATGACTAAAGTCATTTATCCAGTAGAAGACTACCTTTCCGCTTACAAGTTAAAATTTGAAAGTATGCAGCTGCTCCAGGATTCAAGAAGAGAAAAACTTGACATCTTAAATGAAATTAAAAACATCATCAAAGTCGACAGTGACGTAACAAAAGAGCTCTTTAGAAATTACCTGATAAAAACAGGGACTTACAACGAAGAACAATTTGATGAAAAACTACAGACTATTATTAACAGCAACCCGCGTCTAGAAGACGATGTCACTCTTCATGTCAAAGGTGTAGAAATTCAAGTTAAAAACTGGCTAGATGACATAATGAAGTTTCTCGCAACAATAAAGTTGATGAGAAAATCCGGGCCAATAGAAGAATCAATAATCAACCTTACACTACGCAAGGATGGATCAAGAAGACTAGATAACCTTGAAACCCTGCTAACAACCCTTACTAAAAATCACCTTGAACTCTCAGAACGCAAGGCAATCATACTCGAGCGTCTCAATCAACTAATTCCCAGCTCACAGGTTTTCACTCTTCGCCAAAAGAAAATCCTCGAAGACCTCGTTAACATATCAGAACTTGCCGAACAAGCACTTAGTATACTCAAGTTCTATGATGAAACCCGGTACGTAACTGAGGCATTAATTAGGTACTACGAAGTTCTCCCCGAGTGCCAAGCTGAACTAGAAGAGCTACGAGACATTCAAGCTGAATTGAGTACACTTTATCTAGTAATACAACTTATGCTTAGAACACCTGCTGATGAAGCCAAAATGATTGATGAGCATCTAACCTATCTTAGTGAAATCTTGTCTAAGCGTATGCAGAAACGAGGTACATTTGACAACGAAGTAATGAGAGTTATGGATACTAAGAAGCGTAAGGAATTCGACAAGACCAAGCTGGAGCGACAGGTCCGAAAGTTCTTGAGTTCAAAACGATATTCACGCGAGCAGCTTCTTGAAGTCGAACGTGATTTAAGAAGGATAGGCGAAGAAGAAGCAATCGCTATTGAGAACCTCGATAAAGTCGACGCTACAATCAAACTTTACGAAAAACTTGCTAAACGCTTCGAATTAACTTCTCAATATCGTAAGCGTCTAAATAAAATAGTTGATACTCATCGTGAATACAGTGCTAAGATCGCTGAAATAGTTGCGCCGAAACGCTACTTCGAAAAATGTGCAGACCTAACCGAGGGTGAACAATTAAAAATCATCTTCAAAATCCTCACAGATCAAGAAGAAACATTGACCCACGATGTAATATACAAAGACATACTTGACATGGAGCACTTCAAAGACTACATAAAGAGTGTCGTACGGGCTTTCAAGACACCTACAGTAATGGGATATAAACCAACATACAAGACCGATTATATCTGGGTGACTGTTACTACACCGCCAAAAATGTGGACTGAGGACATGTCGCAAGAAATCTACACTGCGTTAGCTGGGTATGTAACCAGCGAGGTTTCTAGAACCATAACAGTACGGGTGGTTGAATCCAGAGACCCCTGGATAACGAGAGTCTTAGTGGTCGGGGGACGTGGTAAGCCTGAAGACATGGAGGCTTTCGATGAAATGCAAAACCTATACAGCAAATCCAACGACTTCGAAAGATATCTGTCGAGATCTTTCCTACTAGAACACGGCATTCATGCAACAAACGTAATCAAAGAAATCAATCTAAATAATGGCTATGTACCAGTCAATAATAACAATAAAAAGTAAACAGATGCTTTTCACGCTTTCTGTTTCTACCTATATTTAGATCTCTTCTTTTTTCTACTTTCTTTTCTTATCTATTTTTCTTTTATTTTTCTTCTTCTTTAACACTTTTTGAGTAGATTCAACTGTTGTTTCTTCAATGTTCTCAAAGCTGTTAAGTGCTGTTGTAGTTTTAACTGTCGGTATTTCGGGGGTGATTTTTTCATCTTCCATCATCAATGGCAACTCTGGGGGTATTAACGATTCAGACGACCTCTCTTCTTCCTCCACTTTGAATTGAACTTGTCCATCCTCTGTCATGTACCCTTTCTCGACAGCTTTGATCTTTAATGCTTTCGTTTTCTTTTCTAACCCAGTAAGAATCTCGCTCATATCAAACCCACCGACAAATAGCACCGCGTCGATGCGGTCGTTCATGTCTTCAGTATAGATGGGTTCACTTATGTGAATCGACTGGAGACTTGTTTTCTCTTTAAACCAATTCGTTATTGATAATTCTATTTCTGCTCGTGGAATTTTATCCCTGAGGCTTAAAGGGATGCGTAAAAGAACGTAAAGTAATGAGGCACTTGACAAATCGAAAGATAATAATGGCTTTAGGAGGGCAGTGTTAAGCATGTTCTCAAGCGAACCATATACTCGATAGCTTGCTGCAGTAACCGCTATTGCGCTGAACATTTTAATATCAAATGTCCTTGACAACTCGGCTATCTCTTGCACTAGCGAATTCTTAGATAAGAACATGTCTAGCAAGTAGTTTACTACCACATTGCCTTTGATTTGTGCTCCTTTTCTGTCAACACCCTCGTAACTTTCAAGTTGGTCTCTACCTAGAAGTAAAACTGTAGCGCTATCAGTATTTTGGCACATTTGTAATGTTGCGTATGCGTTGAAGTGGGCGTCTGACGGTTGGACTTTCGAAGGTAGAATTGCTATTGACAATGAATCGATGTTTTGAGCCCTAAATTTGTTTATCAAAGTTGGTAGGCTGGCACTGCCGATTCCATCCCAGATGGATGAAAATATGATGGCTCCCTGCAATTTTTCTGTAGTTGTCTTTTTCAAACTTTCCATCAAAGTAGTGTCTTTTGTTATTAATGGTAAAACGTCGTACCAGAAATGAGTATCTTTATTTGAACCTTCAAAGCCCAAGACTAAATGAATATCATATCCTTTTGGTATCCACTTATATATGTCGTCGCTTGAGCGCTCTATAAAAATTGGAAGTGTGCATTCTTTATGTATTCTTGGTGATTTTAATAGTGTTTTTATAGGATATTCGCCTATGCCTATTATGGCTTGTTTAGGTCGCAGCGGTATTAGGCCTTGTATGTGCTTCTCAACACTTGCTATAACGTTAAAAGTGCCTTTTCCATCGTTCATCCGGGGTTCGTGCATAACCTTTAAGAGACCTCTAAATGAAATAAGGTTTTAGGTAGATTGCTTGAAGAAGCCCTCCCTTAAACTTTCTGATATTAGCGCATGGAATAAGGCAAGGCGGCAGAAGAACAAGGAAAAGGAAGAATTGGAGCGTAGCTTTGAGGGTCCAGCCCTAAGAATGTTTACTTTTGTGATAACAATAGTTGCAATGGCTTTTGGCATGTCTTTTTTTTCGTTGTTTCCGCAGCCAGTGCCAATTCTGCTGGCAGTTATAGTTGCGTTTGCTACTTATAGGCAACCACGTTTCGGAATGCCGATAGGTGGAGCCATAATTGGCTTAGGTTTGCTTTATCATTTGTCAGAATTATACTTTATTTCTTTCTTAGGAGATACTCCCTTTAGAGTTGCTTTCATTGTTATTTGGATGGCTTTGTTTGTGGTTTTGCCCGCACTCTTTAACCGTTACAAGAGTGCTCTAGCTGTTGATTTCGGTATATTAGCTGTTGCAATGCTTTTCTTAGAGCCTATCTATTTCTTGGCGATACCTCTGATTTTTGCTTCTGCTGTATTCTTCAAAAAGTATGTTGGTTTAACCATAGTTTATTATGTGTTGCTTTCGGTGCCGCTTCAACTTATTCAATACTATAATTACATAGTGGAGATCGTTAGAGATGATTGGTGGGTTACGCCAGGTTCTGCTCCGCCTTTATTTGTTTCTTTGAGTTCAATTGCTGAATCATTGAATGTATCGCTTACGCAGTTCCGTTTGTATGATACGTCTAACTTTATCTACAAGATTGCAGGACAGACCACTTGGATTCCTGATTGGACTGGTAGAACTATAGAGGATGCCTTGACCCAATATTTAGATTCTCTTCCTGGTATACTTATGTTTGTTGTAATAGTTGCGGGGCTTTCTTTAGCTCTTATTTACTTCACCAGAGTGTTAGCCAAAGAGGGTTTGATCGGGTCTGCAGATAGATTCTTCCCCTGCTTTACTGCCACTATCGCTGCAGCATTGTTCTTTATAATGTTGAGTGCTCTTCAGAAACCTTTAGCATTTACTGCTGATATTAGTGCCACAACGATGGTGTTGGGTATTGTTGGAACTACAATTTTGACATCGCCTGTTTTGTTTATGGATTATGCACCCAAGAGGCGTTCTACTAACATAGAGATCACTGAAAAAGCCCAAGCGCTTCTCAATAAAGTAATAGCCTTTGAGACTCAGCTTGGCTCTGTTAAGGATAACATTCCTGTTAATGTAAGTTCACCTCAAGGTAAAATGCTAATCATAAAAGATGGTCTTGAAGACATAATAAAGAAGGCTTCTTTGCGGTTGTTTGAGCAGGTAGAGTTGGATGAAAAGTTCAATGCTATAGAGAAATTTGGGAAAGACTATGAGTCTATTGAAGCAGAATTGAGCACTATACTTTCTGAATACCATGTCTTTTCTACATGCGAGTTCGCTAATTGGACTGGGAAACTAAAAGCCTTAGGTTTAGATCTTAAAACGGAAGTAAAAGCTGATTATCAAAAAGATATGCCGCTTGATCAAAGAATTGCTGCAATTAAGCATGTTATTGAGGCCGGCAGGGCACTTGTCCTTGAAGTCTCTTCTGTTGCTGAACCGCTATATGGTATTATAAGGCCTCTTTATGACCATGAATTGCCACAAAAAAGTAAGGCAGTTACGTTTGCGGCTGAAAAGTTGGCAAAGAACGAAGCTCCTTGGATAGCTGTTGAAGCGCTTTACTATGCGCTAAACAATTGGAAGCGCCAGTATAGTCGTGACATACAGGCAACAATAAAATATCTTCAGGGATCCTTAAAGCCGATTGCGTATTTGAAGAATCAAGGTGAAGTTTTGCCATTGGTTTTCGGTAACGACGCCTCAAAAGTGATGGAGTACGCAAATAAGGCAGATGGAATGAAGAGTGTGGCTGAAAAGCGAGCCGAGAAGGAGGAGCTGGATCTTTTGGATGTTATAGGCTTTAAAGATGATGTTTACAGCTATATTGCTATGGCAAACGATATTCTTTCTATGCTGTATTCTAGAATGGTTGCTGATGAAGAAACGATAGAAAGTTTACTACCTGCTAAGGATTCTATGTGGGCGAAAAATGGGAACCTTCGTGAACGCCTAGAGCAAGCAACTGTAATGCTCTCTAATCCGTCTAAGTATAAAATCAACGAAGTTATGGAAAACCTGCGCCAGTATCTTGTTTATGTGGATGAATCAGTGCAGACTCTAACAGCATATGCCGAACGGAAGGAGCTCTTGCTTAATTATCCAATGGCTGAAGCTGTGATAACGGAGCGTCTCAAACAGAAAGAGCGTTTGTTGCCTTCTGATTTGCCTTTTAGGCCTTATTTTGCGGCAGAGTATCTGAGACTTTATTATACTCAAAGATTTGGCGAATATGCTTTTGACAAGGAAAACTATGTTCTTACAAAAAGAGCATAGACTTGTTCTCGCGCAAAATCTCTATACACTTTTTATATCTAGCAATTATCGAATATCCCGCTCTTTTACATAGTTGCTATTGGATTCCGATCCTTTTCCTAATTAATTCCTGTTGTTCAGGCGAAAAAATCTCTTCCTCACAATTTGGGCACCTAAGTGCCTTCACGTCATTGAGAACTATACCATCTACTTCACAATCAAACGTGACTTCAATGTATTCTATGCAACATGATGGACAAAGAAGTGCACCCGCCTTGGTACCTTTGATGTTATTCATTAAATCTCTTGCCAAGCGTCTCCCCCCATGATTCAACTTTAGCTAAATCGACATTATCAATCATAGTTTTGCCAAAGTACTTGATACGTCCGCCAAAGACTTCTATACTCACAGGCTCAACTTGGGGGTGTTTTGATAGAGTCTTTTCTGCAAAGCGCTTTTTTGCCGTCTCATAGTATTCTCCAGGGATTCCACCCCATGCAGAAGAAATAAAGAAAGCTAAACGTTTACCTGTAAAGTCGTTTTCTAAGAATTTAGCTGCTTTACTGTAAACTTTACCCATCCTTATACCGCTTCCGATTACTACGTTGCGGTATTGTTCTAAATCAGGAACTTTTGCCTTGGCAAGATCAACCAAATCAACTTCTAACCCGAATTTAGAATGCAGAGCCTCTGCGATTTTACGGGCTGACTCCTCGGTTACGCCCCTCTTCGTCTCATATGCAATGAGCGTCTTGTTTTGACTCATCTATGCGCTTCCAGAGGCTTCTGGTGTTATTCGTTTGCCGCAGTTATTACAGAAAACTGCTGCTAAAGTATTCTTGGTTGCACAATTGGGGCAAACAGCCACATCTTCGGGGGTGGCTTGTATAGAAGTCGTTTTCTGTTGCATGCTCTCTCTCACCTTTTTGAGAGCAGCATGTGTTTCATGCGCTGCAATAGTGAAGGCTCGTTCAAGTTCTATTCCGACTCTGTAGAATGCATCCTGGATCTCATCAGACGGGTAAGAAGCCTTCGTGTTTTTTCCTTGAAGGGTACGAGTGCCGCATTTGGGGCAAAAATTAGCATCATCAGCGATTTGTGTGCCACAGTTTGAGCAGTAAACCATCCTTTACACCAGTACTATGCATAGGGCAAATGCAATTTAAGGTTTTAGAGAAAGTAAAAAGAAAAAAATTAGTATGGATTTACGATACTAGCTTATTTCGTCCTTCTTGAATTAGTCGTATCGTTTCTGCACGCCATTCTTCGAAACCTTGTGGTGTTCCAGGGTAGGTGTTGTAGTGTGCGCCTAGTGTTTTCATCATGCTGACTGTTGTGTGGAGTTTATTTAGGAAGCCGACTTTGCGGATGCCTCGGAAGACGCGTTTAGCTGTTTCAGTTATGTTTAGGTGGAAATCGTCGCCCATGCCTGCTTTTAAAACGTCGTCTTCGGTCATGAGTTTTTGATTCATGCCGTAGTTGAGGTCTTCGTCGCTGCAGGATAGGAGGAAAATTTTGAAGATGTCCAGTGTGCCCTGTTTTTTCCCGTAGGTGTCGATGTAGCGTTTGTTGTAGCCCCACAGCGCCTCTTTGGTGGATTCACCTTTGCTCAGTGCTTCTGCGATTTGCTGGCCTGCGAAGTAGCCGCTTAGCATGCTTGGTCCGATGCCGCCACCGTGAATTGGGTTAACCAGTGAAGCTGCGTCGCCGACTAGCATGACTCCGTTGCCGACCATGTTGTCTATTGGTCTGCGAACAGGATCAAACCATGCGCCGCCAGTGATAAGTGAGGAGCCTTCAAACATGGGTTTGTTTAGGGCAACTCTGTACATTTGCTCTTTGGGGTTAGGGTAGCCTGTGGGACGCATAATGGCCCCGATGCCGACGTTGACTTTAGCGCCGCCTTTGGGGAAAATCCAGACGTAGCCACCTGGGCTGGCTTGCTGGTTTAGGTAGATTTCGCAGTAACGGGTGTCATTGGTTTCCTGCTTCAGCTGGCGAATTTCGCGGTAGCATGCCTCTACATCGGCGTTATCGATTTCCCGGTCAATGCCCAACTCGGCTGGAAGCTGCTTTCTAACCATGCCAAAGTAGCCCGTAGCGTCCACAATAACTTTGCCGCGAAACTCATTAACTGCGCTAGATTTCATGTTTTTAGCTGAGACGCCCACTACTGCGCCGTTCTCGATTATTGGGTTGCGGAAATTGGTGCTATCCATGAGTTGGGCGCCTGCATCTGTAGCTTTTTTAAGCAGCCATTGGCCGAAGAGGTGCCGGTTTAGGATGTGGCCAACGAAGTCTTTGTCGGCTATGGTGAAGATGGTGTTTTCGTCGGGGCTGTAGATTTTGATGCCGTCGATTTTAGCTTCAAATTCGCCGCCGGTTGGCATATCTAGCCCAAGGGTTTTTAGGTGATGGTCACCTAGTGCGTCACCGCATATTTTCTCGCCGATTTCTGCGCGTGTTTTCTTTTCCATTAGTGCTACACTTAGACCTTTTTCGGCTATGGTTTTTGCTGCTAAGCAGCCTGCTGTTCCTGCGCCAACAACTATGGCGTCGTATTTTTCCATGGTTATCTGTCTCCGAATTAACTTTACTTATTACACCTTGTTGTGTAAGTAAACGCTTATAAATTATGAAGTGAGCAAAAACACACCGAGTGTATACAACATGAGTGCCCCTATAACTCTAAGTGCCGAATTCCGAAAAATTGTGGAATCTCGCATGGATCAATTTTTACACGGTGTAGAAGAAACATTCAATGCCATAATTGAGAAACAAAAAATCACTCCAGAGGATCTAACTACAGAACTTGAGAGTTTACAGGAAACATTCAATGTTATTTTCCAGAAATGGAGTCTAGAAATCCTCTATACTATAATGTTACGTGATACCATAGGTTTTGGTGAGGTCAAGAAAATCTTGGGTGTAAACTCACGTACACTCTCAGACAAGCTTAAGATGTTACAGATGCATGGATACATAAACCGAAAAGTCACAGCTGGTCCCCCACTTAGAGTCGAGTACAGCTTAACTTCTAAAGGGAAGGATACTGTGTTGCTAGCAATGCCTCTGCTGTACTACTCGTTCCGATGAAACTATACTTTAGGTTGCATTTTACGAACTATCTGCGGTAGACTGGTACTTTCTTTTACGGTTTCAAAAACCATACACGTGAGCGTTTTGTCTAAGCCTTTGATGCGGCGCAGGTTATCTACTACGAATTTGCCTATGGCCTCAACGTTTTCAGCTCGAAGCTTTACCAGTAAGTCCCAATCGCCCGTAATGATATGGACTTCTTGGACTTCTGGGAAACGTGCAATCTCTTCGGCTACGTCTCTTTGTGTGATGGGTTTTTCGTCGTCTTTTGTTCGGTAAGAGACTGATGCTAGAATGAAGGCGGCTGTAGCGAGGTTTAGTTTTTCTGCTGAGAGTATGGCGCGGTACTGTTTTATTATGCCCATTTCTTCCATGCGTTTGATTTTGGCGAAGACTGTTGTTATGGGGGCGTTGATTTTTTTTGCGATTTGGTTGGCGGTTAGTTTGCTGTTTTCTTGGATGAGGGTTAGGATTGATAGGTCTTTTTCATCTAATTTTGCGCTCATATGTAATTATTACAAGTTTCTTGTATAAAAACTTGTAGTTATTGTAAATTATCTATGTTTTATTATAAAAAATTTATTACATGCAATGTGTATTTGTACAAATACAAAATCGCCAGTGAACTAAATTGACAAAACAAGAAACAGCCCCGTTAATAGAGATTCCAAAACCGTTAGATCAACTGACGGCAACTGAACTAGAACGCAAGGCCTGTATAGGTAAAATTATGACTCACACTCTAAAAAGTCTCACAAATACTTATGTAAGCAAGGGTTTTGAGTGGCTGTTACCGGTTGCATTGAGCCAGAGCACCGATCCTCTATGGCCCGATCCCGGCGCATCAATAGAAAAGAGAATTGAACTTGACATATACGGTAAACCGGTTCGCACCACTGCAAGCATGATCATTCACAAACTCGTTGCTTCATCCACCGTTTATCCAAAACTGTTCATACTCTCACCAAACATCCGTATCGAAAAAGCTGAACGTGCAAAGACAGGCAAACATATCTATGAATTCACCCAGCTCGACTTTGAGATAGCTGGTGTTGGCTCAAAAGATGTTTTTGCATTAGTTGAGGATGCCATATGCATACTTGTTAAAGACTTGAAACGCGATATGAAAAGCGAATTAACAACTCTTTGTCGCTGCAGTAACCTAAAAGTTCCAAAGGCGCCTTTCAAAGTCTTAGACCGCGCAGAATTAGAGGCTAAGTACGGCGCTGATTGGGAAGTCGCGATATCTAAAGAAATAACTGAGCCAGTCTGGATAACAAACATTCCTAGAGAATTCTACGATTATGAGGATTTCAAGACGGGTAAATGGGATAACTACGACCTGTTTATGCCCCAATTCGGAGAAGTTCTCTCAGGTGCCAAACGAGAGTACGAATACAGCAAGATGTTGACAAAACTTGAACGCGACCAGGTTAAGAAGGAAAACTTTGCTGTAGTACTCAAGATGGCTAAAGAAGGCAGACTAAAATCAACTGCTGGGGCAGGCATAGGGATAGAACGTTTAGTCGGTTGGATTGCAGGCGTTAAGCACATTGCTGAATGTCAGCCCTTCCCAAGAGTCCCAGGTACAGTAAACGAATTATAAAAGAGAGTTTGAAGCAAAAAATGAATCCATACCTAGAAGCATTACAGCCAAAACTTAGCGCTCAAGACTTCAAAAAACTTAGCGCTATAGATAATCCTAACGTGCATGAGTTTATCGCTAAAGAAAGCGACCTCTGCCATCCCGAAAAAATCTTCATATGTAGCGATTCTGCCGAAGACATAAGTTATGTACGTAAACAAGCAGTAGCTACAGGTGAAGAAAAAGCCATCTTGACTTTGCAAGGGCATACCGTACATTTTGATGGCGAACAAGATCAGGGCAGAGACCGCCAAAACACAAAATATCTTGTACCCAAAGGCATCACCCTAAGCAAAGCCCTAAACCAAATTGATCGTCAAGAGGGTCTAGCTGAAGTCAGAGGTTTAATGAGGGATATAATGGTTGGAAAAACCATGATTGTCCGTTTTATAGCTCTTGGACCTGCCGATTCATCGTTTACAATTCTAGGTTTGCAATGTACCGATTCATGGTATGTGGCTCACTCTGAGGATCTTCTCTATCGAACTGGTTATGACCAATTTGTAAAGGCAGGCCCAAAAAGCGACTTTCTACGCGTCATACACTCTGCAGGCACACTGAACGGGGACATGGTCAGCGTTGACTACCAGAAAAAACGCATATACATTGATCACATGGACAATACTATTTACAGCGTCAATACACAGTATGCAGGCAACTCTGTTGGCTTCAAAAAACTCGCTTTCCGCCTAGCAATTCGTAAAGCCAGTAGCGAAGGTTGGCTAGCCGAGCACATGTTGCTTATGGGTGTCTTTGGACCAGGTGGCCGAAAAACTTACTTCGCGGGAGCATTCCCTAGTGCATGCGGTAAAACTTCGACTGCCATGTTGCCGGGTGAAACAATTCTTGGTGACGATATCGCCTATATCAAGGATGTAGATTCGTCTGCACGAGCTGTAAATGTTGAGTCGGGGATTTTCGGCATAATACAAGACGTTAATCCAAAAGATGACGCCTTAATTTGGAAAGTACTCACAAACCCTGGAGAAATCGTTTTCTCAAACATCCTAGTCAAAGATGGCAAGCCATTTTGGCTTGGAATGGGGCAAGAACTGCCTAAAGAAGGCTTAAACTATACTGGCTCATGGTATGAAGGCAAAAAAGATGAAGCCGGCAACGAAATTTCTGCGGCACACAAGAACGCTCGTTATGCAGTATCATTAAAAGCATTAGAGAACTGTGATCCTGAGCTCAACAATCCTGCTGGTGTAGAACTGGGTGGCATAATGTATGGTGGACGCGACGTGAAAGCTTACGTGCCAGTACAACAAAGTTTCAGTTGGGAACACGGTATAATCGCATATGGAGCATCCCTTGAAACAGAGACTACGTTTGCAACCATTGGCAAAGAGGGTGTCCCAGAAATTAACATGATGAGTATCCAGGACTTCATCTCAATTCCGATGGGTAAGAACGTTAATAATAACCTAGATTTCGGCCGTAAACTCAAAAAACAACCTGTAGTTTTTGGCGTAAACTATTTCCTAAAGGAAGTCGGCAACGGAAAGTATCTCAACAGCCCTCAAGATAAACACGTCTGGATAAAATGGATGGAGCTAAGAGTCCATAACGAGGTTGATGCCCTAAAAACGCCGACAGGATACATTCCAAAATACGAAGATTTGCGTAAACTCTTCAAACAAGTGCTTAACAAGAACTATGCAAAAGAAGACTACAATAAACAATTCACCATACGAGTCCCAGAAAACCTTGCGAAGATTGAGAGGGTCCAGCGTTTCTATCAAGAAAACGTTATTGATACGCCGTTTGAACTATTTGGTTTACTCTACATGCAACAGCAGCGTTTGCTTGAAGCAAAGGCAAAGTATGGCGACTATATCTCACCTGAATGCTTCGAAAAAGAAGCAGGGGCTTAAATCAATTGGAAAACGTGTTTCCCGCACTTTTTTTTGGGTGAATTATTTAAGCGAATGGACACTTAGTGACTAGTAATTCATAATCGTTAATTAACACAAACGCCAAAATGGAAATTAAAAATCCAAGAGTGTGGAAAGAATGATGACGAAAAAGCTTGAGAAAAAATGCGAACATACGATTAACTTGGCTGCGATTGACGGTGACGGTTCATTTTCCTGTCCAAAATGCGGTACATCTATATCACCAGACGATGAAACGGAAGATAACTATCAAATCATCGACACAAAAGTTGTAAATGATGAACTTGCCGAGCTAGTTATATCCTGCGGTAAATGCGGTTGTACAATAAAACTAACTGGTTTCCAACAGGGCTTTGAAGCGTAATCGGCTTTAGCTTTCTATTGTTTAGCTTAAACTTTATTATTCTATATCTTTACTTTTATAATTAAGCAGATAGGCTATTTTTTTAAGTGCTGATAGATTAATGTTTGTTTATGGATAACATTAACCTAATTTTTATCATCCAACCTATCGTAGTAATTGTAATCGCTACGGCGTTGATGCTTTACTGGTACAGAAAGCATCATTTTCATGTAAATGTGTGGTTGTTTTCATTGATTGCATATTTTGTTGCTATCGCTTTAAAGTATGCTGTTCAGTTGCCAACCATCAACTTTGTAATCAATGCTTTTGGTGATAGCAGTATTGGGTTGGGATTGTACTATGGTCTGCAGACAGTAGTTTTCGAGGTAGGGTTAGCTTTCGGTATTGCTTACTTTGCGGTCAAGTGGGGTAAGGTCGATAAAAGGGATGCTGAAGCTTATGGCTCAGGGTTAGCTTTTTGGGAAAACGTAGGTTTTCTAAGTGTTCTCTCACTTGTTAATTTAGTAGCGTATTACGTCATACTTTCTATGGGTGGCTCTCTTGCAGAGTTAACTTATAATCAACTATCAACAAACGCGCCAGTTTTATTCTCGTCTAATTTACAGGCGCTAGGATTGGTAGGTTTAGGGATTTTTGAAAGAATTTCTTCAACTCTTATCCACGTGGCGTGGGGTTACCTTTGCTTTATGGCAGCACTCTATCACAATAGAAAATTGTTTCTAATTGCCCTGCCGATGGGTCTCATTGATTTTCTTGTTCCTTTTGCTCAAAGCGATGTAATTCTTTTCGAAATCACTGTTTTTGGTTTGGCAGCTCTTTCAGTGCTAGTATCATGGTATGCGACCAGACATCTACGTAAGGGTATCCCTGAGGATTCCAACCAACCTGCTCAGATTATTCAATAGTAGTAAAGGTTAAGTAAAAATTATGTGTACCCTTGATAGTTAGAAAATGCCTAGCGCAAAATTTCTTGCAGAAAAGTTACGGCTTTTGCATTTTTCACATGACAAACCGAAACCGTTGTAGGTGAAGGAATACATTTTTTTCTATCGTAGTTGGTGTTCGGTTTTTTCTTTGGGGACTATTTCAGTTTTCTCGGTAAAATTTTACTCGATAATTTGACCATAAATAGGAAAGAGTCTTGGACTTACTTTCCGAACCTTTAAATTTCCCAAACAGTAAAGACTATTGTGGCAGAGGCTAAGAGGATGAGCGAAGAAGATCAACCTCGATGCGAAAACTGCGGAAACTTTATCGATGACTGTAAGTGCGTGTGCCCATACTGCGGCGAATACGCAAAATGCACTTGCTGTATAGGCTCTGATAAGGCAACCGGCGGCGGATAGCCATTTAAAGCGCAAAATTTTCGATGTGAAGCGAACTATGGTAATTGAAAGTATAAACTGGATGGCAGGGGGACCCCAAGGAAGCGGAGTTGACACAGCATCCAACATATTCGGTAGGGCCTGCGGTTATGGTGGACTCTACGTCTTCGGCAGAAGAGAATACCATTCCAACATCAAAACTATGCATAGCTACTTTCACCAGCGAATATCTAAACAGCCCACGCTAGCTAACATTGCCGATGTAAACTTGCTAGCGGCATTTGATGCTGAAACCATAGTGCGCCATGTCGGTGAAGTCGTGAATGAAGGCGGCTTAATCGTGGATTCACGCGATTTAAACGTCAACGTTCTTAGGGATATACAGACGTTCAGTGAAGATTATAAGAATCAAGTTCGCGCTTTCATGCAAGCTAACGGTGTAGGCGAAACAATCAATGATTTTCTTAACTTCGCTAAACAAAAAAATATAACGGTTTTCGAAGTTCCATATATGGACTTGCTGTCTGAAATTGGCAAAAAACTCAACATAGAAAAAATTAGTACTCTCTCCAAAATGATAAACGTTCTAACTATTGGCGTATCTTTTGCGTTATTAAAGTACGACCGCATACTAGTTGAAAATGCAATCAAAACTACCTTCCACGAAAAAATCGCTGAAATGAACATAACCGCCGTAGATCATGCATTCGAATATGCTGAAAAGAATTTTAATCTTAACTCTTTTAAGTACCAGTTAGAAAAGCAGTCAATCGAGGAACCTCGGATTTTTCTCACTGGTAATCAAGCTGTTGCCATGGGTAAAGTGCTAGGCGGCTGTAGATTCCAAACATACTACCCTATAACGCCTGCTGCTGATGAGAGTGAATATTTAGAATCACATGAAATCTTAAAAACGAAAACTGGACAAGAGGCAGTGATCGTACTTCAGACAGAAGATGAAATTGCAGCGGTAAACTCGGCTTCAGGTGCATGCCTAACTGGAGCTAGGGCAGCAACTAGTACATCTGGACCAGGTTTTTCGTTGATGGCTGAAGGTTTAGGTTGGGCAGGAAACAACGAAGTCCCATTGGTTATAACTTATTATCAGCGGGGTGGTCCCTCAACTGGGCAGCCTACTCGTCATAGTCAGCAGGATTTACGTTTTGCAATGCATGCAGCGCATGGTGAATTTGCTCGAATAATTCTTGCTTCAGGCGACATTAGAGAATGCTTCTATGATGCAGCAGAGGTTTTCAACTTGGCGGAAAAGTATCAGATGCCTGTTATTCATTTGCTCGATAAGGGTATGGCTAACTCTTCTCAGACATATCCTGCTTTTGATTATGGCAAAGTGAAAATCGATCGGGGTTTAATTGTTGGCGAAAAAGAACTCGAAGGCAAAGAGTACAAAAGGTTTGAATTCACACAAACAGGTTTGTCCCCCCGCGCTTTTATTGGCACAAAGAATGGGGTACAATGGTACAGCGGCGACGAACATAACGAAATGGGCAATATTAACGAGGAACCGATAATTCGAAGAAAGATGATGGATAAAAGAATTGGCAAACTAGAATTGGTGGACAAAGAAGTGCCGCTAGAAATGAAAGTTAACTTTTTCGGGGACAAAGACTCGGAGAACATTGTCGTCAGCTGGGGGTCACCTAAAGGAGCAATAATTGAAGCGTTAAACCAACTAAAAGAAGAGGGCTACAGCCTATGTTATCTTCAAATACGTATGCTTCATCCTCTTCCCTCTGCCCACATAAAGCAACTCCTGCAAAACAAAAAGAGGGTCATTGATATTGAAGACAATCACGATGCTCAACTTGGTGGTGTAATCACTGAGTATGCACACGTTAAACCCAACTATTATGTACTTAAATACACGGGCAGGCCGATGATGACAACCGAAGTCTACGATGCCATCAAAAATATTCTAACAAATAAAGCTCCCGAGAGACAAGTACTCATGCTAGGACAATAGCTTAGGCTATTAGCTAAATGAAACGCATTTCAGCTTACTGTTTGTCGGGTCGTAGTAACTGAGATTATTTGGAGGCGTATAATGCCAATGCAAGGAAAAGCAACAGACATAATAATGATGAGTATAGAACATTATATAGGAAAATCTTCTAAGAATTTTAAATCTCGGCAGGTAATTGTGTTTGACACGTAAACCGTCTGAATATAAAAGTGGCGTTTATGTTGACTGGTGTCCAGGTTGCGGAGACCACGGTATAGTAGCGGCATTGCAGATGGCACTGGCAGAACTTGCCCTCGAGCCACATAACGTAGTGATTGTTTCTGGTGTAGGTAACGCTGCTAAACTTCCGCATTTTGTTAAAGTTAACGGAGTTCACACACTACATGGTAGACTTTTGCCTTTTGCCATGGGCATTAAAGTTGCCAACCCCGATCTTGAAGTGATCGGCGTTGGCGGAGATGGCGATGGTTTAGGGATTGGAGCAGGTCACTTCGTTAATGCTGGGCGAAGAAACATAGACATGACATATTTACTTCATAACAACGGCGTCTATGGTCTAACCAAAGGGCAAGCCTCACCTACGCTAAAACTTGGAATGCAAACAAAGTCACTACCGAAGCCAAACATAAACGAAGCAGTAAACCCTGTTGCGCTAGCTATAACTACAGGCTATACTTTTGTTGCCCGATCATATGCTTTTGATACTATGCATCTTAAAAACATGATAATTCAGGCAATACAGCACAAGGGGCTATCTCTGGTCGAGATTTTACAACCTTGTCCGCCTTATAACAATATAAACACAAAGGATTGGTATGCAGGGGAAGACCGAAAGGACCCTGATACCGGTAAACCCCAGCCTCGACTATACAAGCTACAAGATACTGGATTTGATCCCTTGGTCCATGAGGAAAGTGAAATTTTCAAGAAAAAAGTCGCAGGCTTGGAGAAAGCAGAGGAATGGGGTGACAAAATCCCAATAGGTGTGTTCTATCAAAATCCTCTGGAGCCAACATTTCAAGAACGCTTTGCCAAACGCATACCCTTCTACCTGCAGAATCCTCCCTCAAAACAGGCCCTGAAAGACGAGAACGGCATTTCTACGGTTGATTTAAGCGAGTTCTTGGATGACTTAAAAACAAGCTAATTTCAAAGAAAGAAAAGTGAGAAGTTTCTCCTTTCTCCTCAAACAACTATTAGCTAAATGATCTTATAAAGCGCTATTTCTAGAGTCGATATATGTCGCTACTTTTCAGGTTCTTCGTCACAATAACACTGTTCAGTGAATCGTGGGGTACATATACAGTAGAATATAAGGTCCGTTTTGCCAGTGTTTGTAATTTTCTGTGAGGTTAGAGGTGGAATAACGACTACGTCACCAACTGTAACATCTATTGAGGGCAGGTCGCCGACTGTTACTTTGCCCCTTCCGTTGGTTACGATGTAGATTTCCTGTACGCCGTTTTTGAGGTGGTGGGCTTTGGTGGTGACTTTGGGTTTTACTGTTGCACGTGCAATCGATACTGCGGAGTCGCTGTAGTTTTCAGCTATATAGCATCTCTCGGGAGTCAGGTATTCGTGTGGCGATTTGGCTTTAACTATTTTTGGCTGCATTTTCCATACTTTTTCCTGTTTTTTTGGGTTTAAAGTGCTTATCTTTAGAGTAAATATGGGTAAGTTTGACTTTTTAATTATATTGCTTGCGCAAGCCTTAACCAAAGTTAATATTTGCATAGAATGGGCTTTTTTTCCAAAACACGCGTTTTTCTGGTTCTTTTGTTGTTGAGTTTTTTGTATATTTTTTATGGAGTCTGCTGAAATGTATATATGTTGTATCGGCGTTTTTATGTGAAAATAACTTAAATACCCCACTAACTGTAGTGTGTAGAATATGCTTGCTAACACTATGCATAATAACATGGAATGAGCATTAATAGTATGAGATGTCCCTACTGCAACTCTGAAGAATCAAAGACCCTCGAAACACGAGATTCCCCAGATAACACCACACGCAGACGCAAAGAATGTGCAAGCTGTGGTAAACGCTATACCACCTACGAGTACCTCGAAACAGTCGAGCTCATGGTAAGAAAGAAAAACGGTGAACTCCAGCGCTTTGACGTTAACAAGATAATTCGTGGTTTACAGAAAGCTTGTGAGAAGCGCCCAGTTACGATGGATCAAATTAACGAGTTAGCAGGACACGTACGCCAAGACCTTATGCTTAAAGGCACCGAAGAAGTTGCATCAGAAGAAATCGGCGATCTAATAATGAAGCACTTAAAAAAAGTCGACCGCATCGCCTACATTCGGTTCGCTTCAGTTTACAAGCAGTTTGAAGAGCCTGAAGATTTCAGGAAAGTAATTTCGGAAGTGAAGAAACAATGAAGTTTGTCCTAAAACGTGATAGTAAATTAGAACCATTCGATCAAGAACGCATTACAAACGCCATTTGGAAAGCCGCAAGAGCAGTAGGCGGCAAAGATAGAGAACAGTCAAAACGCGTCAGTGACGAAGTCGTAGCTGAATTAAATAAAATCTATGGCGACGATGGCGTACCCACAGTCGAAGAAATCCAAGATATAGTCGAAAGACGCTTAATAGAAAATGGTCACGCCTCGACAGCTAAAGCCTACATCCTTTACCGTAAACAACACAATGACATGCGCGAGTTAGCAGCATTGCTAAGTTCCTCAGATATGGTGGATCAATACCTTGAGGTAGCCGACTGGCGAGTAAAAGAAAACAGCAACATGAGCTACTCTC